>Ga0315902_10005799_pt1 | contig 17313 bp, 11 predicted proteins | sample LakEriMetagenome_9_FD_203523 | JGI IMG/M metagenome (GOLD analysis project Ga0315902, IMG submission 203523) | Freshwater fungal communities from buoy surface, Lake Erie, Ohio, United States - Buoy 12 MA117 | ecosystem: Environmental > Aquatic > Freshwater > Lake > Lake biofilm | place: USA...
CCGGTGCAAGTGAATTTGTATGATCGTTTGTTTAAGGTGGAGAATCCATCAGCAGAAGAAGGCGACTTCAAGAGCTACATCAACGAGAACAGTTTGCATGTGGTGACCAACGCAATGGCGGAAAATGATTTGCGCAATGCGCAGGTGGGAGATAAATACCAGTTCATTCGCTTGGGCTATTTCACGCCTGATTTGGCTTCAACGCCCGACAACCTCATCTTCAATCGCACCGTGACGTTGAAAGACTCATGGGCCAAAGCCAATAAGTAAGATGTCGCGCATTACCATCAACAACATGCGCATGCACGCCTACCACGGCTGCTGGGAAGAAGAAGCTATCATCGGCGGCGATTACGTCGTGGATGTTTCGCTTAATCTCGACTTCAGCGGCGCTGCGGCAGGTGATGACCTATCGCAAACCGCTGACTATGTGCTCGTGCGAGAAATAGTCTACAGCGAGATGGCTGTGCGCGCCAAGCTCATCGAAACCGTTGCGCATCGCATTAAAGATGCGTTGAAAGCCGCCCTGCCCATGGTCGATAGTGTGTGGGTGCGCATCACCAAAGTGAACGCGCCGATGGGCGGCCAGGTAGAGAGCGTGAGCGTAGAGGTGTCGTAGGGACGCGCTGCAGTGCGTCCACATACAGCAACAATCATCGCAAGGCCTTCCGTGCATATCACAGAGCTGCCACCCGTTATTGGAAGCTCTTCCAGAGAAAGGTAATTACCGAAAGCACGATGTAAAGCAGAATAAGCAGAGGCAGAATGAACAACCACTGCTCGAACAGCAGATATGTAGCGACCGAAAGAATTGCGCTCAACAATAAAAAAACCACTTGCGATTTATTGGCGGCAATGCCTCCGCTTTTAAACTTGAAAGAAAACATTTCGATGTGCGACACCATCAGCAACGTTGTAATTATTAAAAATGTAATGATGATGTTGGCCGGCCATATCCACACTTGTTCCATCAACGTCGGTGAGCTATAGCTTTCAAATGATATTGCAAGAAGTGAGGCCCAAAAAATACCGTTGGCAGGCGAAGGCATCCCGTTAAATGTCTTTCCCGATGACTCCGACACATTAAATCGCGCCAATCGGTAAGCCGCCCCCAGCACATTCGCAAAGGCAAGATACTTGGCCGCTTGCAGAGGTTCGGGCAGCGACAGCTCGAGCATCATGTAAATAATGATAGAGGGCACCAAGCCAAATGACACAACATCGGCCAACGAATCCAGCTCCCGCCCCATATCGCCATTCACGCCCAGCTTGCGTGCAGCCGCACCATCGAGCAAATCAAAAAATGCTGCCAGAAAAATCAAATACACAGCAGATGTTGTGTCGTAGGAGTGTGCAATATGGTAGGCCGCTATAGAACCGCAAGCAAGGTTGGCAAGCGTGAGCGCATTGGGCAAAAGCCTCAGCAATTTCATATGGCAAACTTAACAAAGAATATCAGCGTGTGATAGTCACAATACCGGAGGTCGATTGCGAATTGTTTTCGTCGCGACCTCGGAAAAAGAGCAACCACGAATAGACACCATCGGAGACAAAATGCTTACCATCGCGGTATTCGCCCGTCCAGCGTTCATTGGGGTCGGTACTTTCGAACACTACCGTGCCCCATCGATCGAAAATCACAAAACGATAGTCGCGCACCAAATCGATGTTGGAGAAGACAGGACCATACACATCGTTGATGCGGTCGCTATTGGCTGAAAAGGAGTTGGGGACCCAAGCAAACAACGGCTCAAACACGTAAGGAACTATTTCCTCGTAGTAACAGGTATCGGCCTCTACATAAAAATGAAGTATGCGCGGACATGGCTCATCTATTGAATAAATACTGAGACTGAAAAAGCCTGTATCGTTCACATTGATGTTCGGATTCACTTGCCCTGTGCTCCAGATGTATTGACCTGTTGCATCGGCGGCAAGCTGAATAAACTGGTCTCCACCCGGACACACGCTATCGGTATATATTATCGGAGCAGTGGGTGTTGCAGGAACTACATGATACTCGGCATAATGCGGACAAATCGTATTCGGTATATCGACCATCAGATAATACATGCCCGTATCGTTAACGGGAGCGTAAAAATCGGTCGATCCTGTGCTCCAGTCGTATTGGCCTGTTGTGTCGGCCTCGAGTCGAATGGTGTTGTCGCCACCGGGGCAGATACTATCGATGTACTGAACAGGGGGGTCAGGATAGTTGATCATTACGAGCACCGTATCGGTATCGGAACATCCCACGTTGGAAGTGACGGTGCCGTAATACTCGGTATCGGAATCGGGAGAGACTTGCGTTGAATTTGTATTTGCGAATGTTCCTGATGCATCGGCCCACGAAAATGTTTGCAGTGGACCGGTTGCCAAATCAATGGTCGCCGCATCGCCGTCGCAGATGTCGATGTCGGTCCCGGCATCGGCCACCGGCGGATCAACAACCGTTATAGTGTAATCATCGTCATTGGCACCGCATTGATTGAGCACGTTCAGACTGAGCGTATAACTGCCCGCCAAATTGAATGCTATGTTGAGCACGTTGTTGGACGTATCCTGAAACGCAATTTCACCCGGCAACGCATCGGTCGTCCAGGAATAATAAGTACTACCTATATAGGGCACCTGATAGCTCACAGTATCTTGCAGACATATCGGGGAAGGCCCCGTCACAAATACAACCGGTGGTCCCGAGACTACAACGGTGTGCACAGGATTCCACGGGCTTACACATCCGTTGTTGGTGCGTTGTACCGAAAATTCTAGCACAGTCGGCGTATTGGCTGTAACCAGTAAAACATTGGAAGTAGCTCCATTGGGTGATTCGAAAGGCACGCCGTTATTGATGCCACTGCAACTCCACATATAGGTTGATCCGTCGCTCGGATCGTACGGATTAAACAAGAGCAACACACTCGCAGGCGCGCACAATGTATCCGTTATACTAAAATCAGAATAATCGTATGAAGTAATTATTTGCGGTTCGGAAGTAATCACACCGACGGTAATGCGTATGAGCGTGCTAACCGTATTGCTTGGATCGGAGGGATTGGTGGCAATGACACGCAAATAATTCATGCCTATAGGAATTCCCAAGGCCAGCGCCTCCTCTATGCAGGGTACTGTAATCTCTAGCTGCGTATCCTCGGTGGCGGCCACCTCGCCCAACATGCCATTGGGACCTATTTGCGCGAAGGTCTGACTGGATAAGAGTTGTGTGGTAAATATATTTCCCGGCAGATACTGAACGTTCTGATCATTGGTGTTGATGTCGAGAACAATGTTTTGACTTTCGCCATCCGGATCATTGGCGCATTCAGTGATACAAAAACTGATGTCTTGAATTTCATTCGTGGTTACATCGCATCGCTGAATGCAAAATGGCCCCCAAACAGTGCCTATAGCGGAGGGGCTTGTAGAAACGATGCGCAGGTAGTAATTACAACCAGGCTCTGTATCGGGAATTATGCCCGACACACTTCCCGGCTGGGGAACGATCGATGGGTCGTAGGTTGCCGGATCGGGCGAAGAACCTACAATAGGTGGGTTGGCTGAAAATGTGCCATCGGGTTCCGAAAGCTGGCATACGTATACATTATTCGCATTGAAAATTCCGATAGAATAAAACGGAATATCTATCACGCTGCTCACGCACACCGGGAGTGGATCAAGGGTGACAACCGGAGGCCCGAGTGGCGCAGTAGTTATTTCATTGGGACATTCAATGATTTCAAAACATGCCGAGGCTATACCCGTGATGGCCGGTTCCGGCGAAAGCCTGCTAAGCCGCACCGTATAACAGTCGCCTGCGGCCGCTCCGTTCGGCAGAAGAATGGTGGTGCTTCCCGATGTGGTAGGATAGCTGATGTTGATGGCCCATGATGTGAACGGCGAAGGATACGTGCCCCCATTATTCGACAACTCCAGCAAGTATGTTCCATCGCAGAGTGGCTGCGACAACTCGTAGCCAATGGTGAGATAGGTGCCTTCACACACCGGATTGGGAGCAACCGATGTGATGCTGATTTCCACGGGATCAGCTACCGAAAGTGTCGCTACGACGTTGATGTCATCGACACCAAAAGAAAGTTCACCACCTGCTCCCGATGCATCATTTTGAAAACGAAATCCAAATTGTAAGTTACCTACATTGGTAAACGCAGGATTCGTGATGTCTTCGTATTGCCAGACTGATGAGTTGTTGAAGTTTCCACCAAGTTGAATCCATCCTCCGCCATCGGCCTGATACCAAAGGGATCCAAATGAATTTGCATTTCCTTCCCCAATCCAAAAAAAACTGATGTGAATGTCGTCGAGGCCATAGGTGCAGAAGCCTGAGCCGAGATATGCAAATTGATCCGATGGCTGCGCCTGATCGAAACATGCATTAGTCGATGGGGCTGTTGTGTTCTGAACGTGCAAATACTGGCTGAATGGTGCACCCCCTATGTTTCCGCCCGTCGTGTTGTTTTGATTGGGAGTATCCGCGCATCCTCCGGTGCCTGTATATTGATTGTTGATGATCCACTGATTGGGCCCACTGTTTGAACCAGGCCCACTATTATTCAGACTAAATGCTCCACCGCCCGTTTCGAAATTCTCACTGAATAGAAGAATATCCTGAGACCAGCCACACGATGCAGCAAACGTAAATAGAAGAAGCAGATATGTGTTGCGAAATTTCCGCATGCACGCAATAGCAGTTAAGGAGTTACCTTAACAAATATAGAAGAAATGACAAAAAACGATTGGGGATTACAACGTTTGTTTCACCTCAACTTCTTCGAAGGCCTCCACGTTGTCGCCTACCTCAATGTTGTTGAAGCGATCGATGTTCAATCCACACTCATAGCCCTTCACCACTTCCTTCACATCGTCTTTGAAGCGCTTCAACGATCCCAGTTCTCCGGTATAGATTACGATACCATCGCGGATTACACGAACTCTGCTGGTGCGTCCAATCTTTCCATCGAGTACCATACAACCGGCAATGGTTCCCACCTTGCTGATCTTGAACACCTCGCGAATTTCGGCCGTACCCGTAATCTGCTCTTCGATGCGAGCAGAAAGCATCCCTTCCATCGCTTCCTTAACCTCTTCAATGGCTTTGTAGATGATGGAGTAGAGCTTGATTTGAATCTCTTCGTTTTCGGCGATTTTGCGAGCAGGTGCACTGGGTCGAACCTGGAAGCCGATGATAATCGCGTCAGACGCGCTGGCAAGCAATACATCCGACTCGCTGATTTGTCCGACACCTTTGTGAATGATGCGAACCTGAATTTTTTCTGTTGAGAGTTTTTGCAAGGAATCGGTAAGAGCTTCCACTGAACCATCCACGTCACCTTTAACAATGAGGTTGAGTTCTTTGAAGTCGCCCAGCGCAATGCGGCGTCCGATTTCCTCGATGGTGAGGTGCTTCTTCGTGCGTAAGCTCTGTTCGCGCTGCAATTGCTGGCGTTTCAAGGCGATGTTGCGCGCTTCGCGTTCATCTTCCATCACATGGAATTTGTCGCCCGCGTTGGGAGCGCCCTCAAAACCGAGCAACGACACCGGAGTTGCCGGGCCCGCCTCGTTCACCTTCTGCCCGCGCTCGTTGAACATCGCCTTCACGCGTCCGCTGTAATGGCCCGCCAATATAGCATCACCAATACGCAATGTTCCGGCTTCCACCAGCAATGTAGTCACGTATCCGCGACCTTTATCCAAGGTCGATTCGATTACGGTTCCCACAGCACGTTTTCCGGGGTTTGCCTTTAAATCGAGGAGATCACTTTCGAGCAATACCTTTTCAAGAAGTGCATCGATATTCAATCCCTTCTTGGCAGAAATTTCCTGGGTTTGGAATTTTCCTCCCCATTCTTCCACCAGAATATTCATACCCGAAAGCTGTTCGCGAATCTTGTCGGGGTTCGCTCCGGGTTTATCAATCTTATTAAAAGCGAAAATCATAGGCACACCCGCCGCCTGCGCGTGCGAGATGGCCTCCTTCGTTTGTGGCATGACACTGTCGTCGGCCGCAACCACGATGATGGCAAGGTCGGTAACCTTCGCACCGCGGGCACGCATCGCTGTGAACGCTTCGTGACCCGGTGTATCGAGGAATGTTATTTTTCTTCCGTTGGCAATTTCTACGCTATATGCACCGATGTGCTGCGTTATACCACCCGCCTCGCCCGCGATAACGTTGGCTTTGCGAATAAAGTCGAGCAGCGAAGTTTTACCATGGTCGACGTGACCCATCACGGTCACTACCGGCGGACGTGTAACCATATCCTCCGGAGTGTCTGATTCCTCTGCGATGCTTTCGATAACATCCGTGCTTACAAACTCCACTTCAAAACCGAATTCCTCCGCAATGATGTGAATCGTTTCAGCATCGAGACGCTGGTTGAGCGATGCGAAAATGCCAAGCTGCATACACGCCTTGATAATTTCGGTCGGTTGCCTGTTCATCATGGAAGCAAGCTCACTTACAGTCACAAACTCGGTAAGTTTGAGGACCAGATTCTCGGCTTCCTGACGGGCAGCAGCCTCTTCTGATCGGCGCGCAACGTAATCGCGCTTCTCACGACGGAACTTACTCGACTTCGATTTACCCTGGCCACCCAACCTTGCAAGCGTAGCCTTTACCTGATTTTGGATGTCCTGCTCGCTCAATTCTGTTTTCTTGGGCTCAGCAGGCTTCACTGTGCGCTGGTTGCGACGATCTATTTCTTGTTGGCGCTGAATGTCGACCTTACCCACGCGCTTGCGCTTGCGTTTTTCAGCTTCTGTTCCCGCCGAATCGCTCTTCTTCTTTTCGACCTCTGTGGGGAGTTCAATTTTCCCCATCAACTTAACACCCGAAAGTTTTTCAACTTTAACGCGAATCAGTTCCTTTTCCGGTTCGGGTGCCGGTGCCGGTGCCGGAGCAGGTTCAGGCCCTGGCGCAGGCACAACAACAGGCTCTTCAGCCGTGGGCTTCGATGCCGACTTCGCTGCAGCCTTTTTCGCAGCATCCTCTTCAGGAGCTTCTTCTTTCTTCTTGCGACCTTTCGTTTTGGGTTTTTCGATACTTTCAAGATCGATTTTACCGACCACCTTTACATCGCCTATTTTCTCCTCTTCCGCGGGGGCAGCTTCTTTCTTTTTGGTTGTCTTTTTAGCGACAGGTGCTTCTGGTTCGGCAACAGGCTCAGCGACAGGTTCAACAGGCTTTGCAGCCGGCATTTCCTTCACCTCAACCTTCCGCTTGAACTTACTATAGTCGATTTCAGGCTCTTCTTCTTTGCCCGAGCCGGTCTTCGTTTTCTTATCTTCGAGTGTAATAGTGGAGCGCGACTCGCGCACCTTGGCAGCTGATGCCGCCGATTTTTCTTTAGCAGCCTGATCACCGGCAAATTCCCCCAACAGCAGTTCATATGCGTCTGCCTCAATCTTCGCCATCGGGTTATTTTCTACCTTGACTCCTTTTTTCGAGAGGAATTCTACGATAGTGTCCTTACTAACGCCGAGCGTTACTGCTGCTTTTCCAAGCCTTTGTGGTCCTTTAACTTCAGACATATTCCAAAAAGTTGTCGAGGAGAGCACAACGCAATGGCCAGATTCAGGGAGCTATATGTTTGCTTCTGCTTACTGTTTCATTGCTTTATACTCTGTTGACGTTTGCCGTTGTTGTAAATTTATTTGCGGGTGCAAGTTAGTTTGTTTTGTCGGGTTTCACCATAAAATCATGAATTTCATGGTAATTTTAAACCGAACTTCTCTTTATTTGTCTGACGAAACGCATGCGAATTCACCGAAGTTTACTCCTGCTGTTGTGGATGACATTGATCAACGGCCTGTCAATGGCTCAGGTGCAAGTTGCTTTTTTTCTTTCGCCTAGTTGCATGATATGCAGGTACTATGCGATCGAAATGAGGGAGCTCCACACACTCTACTCCGCGCAAGGAATAGAGTTTACGGGATACGCAGTAGGGCCGATTCTAACAGATAGTGCAGTAGTTGCATTTCGGGACGAATACAAGATTCCATTTTCAGTAATGCGCGATGACGCGAAGCACCGGGTGCTGAATGCGACCATCACTCCGGAAGTATTTGTGATTCAGAACGATTCAATACTCTATCATGGCCGAATAGATGATAATTTTATTCGGGTAGGAAAGCGGAGAGCACACGTGAAAAATCGAGAGCTGCGGAATGCGCTCGAGTGTGTGTTGCAAGGGCAAAAACCGGAGGTTTCGTATGTACCAGCCGTTGGTTGTATCATAGAAAAATGAAGTATATGCACAAAAAAATCACTCTTCTACTCATGTTGTGGGCCACGCACGCCGGGGCCCAGGTAACATTTTCTGAAGATGTAGCGCCAATCATCTTCGAACACTGCACCAAGTGCCACCGTGAAGGCGAGATAGGCCCAATGCCGCTTACGAGCTACACCGAGGTGGCCGCTTCGGCTAACATTATTGAATACGTAACCGGTATTCGCTACATGCCGCCATGGACTCCCGATCATACGTACCGCACATTTCGCGATGAGAACGTGTTGACAGATACCGAAATATCGCTAATTGCCGAGTGGGTTGCCGCTGGTGCACCTGAAGGAAATCCTGCTCTTACTCCGCCGGTGCCTATTTTTCCGGAAGGCTCTCAAGTTGGAGAGCCTGATTTGGTTTTAACATTGGAGGAACCTTTTCTGCATGTGGGTAACAACGCAGATATGTATAAGGTATTCGTGCTTCCAACGGGATTAACAGAAGATACCGATATAGAAGCAATAGAAGTACGTCCGGACAATAAGGACATCTGTCATCATGCTATTCTAGGCGTGGATAACAGCGGCCAGGCTGCGCAATTGGATGCTGCCACTCCGGAATATGGTTACACGCAGTTTGGTGGATTTGGATTTAATCCGATTGACAATTTTTTCAGCGCCTGGGTTCCCGGTTCGAGTCCGCTGGTGTTTCCTCCCGCTTTGGGCAAGAAGCTATATGCTAATTCTGATTTGCTCATCCAGATGCACTATGGTCCGTCGAGTATTGATCAAACAGACCAATCCAGCGTGAATATCTTCTTCGCGGATCAACCAATTACCCGCTACGTTCAAACTGTACCGATTAACCCGAACAATCTTGACGAGCCATTTATCATCTTACCCAACACAATAAAAACATTTCATGGCACGATTGAAGTGCCGATTGATGTTTCATTAATAGACGTAGCACCTCACGGTCACCTCATATGCAGTAGCTATGAAGTTTATGCGGTAAGCCCCGATGGTCAAGACACTATCAACATCATCAAAATACCGGAATGGGATTTTAACTGGCAGGGTTTGTTCGCGTTCCCCAACTTGTTGCGCATTCCGGCAGGCTATACAGTACATTGTCTTGGCACCTTCGACAACACCGCTCAAAACCCACTGAATCCGAATGATCCTCCACAGGTTATGACATGGGGAGAATCAACTACGGAGGAGATGTACTTGTGCTTCGTGCAGTTCGTCATCTACCTTCCCGGCGACGAGAATATTTCGCTGCCCACGCTCAACGAAGAGTACATGATGGTGTATCCGAAAGAGCAGTTGTTCCCTTGTTATCCCAACCCCGCAAGTACGGAGTTGACCATTGGGTATCATTTGCTGGAGCCTCGCAAGGTTACACTCGAGGTACTCGATATGCAAGGCCGACGCATAGCAGCCATTTTCGAAAACAAATCGACAGGAATGGGTTACCACCGCGAACGTTTTGTGTTGAATGCGCTGGAGAACGGCACGTATATCTATCGCCTGCATGGTGAGGGTATCGATGAATCGCAGCGGTTTGTGGTGAATAGGTAGGCCTCTTTGAACATCGGCGTAAAGACGCACTGTTGTGTGTCCCCTGGCGCCTCAATGATTGATAGAGCTACAAAAATGCTCGGTGATGGGAGACGCACTGCCGTGCGTCCCCAGCCACCTCCAAAAAAAAAGGGACGCACCGCAGTACGTCCCTGTTTCAGATTTTAATAAGTGACTATTATTCGAATTCTGCCTTCAGAATGCGAACCACCTCTTCAACTGTTTCCTCTTCAAGATCCGTGCGCTTTACAAGGTCTTCTTTTGGAATGGCCAGAACTGAGCGAGCAGTATCACAGCCGATGTTCTTCAACTCGTCGATGATCCATGCATCGATTTCGTCTGAGAATTCTTCCAAGTCCACATCATCGATGTCGGTATCAGTTTCACGATAAACGTCGATTTCGAATCCGGTAAGACGGCCTGCTAACTTGATGTTGTTTCCGCCCTTACCAATTGCAAGAGATACCTGATCGGGCTTCAAGAATACATCAGCCTTCATGTTATCACGATCGAGGTTGATGCTCGAAATTTTCGCAGGCGCGAGTGCACGCGTTATAAGCAATTGTTCGTTGCTTGTAAATTGAATAACGTCAATGTTTTCGTTGCGCAACTCACGCACGATGGTGTGAATGCGTGCGCCCTTCATGCCCACGCAAGCGCCTACCGGATCCACGCGGTCATCGTAACTTTCTACAGCCACCTTCGCACGTTCACCCGGTTCACGAACAATTTTCTTGATGGTAATGAGCCCGTCGAACACTTCCGGAACTTCCTGTTCGAAAAGTTTCTCCAAGAATTCGGGAGCCGTACGACTCAAAATAATTTGAGGCGAATTGTTGCGCATATCTACTTTATAAACCACCGCGCGAATGGTATCGCCCTTCTTGTAAAAGTCCGATGGGATCTGCTGATCCTTTGGCAATATCAACTCGTTGTCTTCGTCATCCAGCACGAGCATTTCTTTCTTCCATACCTGGTAAACTTCGCCTGAGATAATATCTCCCACGCGCTCACGGTATTTCTGATAGAGGTGATCCTTTTCAAGATCCATAATGCGCGATTGCAGATTCTGGCGCATCGCCAAAATGTTGCGGCGACCGAAATCTTCAATCTTGATCTCTTCGATCAACTCCTCACCTACTTCCAGGTCGGGAACGATTTTTTGCGCCATGCCCACTTCGATTTGAGCCACCTCATCGTCGAGCTCGCCATCCGGCACGATTTCGCGCGTGCGCCAGATTTCCAGGTCACCACGGTCGGGGTTGATGATGATGTCGAAGCCGTCGTCGGCGCCCCAGCGCTTCAGAATCATGCTGCGGAAAACCTCATCGAGGATTTGGTTCATGGTTTCACGGTCGATGTTCTTCAATTCCTTGAAGTCGCCGAACGCATCCATCAGATTTAAACCTTTCATCGGTATTGATTTTTAGATGATTTTACTTGTTGTATATGTTTATTTGAAACGAATCATAATCTTGGCCTCTGCTATCTCAGCATAACTCAGCGCGATTTCGCGCTCCACCAGTTTCTTTCCTTTCTTGCCGGGCACCTCTTCCTTCTGTGCAGTTTTCAATGTAATTCCCGCATCCGAAGCCGCTATAAGCTCACCTTCAATTTTGGTTTTATCCAATTTCTTCACCGCCAAATCGCGCCCCACGTTTTTCATGTATTGGCGAGTTACCTTCAATGGCTTCATCAAATCGGGCGATGAAACCTCGAGCGAATAATCCTCGACGTCTCGATCCATTTCATGTAATAGATGGCGATGAACCTCCGTACATGCTTCAATGGTAATGCCGACATCACTGTCGAGCGTTACATCTATCACGTTGCCCGGGCGCACCGATACTTCCACGATAAACATATCCGTTCCCTGGATTTTCTCTTCAATAAGATGTTCAACTTTTTCGCGGGTAATCATTGTTTAGGGTTTGGAAGTTGATACCAATGAAAAGAGGGGCTTGAGACCCCTCTTCACTTCTTTATTATCAGTGCCAAAAGCGTGGCAAATATAAGCGCTCCTTTGAATTCTCTACAAATTTTTCTACTCTGCTGGAAATGAGCATGAATTAACACTACGCTGTTCTCTTTTATTCCTGTTTAACGTATGCACCCTTTTAAAAGACGTACATTGCGGCCGCATTGGGGAAATAACCAATACATAAGCAAGGAAATCACCATGTCATTTGTATCATTCAACACGAAAGAACACCCGTTCTTTGACGAACTCAAGAAGCGCGTTGACGCTTACTTTGAAAACAACAATTTATCTCGCGTAGGCAATTGGAAAATCTACCTGAAAACGGTCATTTTCCTCTCTCTCTTGTTCAGCCTATATACGTGGTTGGTGTTCTTCACGCCGGGCACCGGACTGAGCCTGTTACTCTGTGTTATGCTCGGAATTACGCTCGCCGGTGTAGGCTTCAATGTGATGCATGACAGCGCTCACGGAAGCTTTTCCAAATACGATTGGCTCAACAATGTGATGGGCTATTCCCTCAATTTAATGGGTGGTGACGTGCACTTGTGGAAGACCAAGCACAATATGATTCATCATAGTTTCACAAATATTGACGGACTGGATGACGACATTGATATTCAGCCCGTGATGCGAATTAGCAATAGTCAAAAACGCTACTGGATTCATCGCTTTCAGCATATCTATGGTTTCATATTCTACGCGCTGAATTATGCCTTTTGGGTTTTCTATTTCGACTTTCTGAAATATTTCACCGGGAAGGTGGGCAATACAAAAATCAAAAAATACAGTTTTGCTGATCACGTCAGTTTCTGGGTAACAAAATTGTTCTACTTCTCTATGTTTATTTTCGTTCCTATGTTCCGGATAGGTGTGCTAGAGACCATAGTAGGTTACCTTCTACTCACCAGTGTTACCGGTATTGTCATCGCAGTAGTGTTTCAGCTGGCGCACGTAGTGGAGGAGGCTAAATTCCCTTCACCGGTTGAAGGAAAGGTAGATGTTGAATGGGCGGTACATCAAATCAACACCACCAGTAATTTTGCCACTCGCAATAAAATTGTTTCATGGTTTACGGGCGGATTGAATTATCAGGTAGAACACCATTTATTCCCGCGAATTTCACATGTACACTATCCTGCTATCAATCGGATTGTGAAGGAAACCTGCTCCAAGTTTGGGGTTGATTATAATGAGCACAGCACCGTTTACTCCGCTGTTCGCTCGCACGTGGTTCATCTTCGCACCGTAGGTCGTTACGACTAGGCTCCTTTTTTTGAGCGGTCTTTCCAAGACCAAAGCGACAGGCAGGCATAGGTGCGATAGGGTTTCCAGGCCAGGCTTACTTCAGTCATGCGCTGTTTGAGTTGTTTAGGATTTGTTTCTTGCAAACCATACAGGTCCCGCATAGCTTGCTGAATTCCCAAATCATCGGGGGAGAAAACATCTTCGCGCGCCATCGCAAACATGAGCAACATTTGAATGGTCCATTTACCAACGCCCTTTATCTGAATCAGTAAATCGGTAATTGCTTCATCTGACATTGCGTGAAGAGAGTTGTCATCGAGTTGATTCTCTCCAAAAAATATACACACGTTGTGGATGTAGTTGCACTTCGATTGACTGAGTCCAATCGAGCGCAGCGACGTTGTTTCAATTGCCAGTATCCGCTCACACGTTGGTTCATAACTGCCGATGAGCTCCAGAAAACGATCGCATATCAGCTTTGCCACGCGCGTGCTCAATTGCTGACTAATAATCGACAGACATAAATAGAGTGCAATATTCTCTTCGCGCTTAAGCCTTGTCATCTCATAATTTTCTAATACAGGCCGCAGCTTCTCATCGCGCCGCAGCTGTTTAAGAACATCATCGTTCATTGCACTGAAAGTTGGATATTCTTAACCCCGGAGCCCGAACTATATACCGCGCCGGTAGAATTAAAGTCGGTGCCCGGTATGATGTCAAGAGTTTTTCCATCAAAGCCTTCAAGCACGCTGCTGCACACTGCTTTCGTCTCTCCTGTGCGTTTCAGAAGTTGCACACTGCCACTTTGTGATGCCGTGATAATCACGTCGTCACCGGCAATTTTCGCAGCAAGCACCTGCACTATTTTCTCATCTCCATTCGTGCGGTACTTCCATCCGGCAGTTGCCTTTCCATCAATACCAAGATTGAATAGCAAACCATCTCCTGCGCTGAAAATCAAACGATATTTTTTAGTGTTATCATAATCAGCTACAAGCAAAGGAGATGTAATGGGTGGTTTAGGGTAAAAGGGAAAACCGGGCAACGCAGTGCCATTCCGATCGATGATATAAACCGCACTTTCCGTTGTAAAGGCCATTTGAAGTTTATTGTTTTTCAGCGCATCCAACTGAACGACCTTACCTAAAATAGGCCCTTGCACATCAATTGTCCAGAGTACTTTGCCGTCGGCACCTACCAATTCCAGGCTGCTCTTTCCGTCGTGCCGCAGCGTTTCTATCGCCTGAGTATTGTGATTCACCACCTGCCATGTTTGACCCGATGCAGTCGTGGTTTCTTTCTCCTCGGAGGTTTCCTCCGGCTTCTCCTCTTTCGCAGGTGGTTGCACCGCGGTGGTTTCTTTCACTTTTATGGGCAATGCTAAACTTACCAGCAAATGACCTTGAAGCACCTCCGTTGTAATCGACCAATGGCCGGCACCCAGCACAAGTGCCATTAACGAAGCAGGAACTATGGAAATGTCGGTGCCTTTTTGAAAAACAAATCTTCCCGAAGCAGGGTTGGCCTGTTTCAAAGCTGACGCAAATGAAGCATCGGAGGAGAGATAGGTCGTTGCATTTCGCAAAGCCCTGAGCGGTGCAGGTGTAGCAGCCGAAAATAGATAGCCCCTGTGTTGCATTACATAGTTCGGTTCGACCGGGGCCGATGCAGGAAGATTACGCTGAAAAACAAGTGGGTGTGCCAAGGTATATATCGCATCTTCCGGCTCAGCCTGGGCGGCCAAAAGCGGTAGAAGAAAATCGATAGCCCGCAAGGTGTCCGAAATTCCTACATAGGCCACTGCGGCCGATAGGCTATCAGCGATATCGATGATTGCGCAGCCCACCTCGCCGGTTCTCCAGCTAAGCAAGGCTTCGTTCAAATCGCACTGACATGAATCGCCGCGTTCTTGCCATGCCTTCGACCAAAAAGAAGACGCCTCGGATTGCCCATAATATCGACTCAGCGTATGCCACGCCGTATCGCCGTTCACCGCATGCAATGCATCTAGAAATAGAGTATTGGCAGGAAGCACAGAAGCAATATTCCATTCACCCGGAGTCGTGGAAATATTAAGCGCATGGGAAGAGACATCATTGCCGATCAAATAACCATTCAATGATGTGCCCTCCTCGGTAAAAACAGGTTCGAGCGGCAGCCACGCCTGCTCATTGATTTTCGCAATTATGTGCAGTGGCACGTCTTTACTTCTCAGGTCGTATGCTGCGCGAAATGACTCCGTTTGAAGGACAACCTCATTATTTCCTGTCCTGATGACGAGATCTTCCAGCACCGCAATGGCAGGCGCCAAAACAATACAATTGTTGAGCACACACCAATTCATCGATGTCCCTACATACATGGAGGCGCCTTTAAAATCGCGTTTAGGAAGATCTGGCAACCATGCTTTCATGAGTTCGACCCCATCAGAGTTGGCCGTTAATCCGATTGAAACCGACCAATTATTCGGGTTGGACGCTTCTCCGGCCTGCAATGCTACCGATGTTTTTTCCAACAGCTCGAACCAGTCCCGGTTCGACGACCTCAGCGAGTCCATTTGTTGAAGCATTACACTCCAGCCGGCAAAACAAGTTGAACGTTCGCTTGCTTGCAACAACGTTTGGAGCAATTGCATTTCCTCGGCAGCACGGGCGAATCCGTCAATCTCAACGATAATCGCCGAGGTCGTAGGTACTGTACTCAAGGAATTTCCTGCTGCAACGGGCGGTTTCGAAAGTTGCAGATATGCGAAAACGATGAGCCCTATAGCCGTCAAAACAATTGCCCACTGTGTGATGCGTTTCGAATTCATGATCCATTGAAAGACTGTCAAATTTGGTTATTCTATCGCGTCCTGTGCGCTTGTCGGCAGGCGAGTTTGAACATTGGAGTGTTGAGCCTCGACTTCGCTCGGCTACCGTAATCTCGACTTCGCTCGAGCCTGGATTTTCCCTAGGCACCAGTTGAAAAAGGTTGGTGAGCTCGCCGAACCTCGGCTACCGTAATCTCGACTTCGCTCGAGCCTCGATTTTCCTCGGCACCAGTTGAAAAAGGTTGGTGAGCTCGCCGAACCACGGCTTCGTGTTCAATTCAAAAAAGATTTAACCCGTTTGAACTTTGAAGGAAACATTTTGTTTAAACGTTTTACAAATCAATTCAACAAATCATGAGAAAACTACTTTACTTATTCATGGTAGTGTGTTTTAGTTTCCAGATGAAGGCCCAAACAGTGGTCGACATCATCGTTGGAAGCCCTGACCACACTACATTAGAAGCTGCTGTCATCGCAGCAGAACTAGCCGACGACCTTTCGGGTCCGGGCCCTTTTACCGTTTTTGCCCCGACAGACGCAGCATTTGCTGCACTACCTGCTGGAACCGTTGAAACCCTATTGGCAGATCCAACAGGCGATTTAGCGACCATTTTATTGTATCACGTTGTGGGTGACCTCGCCCTTTCTACTGACTTGACAAACGGTATGATTATCTCAACGCTTCAAGGCGACGAGGTGGTTGTGACCATCAATGCCGATGGCGTTTTCATCAACGAAGCCCAAGTTATTCTTGCGGATATTGATGCGTCCAATGGTGTTGTTCACGTCATCGATGCCGTGCTTCTGCCACCGGCTCAACCTACGAATACTATCATGGACATCGTTACCAATAGCGGTGACCACAATACATTGGAAGCTGCACTTATTGCCAGCGGTCTGAATGAAACACTCGGAACTCCAGGTTCTTACACGCTGTTTGCTCCAACAGATGCTGCATTTGCAGCTCTTCCGGCTGGAACAGTTGAATCCCTTTTAGCCGACCCATTCGGTGCTTTGACAGATGTTTTACTTTACCACGTTCTTAGCGGCACTGTACTTTCAACAGACCTGGCCGATGGAATGATGGCCATGACACTTGAAGGAAGCGACATTACGGTTACCATCAATGCTGATGGCGTATTCATCAACGACGCTCAGGTTATTGTTGCCGATATCACTGCAGACAATGGTGTGGTGCACGTTATCGATGCAGTTTTGGTTCCACAGCCTGAAACAACTACCGTATGGGACGTTATCACAGGCAGCCCTGATCACACAACCCTCGAAGCCGCTGTTTTGGCAGCAGGTTTAGACGGAACACTTTCAGGCACGGGTCCATTCACCGTTTTCGCTCCAACCGATGCAGCCTTCGCAGCATTGCCGGCGGGAACTATTGAAACCTTGTTGGCCGACCCAACAGGTCTTCTTACTGAAATTCTCCTTTATCACGTT
>Ga0315902_10005800_pt1 | contig 17312 bp, 13 predicted proteins | sample LakEriMetagenome_9_FD_203523 | JGI IMG/M metagenome (GOLD analysis project Ga0315902, IMG submission 203523) | Freshwater fungal communities from buoy surface, Lake Erie, Ohio, United States - Buoy 12 MA117 | ecosystem: Environmental > Aquatic > Freshwater > Lake > Lake biofilm | place: USA...
CATCCTGGAGCATCACGCAAGCGTGGTCGCATTGAACCCACTGAAAAATCAGATCGACGATTTGTTCGAGCAGTTGGTTGATGTCGAGAGTCCGGCTGACGGCCAAACTTGTTCGGTACATGATTTCCCATTGGGATTTATTGACCGACAACGGATTGGCTGTCTCTGGATCAAAGAATTCTGTTTCACCGACAGGATCGCTTAGATCTGCTCGACTGCGGATCTGAGAACTATCCATTGCCCCATCTGGGACGATGGCGATGCTTTGCGTTAGATAATCTTTGTCTGTCGAACTGGGGTTGGATTCTCGCAGTCGAAACACAAAGAGGAACTTACCGATTTGAATCCGGTCTCCATCGCACAGCACTTTCGATTGGATCACTTTGCCGTTGACGATCGTCCCATTGCTGCTTTTTAGATCCGTCAGCAAATATTCGCCTTTAGCGAATTCGATTTCTGCGTGCTTGCGGGACGTTTCGGTATCGTCTAGATGGATTTCGCAACGAGAATCTCGGCCGATTCTTTGCTTGGATTCCGATAGGACGTACCGCGTACCTACCCCTGAACCGGAGACTACGACAAACGCTGCCATCGCGTTTTATCCTTTTGAAATTTGCAACAAACCTAAATCGACACCCGGGCTGTATCCCGACAAGTGATTGCTACAGGCATCTAGGATAGTGCCAAAGGTCCTTCGTTGCAGTAATTTTCGTTCCCAAATCGGCCAATTTGGTGCCCAAAACCGTGGGCCAAACTCATGAGCAAGCGATTGTGCGGGGTGCTCTTGTATTTCAAGGATCTACCGGTTCGGAACCCTAGCCCACCGCCGATAAGAACAAACGGGATGTTTTCGAGCGTGTGGGAGTTGCCTTTACCTAGCTCGTTGGTCCAAAGGATGGTGGTGTTATCCAGGAGCGAGCCGTTGCCGCCGGGCTCGGGGATCTCTGCTAATTTTTGGGCTAGATATGCGATTTGCTCGCAGTACCAAATGTTGATCTTGGTCAGCTTCTCGACAGCTTGTTCGTTGGAATCCGGTTCATGGGAAAGACCATGATGGTCCTCTTCGATCCCTAGCCACCGCATCTTGGCTTGCCCAACCGAGTTGGTGAACTGGAAGGTAAAGATCCTTGCAAAGTCGGCTTGGATTGCATGGAGCATCAGATCCATTTGCTGACGGGTAAGGGTTGGGATGTTGTCGTTGCTGTCCTCAACCTTGGAATCGATTTCGGGGACGATATGGCTTTCGGTGGAGACCGGAGTCAATTGCTTTTCAAATTCACGCACCAGGGCTTCATGCTCATCGAGCAGCCTTCGATCCTCCTGACTGACCTTGGACCGGAGTTTGGCTAAATCTGCTTGGAGATCATCCAAGATGCTTCGTACGGTGTCTTGATCTTTGCGTTGGCCATAGAGTTTATTGAACATCGCCTGGGGCTGGTCGATCGGTGCGATCGGACGGTTTGGGCCTGCATAGACCATGCGTGTCCAAGTATCTGCTCGACTTGGGACCCCGACGCCGAATTCCAAGGAACCGAACCGGGTTTGGGTTTCTGGTTTGGACTGCAGGTAGTTCTTGATCTCTTGATCGATGGAAATGCCGCTAGCCCATCCGGCTGGCGTGTCCGAACCACCTTGAATGTTTCCTGGGTAGAGTTCAATACCTGTGAGCAAACAACCCATGCCTCGCATGTGGCTGTCCCCATCGCCTCGAATCTTGTCGCTGACACCATGGAGAGTCAGCAATCGATTCTTGAAGGGCTCCAGCGGTGCCATGATTCGTTTGAGGGAGAAGTTTTCTCCTTCCTCGTCGGGCCAGAAATTCGGAGGGATCACGCCGTTTGGACTAAAGACAACGATCAGCCTCTGCTTGGTCGCTTGAGAATTCGCTCGAACCAGGCTACCTAGGTTCAGTAGGAATGGCACGCTTGCCGAAGCGATCCCAAGGGACTTGGCAAACTCACGACGTGAAAGGTAGCTACTCATGATCGAGTGGATTTCTTTGATTGGTTTTTCGTGGACGGATGGGAACCTGAATTATAACTTCGCTTAGGCGATTTGTCGAAATTCGAGTCGCTTGGGAAATCAGAAAGCACCGCTTTGAGCGATGCCGTCGGAGGTCTCGGGTTGGCAAATGATCAGCCCCAACTCGATCAGCAGCGTTCGAACTTGGTAGGTGTTGTCTTGAAGCGATTTCGTTAGGCTTTCGGTCCGATCCAGACCGTATGCGGCCAGCGGTTGTTTGGTCATAAATTGGAACATCTGTTTGACGATCGCTTGATGGACCTCAGGCGAATTGCTCATAAAGTCACGGAACTGGGTTATGTTTTGGAATTCGACTTGATCCCCCAGGCTCGTGACATACAGACCGCTGGCATCGATCGGCTTGCCGGCATCATCACCCCGGAACCTACCGATGGCATCGTAGTTTTCGAAGACGAATCCCAGGGGGTTGATGACCTTATGGCACGATTGGCACATCGCTCCACTGGTTTGTTGAGCCACCCGCTCTCTTGTCGACAAGCCAGGAGCGGTCTGTTCCGAGATCGGAATAATCGCATCGACGGGTGGACGCAAGGTTCGTCCAAAAATGCGCCTAGCGAGAAATACCCCCCGATGGATAGGTGAGCTGCTGTCGTGGTAGGCGTAATAAGCCTGGACATAAGGATGCGTCAAAGCACCTGCTGAGCGTTGCTCGGGCATCGCGATTTTTTGAAAAGGAGCATCTGCAGCGAGATTTCCACCAAAGATGCTTGCCAAGGAGCCGTTTAAATAAATGGTATCGGCGTTGAGCAAACCTCGAAGATCGGTCTCGCATTTCGAGTAATCTTCTAAAAAGAGTTCCAGGCTCGTTCGAAGATCCGCTGCGATGGAAGGATTGAACATCGCAAAACGATCGTTGGACTTCGATAACTCCATGTTGAAACTCAGCCCCAGCCATTCAAGATAGAATCGAAAGAGTTTGTTTTCGAAGCGAGAATCCTTGAGCATCCGATCGATGATCGGACGGAGTTGCTCGGGCGTGTGGGCTTCTTGTTTGGTGGCTTTTTCAAGCATCCAAGGGTCCGGGAGCGAATCCCAAAGGGCCAGGGCCAAGCGTGCAACGTTCTTTTCGTCTTGAGTCCCAGTGGTGGCTGGATACTGGAACTCAGGGGATGCCAAAGTCAGGATACAAACCTTCTTGATCCCGTTTTCGATCGATGTTTCGCCTTCGAACTGCAAGTCGATGCAACGTTTAATGTCTTCATCTTTGAGGTTTCTGCGCAGTGCAGAGGAAACCCAAAGAGCACACCATTTTTTGACTTGTTCAAGGTTGCTTGGATCGTTTGCTTCCTTGGGCATCCATCGTTTTGGATCACTCGATAGCTCGTTCCCCACTTCGATGGCCGAAGCGACTACGGCTTCGAACCATTCCCTAGAGATACTCGTTCCGCGTTCGTAACCAACGCTGGCGTCATCGGGAGGGAATTGAGTCGAGATCGCAAGAACTTGGGGCGCCCATGTCGGAGAAAGGTATCTTTCAGGGATCGGCTGAGGGACTCCCATCGGGGGCTTCCAAGTCAAGCTGAGTCTTGGTGATGGTTCTTTGTGTTTGGATGCGTCCAAAACGAATCGATAGACTTGGCCGGCCACGAGAAAGATGCTGGCTGAATTGGTGCTCTTTTCGTAGGAGACAACACCCGCATCGATCAGCGGGTTGCGTTCGTCGTTGAGAAAGAATTTTGTGTTGACCGTCGAATCCAGGATGAATTCATACATGCCGGTTGCTGGGGCTCTGAGAGTTCCAGACCAACGAACTTGCCATCGCTGATGATCGACCTCTGGGACTGGTTTTCCATCAGGCCAATCGCAAATAAGCTTCCCGTCGACTGTCTTCTCGATCTCCTTGCGATCTTTATTCCATTCCCCTTGGGCGATCACTCGCTGGAGTCCTCGCTCAGAAGTCCAAGCTTGAGCGCGCCCCGTGCAGATCGACATCAAGTCGCTGATGCTCCGTCGGTATTGATCTGCGGTGAGTCGGCTGAAGGCGATTTTCGGTGGAGAGTTTCTAAGCTGTGCGTAGGGAGAGTAGAACTCGTGGTGGATGAACTGAGCCACTGCAGAGGCTTGTTCGGGTGCCAGGCTCTTTGGGGCATCCTCGGGCATCGTTTCGTGGATGACGGTGGCTAGTTCTTTTATAGAAAGATCACCAACGAGTGGCTCTTGGTAATGCTCTGCGCCCCCCTGCCCTGTTTTTCCATGGCATGAAGCGCACTTGGACTCGTAAAGCGATTTTCCGAGTTCGTGGTCTTGGGCAAATCCAATCGAGCAAGCAAGACAAAAGAGTATCGGCAGTGTCCAACAAGAGGCAGCAAGAAAGATACGGATCGATTGCAAGGAGCCTAAGGGCTTGGGGTGCCGCATGGTGGGGGTCGCTGGTTGACGGAGTGCAGAGGCTCGACGGGCCTTGAGCCTGCGATTTTGCTTGTGCTGCTCGGAGGGCAAGCAGCAGGTATTTTGGGAGGGATCCTGAAGAATTGCTTAGTCAAGGTTGCTCAATGCTACGTACCGGGTCGGGAGTCTGTCAAGCAACCGACCCAGGGGAGTTTCGGCAATAGTCTGGCTTTGGGGGTAGTTTTTCGCGGTTTGATAGCAAAACTGGCGGGTAGAAAAGTTTCCCTGGCAGTCAATCTTTGTCTGTCCGGCAAAGTCAGCTCAAGTTCTCCAGGGGGTGGGCCGATGGTACGCGATATGGGAAGATCTTCGCATCCAAGTCGAGATTCGCTTTTTGGGCGTTTGAGTTTGGGCTTTGAAAAAGTCGCAAACGCATGGGGGAGCGTTGTGATCCAGGGGATCAACACCTTGGGGGACATCTCGATTTTTGCATGGCGGATGGTTTTGTGGATGGTTTCGGCGCGGCCGCGCAGCGAGACGCTCATGCCGAACTTTTATTCGGTGGGTGTTTTGAGTTTGCCGGTCGTGGCGCTGACTGGAACATTTATTGGAATGGTGCTTGCGATCCAGAGCTACCATCAGTTTAAGACGATGGGTTTGGAGAGCAAGCTAGGTGCGGTCATAACGATGTCGCTGGTACGAGAGCTTGGCCCAGTGCTTGCGGCGACGATGTTAGCCGGTCGGGTTGGCAGCGCGATGGCTGCGGTGATTGGTACGATGCGAGTGACCGAGCAGATCGATGCGTTGGTTGCGATGGGAGCCAATCCGATTCACTATTTGGTAGTACCCCGTTTTTTAGCGTGTGTTTTATTGATACCTGCGCTGACGATCATGGCTGATTTTATGGGGATCGTTGGAGGGTATTTTTTCAGTGTGATTGTCTTTGGGATCGACCATGCACAGTACTTGAAGAACAGTCGGGATTTTGTCGGTGGGTTTGATTTCTTTACAGGTATCTTCAAGAGCGTTTTTTTTGGTGCGATCATTGCGATTGTGAGTTGTTACCGAGGGTTTCATTGCCAAGCGGGAGCTGAGGGCGTGGGGCGTGCGGCGACAGCGGCTTTCGTGCAAAGTTTTGTAATGATTCTGGCTGTGGACATCATATTGAATATGTTCCTCGACGGCATTTACTATACTTTTTGGCCGACAAGCGGCTCGAAGCTTTTGTGAGTGCGACTTTAGCAATAGCAATCTAGAGGTAGTGTCGTGGTAACCACAGTGATATCCCAGAGCGATCGCAGCAGTAGTCCGATCATTGAGACCCAGGGGCTGTGCATTCGATTTGGGCGTCAGGTGGTGCTCAACGACATTCATTTGTCGATTGCCCGCGGGGAGACCGTAGCGATTATTGGCGAGAGTGGATGCGGCAAGACGATGTTGCTCAAGTCGCTGGTGGGGCTTTTGCCTGCATCGCAGGGATCAGTGCGATTCGACGGATGCGATTTGCAGTCTTTGTCCGAGCGGGAGTTGACCAAATTGCGAAGGCGTTTCGGTTTCGTTTTTCAGAACGCAGCATTGTTCGATTCGATGAGCATCGAACAGAATATCGCTTTTCCGTTGAGCCAGCATGGGGTTCCCTCGGGTGCGAAGGCACAGGAGCTTATCGAGCAGAGGCTTTTGGAAGTTGGTTTACCGACGAATGTTTTAGCCAAGCGACCGTCGCAACTTTCGGGTGGGATGCGCAAGCGGGTTGGTTTGGCCAGAGCGTTGATACTGCAACCGGAGTTGTTGCTTTATGACGAGCCGACGACCGGTCTCGATCCGATCATGAGCGACGTGATCAACGAGTTGATTTTGCGCACTCAGCGTCGTTATTCGGTCACGAGCATTGTTGTGACACATGACATGCACTCGGCATGTAAGATCGCCGACCGAGTCATTATGCTCTATCCTTTTAGCCGACTGGTGCCTGGGGAGTCTCAGGTTTTGTACGATGGGCCGCCCGAGCAACTCGAGCAATCCAAGGATCGTCGGGTTCGGCAATTTGTACGAGGGGAAGCCGGAGAGAGGCTTATGGAGTTGCTCTCGACGAATAGCACAAGTTCGCATGTTGATGAAACACCTCACCTGCATGATACGATCGCAAGACGGGAGGCTGAGTAGAAACCATGGACGATAACGGATACCGGTTTGGGGTTGGGGTTTTGGTCTTGGCATCGGCGATCATCGGGGTGCTGCTCATAGCGTTCTTTGGTGCTGTGCCTAAGTTTTGGGGAGAGCGATATCGATTTACCGTTAATTTTCCGAGTGCTCCGAATGTGGGCATCGACACACCGGTCCGCAAAAACGGTGTGCTTATCGGACGGGTCGCAAAGGTAGAGCTTCGCCAGCAGCGTGGGGGTGGGGTTGACCTGCTTCTTGAGATCGATGGTGATTACAAATTGCTCGTTGGGGAAGTTCCTCGGATCAAAACCGGATCGCTCATCAGTGGCGATTCGATCATCGAATTTGTTGAACCGGATTCCAAGGAGTTGCTGACGCGTTTCGATGGGTATTCAGGTTCACCCAGGGATGGAGTTTTGGACGAGAAGGAAATGCAAGCCTCCCAGCAGTTCATCGGGGAAAGAGACTTCATCGCCAAGGGGGAGGTCGTTCCGGATCCGTTGGAAGCGTTCGGCGATATGGCGGGTCTTGCGAACTCGCTTCAACGCGTCGCTGAAAAGCTCGACAATATCTTGTCGGTGGCTCAGGACACTTTCGGGGGAGATAATACTCCAATACGAGATGTTACCAGTCGCATGCAAACGACCTTGGACAACATCAACGTTACGGTCGGAACGATCAATCGGATTGGGACTCAGATCGAGAGGGCTAACATTCCGGATTTGGTGGCCGAGGCGCTCAATACCTTGCCTGGTTTGATCAAGAAAGCCGAGGGTACGCTGACGCAGTTGCAAAGCACTCTCAAGGGGTTTGAGGAGTTCAGCGATAGTCTTGAGAGCATCGGTGGAGAGTTCGCAGGGATTGGCGATACGGTTCGATCAGCACTGACCAACGCCGACCAAGCGATTGGCAACTTAGCAGAGATTACCGAACCGATTTCGCAACGGAGCGACCAGATCGCAGAGAATCTTGGGGATGCTTTAGAAAATATTGAGGGTTTAGCGTCAGACTTAAGGGTCTTCACCAGGAAGCTCAATAGTTCCCAAGGGACGCTAGCGAGGTTGATTGACGATCCGAGCATGTATGGCAAGTTGAACGATACGCTCGACAACATTCGTTTGGTCTCTGGAAATGTGGAGCTTATCACAAGGCGGCTTCAACCGGTGATCGAAGACGTGCGGGTCACTGCAGACAAGTTGGCACGGGATCCGGCGCAGATGGGGGTTCGGGGGATTTTGAGTCCGCGGCCGAACGGGCTTGGGGTCAAGTGATATCGTCTGGATGGGTTAGAGCGATCCTACGAATTGTTGGGGCTGTATGGCCTGAGAATTATTCGTTGAAATTCTGCGAGTTAACCTAGGTCGCTTGGAAACCATCGAGCAATTATTGAGTATGCTAATGAGTTGGGTGTTTAGGTCATTTAGCGACTTATTATCTTATCGAGTGGATGTTCCATCATGAAACTACATTGCCTGGGTACGGCGGGTTATCACCCCAGCGACAACAGGCATACGGCTTGCTTCTTTCTTCCTGACCAAGGCATTGCCTTGGATGCTGGCAGTTCGGTGTTCCGGTTGCATCCATTGATCAAGACCAAGTCACTCTCGATCCTTTTGTCGCATACGCACTTGGATCATGTCATGGGCCTGACGTTCTTTTGGGATCTGCTAGGTGGTAGTACCCCTTTGGAGCAAATTCATGTTTATGCCAAGCAAGAGAAGATCGACGCGATTCGGGAGCATTTGTTTCATCCGTCATTGTTTCCCGTGATCCCGCCGTTTCAATGGCATTCTTTAGAGTCGCTTGGGGAGTCTTTTGAACTGGGCAAGGCTAAGTGTACTTGGTTTGATTTGGAGCATCCTGGTGGTGCGGTGGGTTACCGTTTGAACTTCCCCGATGTTTCACTAGCTTACGTAACTGACACAACTTGTGAGGCCCATTCAGATTATTGGAGGCATCTCCAAGGTGTCGATTGGTTGGTTCACGAATGCAACTTTACGGATCAAGAGAAAAAGATGGCGATCCATACGGGTCACAGTTGGCCGTCGGAGGTGCTCTCTGTGGCTTCCAAAAATGGGATCCAACGCTTGATTTTGTCGCATTTTAATCCCATGGTTGCTGGATCCGATCCGGTCGGGCTTCGTCAAGTTTTGGATAATCCGATGGTCAAATCCCCGCGTTTGGTCGAGCTTGCCCAAGACAATGCGGTTTACGATCTTCACTAGCCTTTGATGATCCGAGGCGGGGCATCTATAATCCTGGCGGTCTGAACACACAGTAGAGTTCAGTGAACTGCGATTAGCTAGCAGGATTCCTTTAGAAAAGACATCACGATATGACTTCCTACGGCTCGCTGTGTGACGACTTTTACTCCAACGTGACGTTGCAGACAGAAATGGATTTGCCGACGGGCCGAGATGCGGTATTGCATTTCTTTGAGCAACTCCAAAGGCGTTTTCCTAAGCTTTCCCATTTCTACCAACGCGAGCGTGGCGAGTTTATTCTCGAGGAAGAGAAACTCGACGGTTGCTATCGCTGGGTGGCGGCCGAATTGCGTCGAGTCAGCAGCGGTTATGTCAATCCTGGTTCGATCCAAGAGGCTCTCGAGCAGCATTGCGAGGTGCTCGAATTGGCCCCCTACATGCTCTCGGTTAGTCGACTTGATTGCGAGGCGCTCAGTCTGATGTATGGTTTTGATTTCACCTATCGCGGAAACCACAACCAACTCTTATGCGATGCTTTGGGGTTGCCGGTTGCCTTTGAGTCGATTTCGCAAAGACCTGGATCCCAAGTGATGTGTTATGAGCCGGTCATACAGATCTCATTGGACGATACTTTTGGCACTCATGCGAGGATCAATTTCGAGCCTCGCAATGGATCGCTCCAGACCAAGAGTCCGGAGTTTGCTGAGGAGCTATTGAGTGTTTACGTAACGATCCGACGGTTTGATTCATTGACACCCGAAGAGACTTTCGTAGGCGAACTTAATCGTCTTGAAAAGCTCATGGCGGAATTGATGGAGACTCACGTGATCGAGAGCATTCTAAAGCCACTGCAAAGCTGCATCGCGATCCGTTAGGCAGCCAAGAACTGATTGGGCAAGACTATTGCAACCACCAGATTTCACCCACTAAAAATGATGCCATGTTCGCTCCTGAGATCACCATCAGAACTCGCCACAGTAAACGTTCGAACTGAGGTTTGCCAGCCCATACGAGGAGCAGACACTCGGCAAGCACAGCAAAGCTTTCGGCGGCCAATGGATATGTCCTTAGAAAGACCCATGAGTAGGATAGGTCCCTCGATTAGGATCGTACAGAGGTAGCCAATCGGCAAAAACTTCCACAAGTGCAAAGTGTTCAATCTTTTTCAATCTTTAAAGGGCTCGCAATAGGAAAGGTATCTCGGCTAGCACGTGCACTGTTGCTACAGTGAAATAGATATCGCGCGCTGTCGAATAGTCCAGAAGAAAAGCTATCCACAAAAGTACCACTGCCAGAGCACTGGCTATTAATGCTACGGCAATTGATTTTCGCCAAGCTAAGGATTTTCGAGCAATTGGCATTCCCGTATCAAACCGCATCCGGTGAAGTGGACCCCATTATTCGGACCACGGGTTTAGATAGAAATCCGTGTGTTTTTTTGAGCCTAAAAAAGCTATTTTTTTGGGATTCCACCAAGGAGGGTGTTTATGCCAAGGAAAAGGCGTTCGTTTAGTGCTACCGTCAAGTCGAAGGTAGCCTTAGATGCTATCAAGGGGCTTAAGACTGTTGCCGAGATAGCAAAGTTGCACCAGGTTCATACCTCTCAAGTAGTGCTATGGAAGCGTCAAGTCCTCGAAGGCGTTGAGTCAGTCTTTGATGGTCCAACGGATCGCAAAGTTAAGGCGGCAGATCAACCGCAAACCGCCGAGCTGTACGAGCAGATCGGGAAGCTCAATATGCAGCTCGAGTGGATCAAAAAAAGTGGCCGAGAACGGTCTCTGAGAAACGCAAGTGGATCGATTGGCAACACCCGGAGCTTAGCGTTCGTGAGCAGTGTCGGTTGCTCGGTTTGAACCGATCAAATCTCTACTACGAACCAGTTCCGGAGATCCAGGAAAACCTACAGGTCATGCGTATGATCGACCAGGAATACATGCGCCATCCATGCAAAATCCAGAGGCAAATGGTCTGTTATTTAGAACGCCAAGGGGTTCACGTAAATCGCAAGCGTGTTCAAAGACTCATGAAAAACATGGGGCTCGAGGGTCTTGCGCCAAAACCGCGAACGACAATGCATTCCAAGGAAAACAGGGTTTATCCGTATCTGTTGCGGGGACTCGAAATCGCGAAACCAGACCATGTCTGGTGCAGTGATATCACCTACATACCGATGAGATAAGGATACTTATACCTCTGCGCTGTAATGGACTGGCACAGTCGATTCGTGATCTCTTGGAGGCTCTCTAACAGCATGGATACGGAGTTCGTTTTAGAGGCATTAGAGGAGGCCTTGGAGCAGGGGCGTCCAGAGATATTCAACACCGATCGGGGGTCTCAATTCACGAGCCGCGACTTCACCTCCAAACTGCTCAATGCATCGATCGAGGTCAGCATGGACGGTCGTGGACGCGCGACAGACAACGTGTTCATTGAGAGGCTTTGGAGGACAGTCAAATACGAAGAAGTTTATCTCAAGGAATACGCTTCGGGAGTCGAAACGTACGGTAGCCTAAAACGCTTATTTGAATACTACGATTACGATAGAACGCATCAAGGTCTAGGTAATCAAACACCCCGGGGAAGTCTATCGCCCACGGGGTCGAAAACGACCGGCGACCGCTATCTAACGCGGGACTGCCCGTGGTCCGAATAATAGGGTCCACTTCACCGGGCACCTAACTCCGTCTCACTTTTGAGCTAGCAATCCCCGCCGTATCCCCAGGGTGCCTGGCACCGAGCACTGGGGCACTTTTTTGCTGGCATTAGCACAGCCTGAACCAGGTGCCTGGCACCCGGTTCAGGTGCTAGCAAACCGATGCTCGCCAAAGGGTGCCTGGCACCGGGTGCTGAGAGCTGTTTTTTCCATGCAGCGAAATTTTCTCTCGCTTTTTCGCCTCTGTGACCTGAGGTGTCACTCATCCGGCCAAAACTTCTATTTGTCCTGGCTTGCCCAGTCGTCCTATCCTCACATTTCCTAGGAGCCGCCTCTGCTCCGCAGCAATCTCCACACACATAGTCCCATGATCTGATTTCCTTACCAAGCGGCACTGGGATGTTTCTCGAGTGCTGCAGCTGACCTAACAAGGGGGTGCACTATGCCACGTGCTAGACGAGACGAAGTTTTTCCACCGGACGAAAACTGTTTTGCGCATTTGTACAACCGCTGTGTCCAAGGTGCCTACCTGTGCGGGGTGGATCCAGTCACTAAAGTCGACTATTCCCACCGCAAGCAGTGGATCGTAGATCGACTCGAACAACTCGCTTCGATCTATCTGATCGATATCCTTGCCCACACCGTCTTGGACAACCACCTGCATGTGGTCGTTCTGACGCTGCCAGATGAAGTCAAAAAGCTTTCGGATCGCGAAGTTGCCATCCGCTGGCTATCGCTTCACCCGGGTAGGGAGCTCGACGAGTTCGTGAGCGTCGATCCAACTGAATCGCAAATTGCTGAACTTCTGGGTGATCCAGAGCAGCTTGAGAAAGTGCGAGCACGACTTTCCTCCCCTTCGAGCTTCATGAAGGATCTTTGCGAACCGATTTCCAGACGTGCCAACAAAGAAGACGGGCGTGCGGGGCACTTTTGGGAAGGTCGATTCAAGGGCAAGAGACTCTTGGATATGCTTGCCATCTTGGTGTGCGTTGCTTACGTCGATCTGAATCAGTTACGGGCTGGGATAGCGAAATCGCTCGTCGAATCGAATTACACTTCGATCCAGTCTAGGATTCTCGCAGGCCTGAACCAAATGGCACCAAGTCTTGCGTTGTCCAAAATTTCGATCTCCAATGAGCAAGCTGCACAGCAGATCAAAGCGATTCCTCGAGTTGAGATTCGAAGACTCACCGAAGCGGCAAGGGTCAAAGCCCAACAGAGGATGGTTCTTAAGGATGCTTGGCTTGCAAAACTCACGATTGACCCTAAGCAATCGGTCAATCCCAACGACTCGCATCTGAGTAAGGATGGACTGCGGGCAACCGACAAGGGATTCCTTCACGTGACGTTAGAGCAGTACGTTCAAATCCTTCACGAAGCTCTGCTGTTCAGGCCAGGCCGAGCATCGCCCGAAACCACTTCGCAAGAATTCAAGGATATCGCTAAGTCACTTGGATCATCCCCTGAAAACGTCAGTTGGATGATCCAGGACTTTTCAAACATTTTTCGACATGGTTATCTAGTTGGGAGTCCAGAAACGCTGCGCAAGCAGACTGAGCGGAATGAGCGCAAGTGGACTTTGCACTGCAGGAAGTGCAAGCTTTTTTACAGCGAAAAGACCGTCGAGTACGATAAGCAAACCAACAAATACCGACGAGCGATACCTCAATCGGATGCGGATCAAATGCAGGAACAACCTCCGGCTAAATAGAAACTGATCCGTTTCGATTAAAATACAATGCCTTTGATGATTTGTGGTTGATCACGACCCAAGAGTTGCTCGCTTATTCGGGGAGAGTAGGAAGGGTTGTCGTGCCACCGACGGATGCAGATACTTGAGTTTGCATCGGTTGGAACTGGCTCCATACGATCATCTGTTTCGGTTAGCCAGAAACTTTGTGGTTATTGCGATAGGGTTTCACATCGAGCCTTGCTGACGGTGTTCGAGCGGGCCTATCCATAGTATGCAAGCATGTTTTTCTTATCGGTCAGTTTCTATGCCTTGACTGAGTGATCCGAAACCTGAGCGTAGGCTTTTCTCTACAGGATCCTTTTTGGGGCCTCGAGTTGTTTGCATGCGGACCAAGGCGTTAAGGATTGGTTGGCGAAAATTCTGGCCAGGCTAATTTTTAAGTCTTCTTCAGCGGGTGCCAGGCACCGATCTTGCTGCCAGGGAAACGCTAGTAAACTTGCAGCCTCCAAGAGACGTGCCTGGCACCGATTTACCCCTGGCACCGATTTCCCTGGGGAGATTGCTAGCTTTCGGTGACCCCTGTCGGAGTGCCTGGCACCGATTCGGCGTGCTATCGGAGTGCCTGGCACCGATTTCGCAGGCGTTTTTCGACGTCGATGGCATGCTTGAGTGCTAACGCGTTTGATGGGTAAATCAGTTTCCGCGCTGGCTGGGACATCGGAAACGCCCGATCTCGAACCCGCGTTTCGCGACATGCTTCGTTTTTCGACCCGCAGTTCTCTCTCGCCACATGCGGAATGAGGAAGGTTTCAGTTCGGACCGCATCAATTGAATCACCTCCCCAGGTGTCACGCCAAATTGACGCTCGATGGCATCGAAACTGGTCCGATCTTCCCAGGCCATTTGGATCACCCGATCGCGGTCAGCGGGCGTAAGAGAACTTGAGGGTCGCTGGGGCATTCACAGAGCCTTTGGTGAGATTTTCTTGGATTCGTCTTGAAATGATTTGTCGCGATTCGCCATGCTAAGAATACAGGCAGAACCGCAAGTTGGCAGATTGTTTAACTAGCACGAATGTCCTAGCCGCTGGATCTAGGGCATCGAAGTCGGGGAATATGGTTCATCGCGGAGAAATTCGTGCGCATGGCATCGGTGATGAAACTGGTCGTCCGTTGCAAGGTCAAACGGCAAGAGACTCTCTCGTAGGGTAGGTGATCGGTACGTTCCGCGGTCCCTTTACATCGCGACGCTTTCTGGGGGATCATTCGAGGTCGATGCAATGCAGGTTCTCAAATCTTTTACGAGGACCGCTCCACATACCCTACGACCAACGAAGAAGCTCGAATGCAAGTTGCTGGCCTGCGTGGTCTGCACGTGGCTCGGAACACCAAAGCAGCGATCTAGCGCGATAGACCATGGACATCACTGATCGGTACGTTCTGCGGCCCATTTACATCACGACGCTTTCTGGTGGATCGTGGAGGTCGATGCAATGCAGGTTCTCAAATCTTTTACGAGGACCGCTCCACATACCCTACGACCTGCGACCAACGAAGAAGCGCGAACGCAATTTGCTGACCTGCGTGGTCTGCACGTGGCTCGGGAAACCAAAGCAGCGATCTAGCGCGATAGACCATGGACATCACAGATCGGTACGTTCCGCGGTCCCTTTACATCGCGACGCTTTCTGAGGGATCGTCGAGGTCGATGCAATGCAGGTTCTTAAATCTTTTACGAGGACCGCTCTACGTACCCTACGACCTAGATCGTTGATGCAAATTAGTTTTCGATGTAGATTTTTACTGGTAGGCCTGCGTAGAGAACGTTGCCTTGATCATCACAGGCTACGGGTTGCAAACGGACAGGGCCGCGACCGAGTCGATCTGCCTCGATTTCAAACTCTCCTTGATCGTTTGGGGTCATATCGAGCAGATCCCAATGGAATCGAAGTTTCACTTGGGTGTCTTTGGGGATGTTTGCGACTTGAACCTTGAGACGCTGGTTTTGTTTCGCAGACCATCGCTCAGGGGCTTGGAGCTTTAGGTGGGTTTCCGGAGGCCCCGAGAGAACCCATAAGGATTTTTCCCAGCGGGTTTCGGTGGGTTTCGGACCTTTGGTCACAAATCGCCACTCGTAGGCGCCGCGATCTTGATCTGCGACTTGGATATTGAGATTCGTGATGAAGTTGGTTTGGGTTTGCGGTTTGCCGTCGATGAGCCAAGTCAACTGAATCGGATCGCTCGAGGCTTCTTCGTCGCTGGGTTGAAATTCGAGCGCGATTTTTCCTGATATGGTTTGCCGATCGGTGCAACCGGTGACTTTGAATCGAGGCGGTACTGCATAAGGTTGACACATTGGGTCGCCGAGAATCAGTAATTGATAGGGGCTTTGGACTGTAGCATAAAAGGCTTCGGCGGCCGTCAGCCCTTTAGCGTAGTATGCGTGCAAAGATGGCAAAGGGAACTTGAACTGAAGGGCGTAGGGTTCGGTAACGGTTCCCGAGGCGGCAGCCGCACCAAAGCGTAGCAGTTCTGTAGCTTTGGTTTGGCTACTGGGCGTCATTACTCCTCCAAGGCTAGTGAGATTATCGGCAAGGCTTCCAGGCAGGAGTTTTGCACCGGATCGATTCCAATCGAAATCCGAGACACCGAAGGTGATTCCCGCGACCTGGCTTGCTGCGGTAGGGAGTGCCGACTCGATGATTTGAGTTTCTTTTTTCAGTCTCTTTAGTTCGTCGATCGCTATGGCGAAATTCGGTTCACGCGTGGTGGTTCGCACATCGCTAGTTTTGGAGAAGAAGAACGTCCCTTTGGGGTTAGTGAAATCGGCAAGACTGCTTTTTTCTAGATGCGCGATCGCTTCTTCGATCGTCAAACGATTGTTTGCCGTATGGCTTAGAACCATCGAAAGCATGTAGGACACACCGTGTTTGGGGTTTGTCGAATCGGTGCAATTGGGGGCAAAGAAATTTCGTGCGTCGAAAGCTTTGGCGGGCAAGACTTTGAATTCATCATTTGGGCAACGCGAAACGAGCTTTTGAAACTCTTTGTCTTCTCTCAACTCGTCGAAGCTCGGGTCATTGAGGATCTCGCCTCGATATCTCCATCCTTTACGAACCGCATCGCCAAGTCTCACGAGAGCTTTTTTGTTGTCGCCCGCTAGGGCCCACCGCTGTGCGGCTAAAAAATCAAGCGGATAGCTATTGGCCGATTCTTTTCGAAGTTCGTCGAGCCTTTCGGCGGCCAATTCATGCTGATCCTGCTCGATCCATTTGCGAAGTTCCTCGATCGATTCGGGGCTGCCTTGGTAGATCTTCAGAAGCACCGAAGCATCGTGTGAGGCGTACCAATTCGAATCCGGACCGATATAGGATGGATCTTTCTGCTGAACCCAGCGAAACAAGTAAGTCATCCCGTTGAGCGAGCCTGTTGGAGTAAGGATCTTGGGAAGCTCCTTGACCGACTTTAAATCCTCTCGCAGATCGATTGCCGTTGGGATATCGCAGGAATACGCGACACCTTGAACGTGCGAGCTAAGTTGTCTGGACTCGATTTGCTCAAGCACCGGTCCGAGGATCGATTGACGGAATTCATCGATCGAGATGGTGTTCGAATCAGGCAGGTCTTTGAGAACGATTACATTTCGGGCGGGGATATCGCGTAGCTGGCAATAGTGGTTGGCCAGAGTCAAAGAGTTCTTCGATTTGCCATTAACCACGACGACCCACTGGCTAGCCGATGTTCCAGCAAAAACAAATCCCACAGTGAGCTGTGTGGAAAACAGAATCAGGCAAAGCAGATAGTATGCGAGCGATCTTGTTGACATGCTATTGGACGATCAGTTCGATCGGAAGTGAGGTTGGGTTGCCATCGACATTCCCACGCAGGTGGAATACTCGACGCTGGGGTTGAACGATTGGAGCGGCGGTGATGAAAACTTCTCGGGTCGATTGTCCCGCAGGAATGAGCAATCCATTGAGCCCGATGTTATCGACAAAGCAACCATGAGGTAAGTTTCGACCGCTATCATCTCCACCAAAGGCGATATCGCCGGTGAGTTGTCCTCGCTGGATGACAAGTTTTGCGGAGATGGTTTGCCCTGGGCGAATATTCAGGCTCGATATTGCCGGCGCATCATCGGGATCGTCTTTGCCGACGATCTTGAGTTTCATTGTTGGAGTCTCGTTGACTTTGACTTTGATCTTGGGCTTCTCCGCAGCGAAGACTTC
>Ga0315902_10005801_pt1 | contig 17309 bp, 18 predicted proteins | sample LakEriMetagenome_9_FD_203523 | JGI IMG/M metagenome (GOLD analysis project Ga0315902, IMG submission 203523) | Freshwater fungal communities from buoy surface, Lake Erie, Ohio, United States - Buoy 12 MA117 | ecosystem: Environmental > Aquatic > Freshwater > Lake > Lake biofilm | place: USA...
TATTATATTTTTTATATAAATCAGAATCGAACTTGAAGACATACTCTTTTACATCAATAGAATTAGGGTTTACTTCCAACTTATTCTTATCAATCTCAGGATTTTTATCTAAAACATAATTGAGGTTAGCCGGTGACATACAACCAATATGATCAGATATACTGTAAAGTATTTTTTCCTTTTTTCTAAAATATTTGTAAAGTATTCCTCCAAACTTCAATAAATTTAGATCAACAGCATTTTGAGGAAATATATCTTTTAGCAGTAAATATGTTTTGGCATTAGACGCCTTTTTTATTCGTTTTATTAAATAGGTTAAAGTTATTGGTGGCGTTGAATAAAGAATCAAATCAATATCCTTGTAATGTATATACTTCTTTATTGCATTGTAATAATAAAATTCTAGAAAAATAGTAGTTATACCCTTTTCTATTATGTTAGTTTTTTGAATGTTTGTAGTCCAAACATTTAATATTCTTACTCTGCCTTCTTGAATATAATTAGTTTTAATCCCATACTTCCTTTCTGCTGGACTAACAATGGTCAATTCATGACCATTGTCTCTAAATTTTCTTAATAAATCTGGATAGATACCTTGTACTTCTATGCTATCAATTCTAGCTAATGTCAAAAAAAGGATTTTCATTATTCAGACCAAACCACTCTTTTGATATAATCAACGTAACTAACAATTATTCGAACGACTTTATCTGAAACATTTGGCATAGAATAATCTGCCACATTTCTAAATGATCTTTCATCTCCACTTTTTTGTAATTCAAGCTGAACTAACCCTTGTAAAATTCTCTCAGGATTTAGTCCAACCATCATAACAGAAGCTTCTTCCATTGCTTCAGGCCGCTCGTGTGCTTGCCTTATGTTTAAAGCAGGGAAATTCAAGATGGATGACTCCTCTGAAATTGTTCCACTATCTGATAATACAGCTTTAGAGTGCAACTGCAATGCATTGTAATCATTAAACCCTAAAGGCTTCAAAAGCTGTATATTTTTATGCAATACAATTTCTTTTGCAACGATCATTTTTCTAGTTCGCGGGTGAGTGCTTACAATTATGGGTAAGTCATATTTTTCAGCTACTAAGTTTAGACTAGTAACTAAACCCTTAAAATTCGACTCACTACTTATGTTCTCCTCTCTATGAGCAGATACAACAAAATAATTATTGTGCTCTAATGATAGTCGCTCTAAAATATTTGAAGATTTAATGGATGGCAAATAATGATTCAATACTTCAAACATCGGGGAACCGGTTTTGATTATTCTATCAGCTGGCAGACCTTCTCTCAACAAATATTCTCTCGCTATATCACTATAAGTAAGGTTAACATCTGAAATATGATCAACAATCTTACGGTTTGTTTCTTCTGGAACTCGCTGATCAAAACAACGGTTTCCTGCTTCCATGTGGAAAATTGGAATATGTCTTTTTTTTGCAGGAATAGCACAAAGACAACTATTTGTATCACCAAGAACCATAAATGCATCTGGATTTTCGCTCTCCAGCAAAGGGTCAATTTTTATCAATATTTGACCTATTGTTTCAGTTGCAGTGGTTCCAGCTGCATTTAAAAAGAAATCTGGCTTTCTAATTCCTAAATCATCAAAAAATATTTGATTCAGTTCGTAATCGTAATTTTGACCTGTATGCACCGAAATGTGCTCAATTGAAGGGCTTGCATCTAATGCTGCCATAACTCGCGAAAGACGAATAATTTCGGGGCGAGTACCAACCACTGACATTACTTTTAGTTTCTTCATTATTATACTATTTCAAAATAAGTATCTGGATCATTTGCGTTAAAAGGTTCATTAATCCAAAAAATCGTATAAAGTATATCTTCACCGATATTTTTTATATTATGTGTGTACCATATTGGCATATCCACATAAGCTGGCTCATCTCCATCTAAATAAAAATCATGAACTTCTTTTGTTCCAATTCTTCTTAGCTGAATTAATGCCTTTCCTTTGATAACTGCGAAACGTTCTATTTTCCTGGTATGAAAGTGATTGCCTCTTGTAATTCCTGGCAAGGATGTAGAAAACGAAGTTTGGCCTGGAATTCCTTGACGAGCTATTTCAACAAATTCACCTCTATTATCTGCATGCTGCACAAATTTCTTCGGGAAATAGTTTTCCACATCCATATAACAACGATAGGTATTAAAAAGCTTATGTTGGAAATCGTTGACCAATACTGGTATCTCCCCATCATCTTGATATGATTTTCGGAAATATTGTAATAAAGATAATATTTCAGAAACTTTGGCTTCAGCGGTATGAGGTATTATTTGCTCGTGCGAATTATCATTATTGCAAATTAATTTAATAATTTCTTCTACTAATTCTCCAACATAGATTAATTTTAGATTTCCATCAACATCAATTTTAGGAGTTTCGCCATTAGCAAGCTGATGACAAAAAGTAGCAATTACGGAATTGTAGTTAGGATGGCCAAAAGGCCCAAAAACATTCGGAATAATTAAGCCAGATAAGCTACCACCACTATTATTTGCCCATTCAGAAAGCAGCAGTCTCCCCTCTTTTTTAGACTTTCCATATAGATTTTCACGTTTTTCTTGTGTGGAAGAAGAAATAATTAAATGAGTTTTACACGTAGTCCTTTTTAAAGAATCAACTAGACTTTTAACTAAAGAAATATTCGTATCATAGATGAATTGAGAATCATCGTGACGATTTAAGGCAGCCAAGTGTACAATCACATCGCATGATGAGACAAAATCGTCTAAAGTTTGGTTATCATCAAAAAAGCTTCTATCAAAAGCAATTAAAGAAAATTCGTCTTTCTTCAAGACTAAGGTTTGATACAAGTGATATCCTACAAAGCCATTTCTCCCAGTAATGCCAACCTTAATCATTTTAATTTTTAATTACTATGTCTTCGAAAACAATTGTTTAGACCATAAAATCAGTAACTTCTTCTCCAAACAATTCTTTTTTAACCAAGGCCAATTTTATAATAAGATTTTTTACTCCTTCTACATCTAACCTTTCTGTATTATGCGAGTGATAATCTTCAATTTCAGCAATATTTTTCTCACCCTCTGAAAAATACATGGAATAATTCAAATCACGATTATCCGCAGGGATTCGAAAGAAATCCCCCATATCTTCTGCTTTAACCATCTCTTCTCTTGTACACAGTGTTTCATAGAGTTTTTCGCCATGACGTGTACCAATGATATTAATTTCTTTTTCAACCTTGGCTAAGTCTTTTATAGCTTTTGCCAGATCACCAATAGTTGCAGCAGGGGCTTTATTAACGAACAAATCTCCTTGTTTGCCATTCTCAAAAGCAAACAAGACCAAATCAACCGCATCACTCAAACTCATTAAAAAACGAGTCATATTAGGATCGGTAACTGTTAAAGGAAGACCACTTTTAATTTGATTGATAAAAAGTGGAATAACAGAACCACGAGATGCCATTACATTCCCATAGCGTGTTAAACAAACAATCGTATTTTTCAGATATCTAGACTCGGCAATTGCTACCTTTTCCATCATCGCTTTAGAAATACCCATTGCATTTATTGGATAGGCTGCTTTATCTGTACTTAAACAAATCATTTTTTTCACCCCATTAAAATCTGCAGCAAGTATTACATTCTGGGTTCCTTCTACATTGGTTTTTACTGCCTGCATTGGAAAAAACTCGCAAGAAGGCACTTGTTTTAGTGCCGCTGCATGAAAAATAAAGTCAACTCCACGAGTGGCTGGCTCAACACTATTATAATCCCTCACATCACCAATGAAAAATTTTAACTTGGGATTTTTCAACTGATTACGCATATCATCTTGTTTTTTCTCATCACGAGAAAATATTCTAATCTCTTTAAAATGATCTGTAGTTAAGAATCGTTGCAATACAGCATTACCAAAGGAGCCTGTACCTCCTGTTATTAGAAGAACTTTATTCTGTATTTCCAATTTTGTTGATTTTAAAAATTTTATTTTTTTCTACCTGAGAAGGATAATTGATTAAAACGGCTTTATAAGGTCCCTTAAATACAAACAGACTCCCTGCGGCCACACCAATCACTCCATGTTTATCAATCACTTTTTCTATATCAGCAAGTGAACCCGCACCACCTAAAACAGTTAAAGGAATAGAAACCATTTCAGCTATTTTATCTATCAAATTCATGTCATACCCTTTCATTACTCCATCCTGATCAATCGAATTGATGATAATTTCACCAGCTCCTAACTGTTCCAATTCTTTCGCAAAATTAATAGGATTAATTCCAGTAGATTTTTTACCATTATGGGTATAAATTTCATAGCCACCCAATAATTTTTTCTTAATATCTAAAACAACAATAACACTCTGCGAACCTACACGATATGCTATTTGAGTAACCAAATGTGGATTTTGAATAACTGCACTGCTCAAAGAAATTTTTTCTATACCTAGACCAAAAATTTTTTGAGCTTTATCCACAGAATTCACCCCTCCACCATAGCATAAAGGCATACGTGACTGATTGGCTAATTTTCCAATTAAAATATAATCTGGTTCTTTATTAATAACTGTAGCATCTATATCAAAGAAGGCTAATTCATCAACCTTTTTTTCATTAAATATTCGAACCGCATTTATGGGATCTCCAACATATTTAGGAGATTTAAAGTTTACTGTTTTAACTAAGCCCTTATCGTGAAGTAATAAACTTGGAATAATTCTAGGACGTAACATCATTAGAGCTTTGCAAAGTTGTATAATAATCTTTCTCCATAACCATGGCTTTTTTCAGGATGAAATTGAATTCCGTAAATATTATCTTTATTTACAGCAGAAGAAAAAGATAAACCATAATCAGAGAAAGCGATACTATCCGCTGGATTATTACACTTAAAATAAAAAGAATGTAAAAAATAAAAAATTGCTTCCTTTTCTAACCCAATAAAGAGTGGGTGATTATTAACAGGAGTCACATCATTCCAACCCATGTGAGGAAGTTTTGTACGTTGCTGGATTAAGCTTTCATCAAATTTCAAAATCTCCGAATCGATCCATTTCAAGCCTTCTAATTTTCCTTCATCGCTTCTGTTTCCCATCATCTGCATTCCAACACAAATACCAATAACTGGAACTTTATTCCCGATTACTAACTCATCTAGTTTTTCACGCATACCGGAAGCATTCAGTTGTTCCATAGCATAATCAAATGAGCCAACACCCGGCAAAATTATTTTTTTAGCAGCAGACAAATCTTTGTGAGTTTTAGCAATATAAGTGGGAACATCTAATCTTTTGTAAACATTTTGAAACGCAAAAATATTGCCAACACCATAATCTATAATCGTTATCATCTAAAAAGACGTTTTTCTAGTCCTAACTTCTGCATAAACTTAGCTCCTCCTCTAATTAATTCAATTTTGTTTTTATAATCATGGAAGGTTCTATTATTATCATAGAAAAATATTTCTAACTCATTGCGAGTTAAATCTAATTTATCTGCTACATAATCAAACTCTTTTTGTAAAAAGTCTTCAGATAGTTCCGGTTTGGAAATTCGCTCTAAAGCTTCATCTCTTTTCATTTGACCAGTTAAAATCAGACTTGAAAAATGGGCACGTCTTTTATCAAACCCAAACTTACGGGGTAACCAAAAGTCCTCATAAAACCGGGTAAAACGTGATTCATGATGTTTGTGTTGAAAGGACTCCCAGCCAAATTTAGAATTTAATAATTCCTCAGCATCTCTTTTAATATAAGGAACAAAATTTAATGGATTAAAAACTTGCATTCCCAAAATATACCTGTAAAATAATTTATATGTAAAAATGTCAACTATAGGAAATGTGGTAAGTTTCCTTACACCAAATTTAGAGTGAATGTCTTTTACTAAAATTTTATCGATGCCCGGAAATGCGCCCCACTCTTCCGGCTCGCGACAACATTCTGTAGAAAAATTTGCTCCTGTCAATATATACTTAATTTTATTTTTATTGGCAAATTTGTATAGGGCAGAAAAAAAAGCAATATCTTGAGGTGCGTCTTGATCAGCTATTTGAGATTTCAAAAAGGAAAGTTGCAAGTCTTTCATTTCTTCCCAGTTAATTACTTCAGTATAAAGATTTAAATTTAGACCATTACATAGTTTTTCAATATTTCCAACAGCTCTATCCGTATTCCATCCTGCATCAACATGAAACAATAAAGGTCGAAGACCCATAATTTCTTTTGCAACATAAGAAACATAGGAACTATCTAAGCCTCCACTCAAGCCAATAATACAGTCAAAATCTCTTCCCCTTCCATTTATTTTTATTTTATCGGCATATTGCATCAATTTAATATAGCCTTTTTCACCAGTATCCCAACTTGGAATGATATTTTCCACAAAGTTAGTATAGTAATCACTTTCACCTTTTTCATTAAATTTGATATTAGGATCACTTGTGTCCATTATTGTTTTTCTACAAATTTGATATTCTCTTGTACTCATTTTTACCTTTTTATTAATAAATATCTAAAAACCAAGTGAATCATAGAAATTATAAAGATGATTCGTGACCATAATTTAGGAAGCAGTTTTCTTTTTAATAAACTTGCATTATTCCCATGAATTCTTCTACTCAGCGTAATATCGTCACAATGAAGATTAGATTTTAATAGATTTGCAGCTTTTGCTATCCATAAATCATGTGATTCAATATAAATAGGAATTGGAAGAATGTATTTTTTTAAATCCCTTGTAAAAGCCATTGAACAACCGTAATAACCTGCTTTACAAAAAAATATGTTGAAAATGTTATTCAAATACCTATCTGAATCTATTGAGTTAACTTTTCCTATAGAATAGTTTAAAATTTTATTGCTATTTTCATCAATGGATTCTGAATTAGAAGACAACAACATTACTTTAAAATTGGTCAACCTATTGACCATTAATGAAACTCTATTTTCAAACCAAATATCATCTTGATCCGACATAAAGATTATTTCGTTATTTGACAATGAAATTGATTTTCCAAAAGAATAAACATGACCTTTATTAACCTTATTAATAAAGAGTTTTATTCGGTGATCATTAAATGATTTTATAATTTCCACCGTATTATCTGTGGAACAATCATCAATAATTATAACCTCATCATTTTCGTTTAATTGTTTCAATATAGAATTAATTTGTTCTTGTATAAATTTAGCTCCATTGTAAGAAGCAATACAAACACTAATATTCATTAACTTGTTTTTTTCCTTTTTTATTCATGAAACCATCATAAATAGCAAATAGATAATTAGAAAAATGACTCATTTTATTTTCAACAAAAAATAAAATGAGAAAATTATGGACAAGAGCAGACAAAATTTCCTTTATACCAATTAAAAAAGGTACATGTTTTTTTCTAAAAAAAAGAAATGAATTTCTAACCTTGTAATAAGTTCTTATATCACTATGGACAAATAATCTAATTAATAAAAGATTGATTGTCCTTTCGCCTACTGAATGTAACATTACGGCATTTGGAACAATTACCATTGAAATATTCTTTGCCCTGCATCTTAAAAAAAAATCTGTATCAACAAAATCAATAAAATAATCTTCATCCATCAAACCCACAATTTCAAATACTTCCTTTGTTACAGCACTTCCTGATGAAATAATTTTATTTACTGAATAAGTTTTGTCTTCTTTATCTTGTGAGCTAATATTATCTAAAAATGCATGAGTAAAATCAAATTTGGGAACCATTGATTGATATTTAATATCATAAAAAACTGGTGCCAAAACCATTGGTTGATTTAGCTTAAATGGAAATAGCAAATTGGTTATGAACTCACTTTTAATCTCAGAATCCTGATCAAAAAAAACAATAACATCCGCATTATTTTTCAGTGCCTCTAATATACCTATATTTTGAGCTTTTGCTATCCCTGTATTTTCACACATTTCAATTAATGTGTAGTTAGTGGTGTCAAATGATTTTGATATATAGCTTTTCTCTGTGTTATCAATAATAATTACTTTTGAATTACTTTTATAAAGATTATCGCATAGGACTGATAAATTCCTTATTTGAGGAATATAACAAACAATTACGGAAAATATCAACATTAATTTAAGTACTTAATTTTGTCAATTGTTCTAGTTCTCTTGTTGGCTAAAATCTTAGACCAATACCATAATACAACCAATAAGCCAAAAGAGTTAAACATGGTGGGATTTGTAAGTGAATTTAGTATATAAATTATTAACAAACCAAGGTACAAACTATTATTACCCAAGTATAAAGCTATTTTTCTTGTTGGAAAAATAATGTAAATATATAATAAAGGAGTAAGAATAAATCCAAAATACCTTAGCATATCTAAAGGCGTAATTTCTGTTACCGCTTTCAAACCTTGAGAACCATTTGAATAATATAATGAACCTAACCCTTCGCCAAGAAAAAAATTAAAAAAATCAAGATTATCTACAAATGATTCAAAATGAGCAATTTTTGCGGCGTTAGAACCTTCTTCATTATCAAGCATATTTGTATTTAAAGATAAATAAGAAAACAGAATAAATGCCAATAAAATACTTGCCGCTAAAAAAATAAATTTAAATTTAACCTTAATTTTGGAAAAAACAATATAAAAAGCTGCTATTAAGGAACTAAAAATAGAACCACGTGACCCACTTACAATTATAGTAATCAATATAACCAGCATCGCTAATAAACTGCTTAATTTTCTCTTTTCAACAAATGAAATTACAAAAAGAACGAATGGTAAATATAAAAACGGAAGACATCCAATATGAAAAAAAAGTGAACCTACTTCTGTATATTCTTTAAAACCATAAGAACCTGCACTAAAATACCTGAAAAATTCATAATAAGGACCTGAAAAGGAAGAATCTATAAATATAATTACTATAATAAAAGAAAAGCATGTATAGGTTACAGCTACAAGACCTGATATTTTAATTATTTGATCAACATCAATTTTATATTGAATAATAGGATAAATTAAAAATAAAACAAAAACAGAAAAGAGATATTGCTGCCTAAGAGCTGCGTCAAAATCATTAAAAAAGGAAAAAACAAAACCAAAGAAAAAAATATAAAAAACCAGAAATGGAGAAATTGTACATAAGCGATAAAATTTATAATTATCAATAGTAAACCAAACAATTACAGCTAAAAATAATTTATTAAGAAAAAAGACTGGAAATAATACTGTGAAAATAGAAAAAAAACAAAATAGTACACTTATTAAATTATTAGTTGAAATAGACTTCATTACCTAAAATTAAGTTTTAATAAAATATACCTATAAAATTATCGCTATACTTTGAATATTGACAATTCAAGGCTATTTAAAATCTCCAAATATGTATACGCAAATTCCTTAGTTCTATTATCCAAACTAGTTTTTAACTCCATTACATCTTCAATTACAAAGTTGGCTGAATTTTGAATTATTTCTTCCATTTTATCTGCCAGCTCTTGGGCATTATCTGGATTAAAATAGACCCCAAATTTTGGAGCTTGTTGTATATGGACAGGAATATTTGACAATAGTATTCTTTTTCCAACAGTTTTAGCCTCTTCTACTGATGAACTCCATCCTTCAAAATAGGAAGGATTAATGATGCAGTCCGCCATTAAAATTAACTTAATCACGTGATTGTAGGGAATTAACCCTAAAAATAAAATATTTTCTTTTAAATCATTATCAGCTGTATATTTTAGCAATTTTTCTACGTGATCATTTCCGTTTCTGAAATCACTCATTAACCCAGATGTCACAACCAATGGAAGAAGTCCTTTGTCCTTTAACAATTTCACAGCCTCAAAAACAACTCTGTGGTTTTTGTGCGACCAAAACTGATTTGGCATGTAAAAAAATTCGCCGTGTATATTATAAATCTGCTTTATTTCTTTGATTTCATCCTCTTTAATTGAAAATTGGCCATCATTATTAGGTTGCGAAACAAAATTTAACACAGATACCTTTTCTTGTCTATTAAAGTCGTTTATTTTAAAATCATCGAAAGCGGCATAACTACTCAAAACAATAGCATCGCTTTTTTCAATCAGCTTTTCATTTGATTTAGTTATTTCATCAAGTTGCTTTTTCGTCCACAACTCTGGATAATGGATATGCTGAAAATCGGGTATCCAATTTAATGTTTTAATTTTTTTACTTGGAAAGACAAAATAAGAATGAGACACAACAATTATATTATGTTTTAGCAACATCTTATATGTAATAATATCATAGTCAAATAAACGACTTCCTATTTTACTTAAAAACCACGAAAATGATTTTCTTTTTAAAACTTTAGTTTTGACAATGGTAGCATAAGGACTAAACATTTCTATATATTCAGAACTAATATCACTTGGAACAAACAAAACAATTTCAACTTTATCTTTACAAAATTTATTTGTGGCATAAAATAAATTTTTCAAATAATTAATTCCGCCCTTATACTCTAAAGAAAAATTTAACAAAAAAGCTACCTTAATCATTTTGTATCGATTTAAAAAAAGTAACGTATTCTCTCAAACCTTCCACTAAAGTTATTTCTGGTTTCCATCCCAATGCACTTGCTTGCTTAGTGTCAGCCCAATAATGCACTGGATCACCTGGTTTTAATTCTCCATTAAATTCAATTTTCACCGGTTTATCAAAATGTGATTGCAACGATTCTAGGATGTCACAAATTTTTGTTTTAATGCCCGAACCCCCATTTACTATATGATAACTAATTAAAGTTTGAGAAAAATTTAAGATTAATTTGGCAGCATCAGATACGTGTAACCAATCTCTGGTCTCACTTCCTGACCCAAAGAACTTTACAGAACAATCCGTATGTTGGATTTTTTTGCAGGCATCCCATAATAATTGTTTTCTCAAACCCTGCCCGTATATGGAAAATAACCTTACAATACCGACAGTAATTCCGTAATTGTTATGGTAGGAGCGACAGAGATCTTCAGCAATTTTTTTATGGGAACCATATTGTGATAAGGGTAAGCCTTCCATATGTTCACTGATCTGTGTATCACCCAAATTACCCTGAACTGCTGGACTGGAAAGATAAATAAATTTGCAATCAGAAGATTGTAATCTAATATATTCTAAAAGCGCAAGAGTACTTTGAACACTTTTTTGAAAATCCTCATACGGATTTCCATGTGTGAATGCAACTGAACCACTGCCACCGCAATGAACAATCAGATCAAATTTCTGGTCAAAAATTAACAAAGCTTCAAGAGTTATTGTACTTTCAAACCATTCATCAAAGCCCCATTTATTGTAGTCTTGATTACACCAATTACCATGGCCCATTCCCAACACTACGTGCCCTCCATTTTTGAACTCTCTGGCCGTATTTCTACCAAGGAAGCCGTAACCGCCTGTAATTAAAACCCTCATTCCCAAAGACTATTAACAGTTACCTCTTTACACGCCTTAATATCATAAACTTTCAACTCCCCTATTACCTTTCTTGCATCATTAAATGACAAATAATTCAACTCCCCACGTTCGTTATGTACTTCTCTAAATTGGATTTGTTTATAAGTATCCTCTATTGACCGCTCAGAAAGAGATGTCATCAAGTCATTTCGTGCAAAAAATACGTTATTTCCCGCCTGATTAGAGCCTACTAGCTTATATCCCTTCTTATTAGCCAAGGCTGTAAGCGCAGCTATTGAGGCACCATAAAAAATTTTTGAAAAATGTGATGATTTCCGAACGAAGGTAGGATTATAAGGAACAGTTATTTCTCGTTTAGCCCCAAAGAAACTATTATACTCAGCAATGACTATTGCTGGACTAATCGTGTTAATTGTTTCCCATATCCAATAGTCGTTGCCATCTATATCTATCGACAGCAAACCTATGTCACCACTCAGACCATTCCTTAAAAAAATTTCGTTTATATTATCTTTCGTAACAAAGGAATGTTCCGCCTTAATATTACAGCGCCAATAGATTGGATCATTTTTAATGAATTCAATATTTTCCAGATCGCCGTCAATAACCAATCCTGACCAATAATTATTGATTGCAAGGAACCTTGTATTTGACTCCAAATAGTTTTCTACTCCAAATTCTATAAAACGCTTATCTTGGATTTGAATTTTATTAATCAAGTATTGAATTATCCCATCTTCACCAGATTGGGAATACACTTTAAACTCATTACTTTGAAGTCCAGCTGAATTACTAACCGGAAATAATTGCCGACTTTCTATACGTCCCAAACTTTGCTGTACAAAATCGAGCGTAGAATTTATCTTTTGTAAATTCCTAATAAGATTTAAGAGTTTTTTGATCATTTTTTAGAACAATTTTAAACTGTAAGTTTGTTAAGTAAAATCAATTTTTATTGTTAATATACCTGATAATGATAGCAGGATTTCCACTTACCACAGCAAAATCAGGTACATTTTTTCTTACTACTGAATTTGCTCCTACAATTGCATTTTTGCCTACAGTTACACCTGGTAATATAACAGCATTAATACCTATCCAGCAACCCTCTCTTAATCGAACAGCACCTTTAAAATAGTCCCCTTGATCCTTGATAGGAACAGATAAATTTCCGAAACAATGATCGGCATCACTAATAAATACTCTGTCTGCAATCAATACATTATCTTCGATTATTACATCATGCCAACAGTTGATATGAACAAACCTACCTATTGAGGTACCATTCCCAATTTAAGAGTTGGCTTACCATCACCCATGTAGTCTTTGGCATTAAACCAGGCATGCTCTGAAATTACAACATGTGAGCCCACAGCTACAAGATATGGCTCAATCAGTTTCGCTGAATACTCAATTATAGAATGTTTCCCAAATGCATGAAACCGATGTCTATTTAGCAATGTATATAAAATAGTAAAAAGTCTATTTATGTTCGATATAAAGTAATGATAACGCCGTTTAAATTTTATCATTTATTGAGTTTATCTAGAATACTTATAGATAGCAATAGAAGCTGAGTTTTAGAATTTTCATGAATCTGGATGAACATTAAGCTATTGGTTTCTAAAGCATACTAAACATACTGGGTAGATTTTTCAGTTAAGAGGAGTTTAGTATCTAGCTCAACCCACCAATCATTTTTTTTGGTTGGGGAGTGGAGATTGTATGGTACCAATTAAAGCATTGTGTAAGGTAATAACATTTCCACGAAACATTTTGCTAGTCTATGGATAGTTTTAGTTCAATAATTATAACCTGACTTAGAAAAACAAAATATTTATGTTTCGTTTTCGCAGTCCAACTAAATTCAAGCTCAGCATAGCTACTTGCTCCAACACTTACTACAATTTTTCCTAATGCAGCTGCCTCAGTTCCAACCGCTGAAATATAAAGTACTATTGCTTCTGCATTTTCAATCAGATTATTAGTATTTAAATCTTCATCAGAGTATATCAACAGAATTTTTTAATTAGTCCCGAATAGCTCATTTATAGTTTTTAAATAATCATCATTAGATCGATAATCTAGATATCGCTCAATAGGATGTCTTCGTATTGCAATATTTTCATTATAATTTTTTAAAACCCAAGGCAGATTCCCTACTACCATACTAAAAGAAGGGATATCTTTTGTCAATAAAGTATTCTCTCCAAGTATGGATCAATGACCAATTTAAACATTGCCTACTATAGAAACGCCATGTCCGAAACAACAATTAATACCTACCCTAATCTCTTTTTCAAAACTATTACCCGCAAAAGCATAAGGATTTAAAGGAATTTCAAAAATATGGTCAATGTATATAAGTGAGAATTTATTATCAAAAATATAATAGTCCCCAATATAAATTAATTTATCATCTGAAAAAAAAATTATTTTTTCCTAAATAAACATTACTCTTTACCGTAAACTTTATCTTATATAATTTTTCTATTGTTTACAGTTATAAGAGTATTTTCACCAATAGTACAATTTTCTTTAATCAAAACATTAACTAAACCAAATATTTGAACGTTTGGTCCCAAAAATATATTTGCTGCAATATTCTTACTCAATAAAAACTTAATGAAGTGTTTTAACCGTAATAAAAAAAATCTTAAATTTCTCATTTCAATTATTATTAATTAGATTATAGAATTGATTCAACTCAACTATTTTTTCCTTTCTTTGTCCATAATGGAGTTTTACCATCCCAATACTCTAATGTATTTATGGCTACATTAATCATTTCGTTGCCTTGCAAAACAATTTGTCTTTTATGGAAAAAAATATATTTATTTATTCTTTCGCAATTCAATGTTAAAGTAACCTGTTTTGAACATAGATATTTCAAACTAATTCCACTTGATGAATAAATTGGGAATACTTGACTCCTATTTAATAGATCCAACCAAAGTTCTATTGGTATAAAATTAAAATGATTATCCGTTATTATTTGCACATCAAAAACAACTTCCAATTTTAGTTTTAATTGAATTAAAACAATATTAGACCCTCGCGGATGATTTTTCAAAATAATCCTATCACCAGGAAAAGCTGTCTGCAAAATAATTTCTTCATAAAGATTAACCTCATTTTCAAGAGTACATAAACCAGAATTAAAAAAATTACTCAAAAGATAAAGTTTGCACTCCCTTTCTGAATTCCCCAATAATGATTCACAATAATTACTAAGTCTGTAAAGTTTGACTGAAAATTTAAAAAAAATATCCTTAACAAATAATTTATCTGGTACAATAAGGATTTTGTTGTATAAATAATTGGCTTCACCCACTAAAGGCATTGACAATACCGCCAAATCAAACGGAAACGATTTATGATAATGTCCATAAAATTGTTTTTTCAAATAACCTTTTAAGAAACCAATAGGATGAATCAATAAATCCAAATATGTTATCTCTAGAACACTATTATTACCAACTATTCCAAAAAAATCACCATACTCCACTTTTATAGATTTTGGGTAAACATTTGGAATCAATTCAGTTAGAAAAGTTACAAAATTATTACATAAAAAAAGATAATCAAAACTCTCCTCTCCAATAATTTTTCTTAATTTTTCTTTAGCTTCAGAATATCGTCTTTTGGAAATCATGTTCGATTCCGATGAACTAACATAAATAATTTTATGAAACACAGCAATACTCGCAATTTCTTCTAAAGAATTTTTAAAAGGAATTTCGTTTTCCTCAGGCACACAGGTGTCATAAATCAATAACGTGACATCGCTATTATTGCACCAAATTTTTTCTTCACACCAACGATATGCAATGTAAGCTGCAATAAATGAAATTGAACCTTGTACAGAAATCAGACATTTAGTTTTAGTTTTTATCATCACTTTTAAAAGTTACAACTAATAAAATTATTTTGATTTTAAAATATTATTTATGACGATTAAAATTTCTTTTCTATCTGTCCAAAAAAAGATGAAGGTTAATACGCAAAAGAAAAAGACTTTTATTAATAATGAACCAAAGAAGGATTCAATTCCTAAGACAAAATATAGTACGATATAAAAAGGAATTGTAAATACCAATGGCAAAAACAAGTTTTTAAAAGGGGTTGCATGAAGTTTTACAGAATGAGTATTTATTAACCAAGCCAATACAGCCATTATAATATAGGACATTACAAATGAAATAGCTGCTCCAAGTTCTCCAAAAGATTTAATAAAAAAAACATTTAATACCACATTACTTATTCCGCCCGTTAGAATTGTTAAAGTCATATAATGGGTTTTTTTTGTATATCCAAAATTTCTGACATACGCAAAAGATAATTGAGAGAAGATATAGCCTATTGTAAAAATAGGAACCAGATACAATGCTCCTGAGAATTCTTTTTTAGCAAGAAGTAATCCAAGTTCTTCGCCAAAAGATGCAACTCCAAAAGCTACAAGTATTGTTATTTTAAAAATCTTGATGAAATCATTATCCAACTGAGTGTAATTTTTTGAAATCATGTATTCAAAATAATAGGGATTCCATGCTTGATGTGTAACAATAACTACAATATTAACTATGCTACTTATCGAAAGCGCTAAATTATAAAACCCAGCTTCACTCATTCCTTGCGAACTTCCTATGGCAATTTTGCTGAATTGTTCAATAATAACACTACTAAGTGCATAAGGAATTAGCGGCACAGAGTAGGTAAATATGTATTTAATGTATGATTTATCAAAAGAAAATACGAAATATGGTTTTATTAATCTAATCCAAAAGAAAATCATAACAAACCCTGCTGCTATTTGGCCCCAAATTTGTCCATAAAATTTATCATTTTTCATAACAAGAAGAAAAGCGACTGAAAGGGCAAAACCGAGAAATACACTTATAACAGAATATATCGCAATCTCTTTGCTTCGTTTAAGAGGCCCGTATATTTGTTCGAATGTTAATCCAATTATACTTACCATAGAAAATGGGATTATTAAATGAACCACATTTTTACTTAGCCCTACAAGATTCCCAAAATCCTCGGCAAAATAGAAAACTAAAAAAGAATTTATTATAAAAAAACCTGTTGCCAACAAAGACGAGGTTCCAACAAATCTTTTAAAATCTAGTTCGCTTTTTTGATCAAAAAAATACCGACTCACCGACCTATCAGCGCTTAAAGCCATCAGACTAACCAAGAAACCCGATACTCCCATAAAAACACTCACTATACCATAATCCTCAGTAGAAAGCAATCGGGTATATATGGGTATTGAAATAAAAGCTAAAGATCTGGTTGCTAAACTTGCAATAAAATAATTTCCCCCATGCTTTAAAAAGCCTGTAAAGTTGGCCATTATGTATATAAATTTAAAAACTAAATATTAATTTAGCTATACTTATTCAACACTGACATGATCGGACTAAGACACTCCATACTTATCTGATTTGAAACAATATTTGATTCAGAATTTTGAAGAAAACCAATTTTCCTAATTCCTTTTTTAATAAATTCAGGAATCATTTTACTAATAGTATTTCTCAAAGTAACAGTACTCTTCGAATGTCCACTTAGATAACTATTCATCACCATATCAGCACAACCTACAAAGGTTTTGTGATCTACTAATTCCTTAAACTTTTGATAATCTCCATTGATTTTAGCTATTTCCATACTCATTATTGGAGCATGTCTATTACCCCAATGTTCTTTGGTACTTATTTCTCTAACCCCCCATATTTCATTTAAAAACTTTATACCTCCTTCATAACAAGCACAAGTCCCAATAGTTAATTCAATGAAATTATCATTGTGGAATTTGGCTTCTTTTATAATTTGAAATGCTTTTTCCAGAACTTTCTTGTCATACATTGAC
>Ga0315902_10005804_pt1 | contig 17304 bp, 6 predicted proteins | sample LakEriMetagenome_9_FD_203523 | JGI IMG/M metagenome (GOLD analysis project Ga0315902, IMG submission 203523) | Freshwater fungal communities from buoy surface, Lake Erie, Ohio, United States - Buoy 12 MA117 | ecosystem: Environmental > Aquatic > Freshwater > Lake > Lake biofilm | place: USA...
GTGTTGAAGCCGCGGCGATTGAGGAAAAGGATGGTCTGCTCCCGCTTTTCGAGCCGTGATTCGACGGCTTTTCGCAGCACTTCGCTGAGGATGCCGGCGTTCGCGACGCTCGTTCCGGTGCCTTTCCGCCGCTGCAGCCGCATGTCCACGATTCGGATGTAGGGCAGCGTTTTGCCATCCGTGCGGCGGGTGAGGCGCAGCAGCTCGTATTTGCCGCGACGGGCGTTTTCGTAGCTTTCGAGGCTGGGTGTGGCGCTGCCGAGCAAAACGAGGCAGTTTTCCAGCTTCGCGCGCACCACGGCGACATCGCGCGCATGATAGCGCGGGTTTTCATCCTGCTTGTAGGACGGCTCGTGCTCCTCATCGACGATGATGATGCCCAGACGCTCCAACGGGGCAAAAATGGCGCTGCGGGCCCCGATGACGATGTCCGCGCGGCCTTCCTGCACCTTGAACCACTCGTCGTGGCGCTCCCCTTCGCTGAGATGGCTGTGCAGCACGGCGATGCGCTCCTTGCGCTCGGAGAAGCGCGATTTGAAGCGCTCGATGGTCTGCGGCGTGAGGCTGATCTCCGGCACGAGGACGAGCGCGGTTTGCCCCCGCGAGAGCACCTGAGCGATGATTTGGAGATAAATCTCGGTCTTGCCGCTGCCGGTGACGCCTTCGAGCAGGATGGGCCGGGCATCCTCTGGCTTGTCGAGCAGGGGCAGGATGGCATCGAACGCGGATTGCTGCTCGTCCGTGAGCTGCAAGGGCGCGCTGGGCATGAATTCCTCGTTTTGGAAGGGATCACGCTCCACGCGGATCTCGCTGCGGCTGATCCAGCCGTTTTTGAGCAGGGATTTGATCACGGTGGAGGCCTGGGGCAGCTCGCGACGCAGCTCGCTGAGCCGCATTTCACCTCCGGCGCTCTTCAGCAGGTCGAGGATGCGGATCTGAAGCGGTGCGGTCTTTTGTAGCTTTTCCCATTTTTCCGCGTCGGGCGTCTGCAGAAGCTGGAGGCGACTGTCGCTCAAAAAGGTCTCCGGTTTGGTCCGCACGGCCTGCGGAAGCATGGTTCGGAGCACCTGGTGAGGCGGAACGATGTAATAATCCGCGATCCACCGAGCCAAACGTAGCAATCCAGGCGTGAACATCGGCCGGGTGCCGACCACGGAGGCAATTTCCTTCAATTTTCCGCGAAAAGGCGAGTCCGTGAGCTGCGCGATGACGACTGCCGGCACGCGCTGCCCCTGCAGCGGCACCTGGACGCGCGAACCGACGATGATGGATGCCTCGAGCCGCTCCGGCACGGCGTAATCGAGCTCCATGGCGGCAGAACCCTCCAACTGGACCCGCACGAGTCTTCCAGTCGGCTGCGGCACCGCAATCTCCGCCGGCCGCCGAACCTCCGGAGGCGTTTCTCCGAACAAATCAGGCGCGTGTTCGGTGAATGGAGGGTTTTGCAGGGGATTCATGCGGACAAAAAAACCTCCCGGCTTTCGCCGGGAGGTTCAACCGAAAGGTTGGGAATCTCAGATCGCGCGAGGCGACTGAGGATTAGAAGCGGACGCTGAGGGTCACGCCACCGGTAAGCACGCTTTTGAAAGCGGTGTCATTGGTGCCGAGAGCGAACGGCAGGGCATTGAAACCCAAATTGTTCACGCTGCCGAGGGGGAGATTGGCAGCGATGTAGGGTGTCAAGGTCGCGCGGCTGTTCAGCTTGATCGGGAAGCGGAAGCCAGTGTTGATGGCGGTCCAGCCGGTCACGCTGCCAGCACCGCTGAAATCAAGCAATCCAGGAGGAAACACGCCCTGGTTTCTGAACATTCCTGGATTGAACTGCCAACGCTGGTTGATGCCATATCCAACGTTGAAGAAGGGCACCACGCTGACTGAATCGGTGATCGCGATGTTGGTATTCGCGTCGAAGTCGAAATACCAGGAACTGTTCACGAAATCGAAATTAGCGCTGGTGGCGACGTTGATCGGACCGATCGCAGTGGCGAGACCGAGGCTGACTTCCTGGCCATCCCGCATTCCCAAATCATTGTTGAAAGGGGCAAGAAACACATTCGCACCTTGGGTAATACCACCCATGTTGCGGTAATAGCGATAGCCAAGGCTGACGGTGACCGCACCGACATCACGCTGGAAGGCTGCACCCAGTTGAAGGCGCTGGAAGGAGTTTCCGCCCATGGAAAAGCCAGCTGGCAGAGGGCTGTTGATGTGATCCTGATCACCTGCGAGGGAGCCGTAATTCACATCCCAAGCCAGGCGGGTGCCTTCGATAAGGGGGATCGCTCCGGCGAGGGAGGCGTCCACCCAATGCTGGCCAAAGTTGACGCCACGCCAGATGTAGTTGGTGTGGTAGCCAAGACCGGCGGTGATGCCGAGGTCATCGTTGACTGGCGGAGCGATTGGGGCTGGGTTTTTCGGAGCGGGAGCCGATGGGCCGGCCACTGCAGAAGCAGCCAACATCAGAACGCCCAAGGATGGGACGAAGGAACGGAGTTTCATAATTACGTGGTGTATTGGGTTAACGTTGGGTCTGCTTAACAATGGGCCAGCTTGGAAAAGCACGGGCCGAAGACAAAGCTTGGCATGCTAAACGCAATTAGGGAAGTCAATTAACCCTAAAAAGCGCAAAAAAAAACCTCCCGGCTTTCGCCGGGAGGTTCAACCGAAAGGTTGGGAATCTCAAGTCGCACAAGGCGACTCAGGATTAGAAGCGGACGCTAAGGGTGATGCCACCCGTGAGCACGCTCTTGAAGGGCGTGTCATTGATGCCGGGAGGGCCACCGAAGGGAACCACGTTAGCAGCAAGGCTGTTGGTGGTGCCAAGGGGAACGTTAGCGGCGATGTAGGGAGTCAGGGTAGCACGGCTGCTGAGTTTGATCTGCAGACGGAGACCTGTGTTCAGAGCGGTCCAGCCGGTCACGTCATCACGGCCAGAGCCGTTGGTGAAGAGGTTGCCGTTGAACGCGTTGCCCTGCCAGTTCATGTTCTTGCCGTAGCCGATATTAGCGAAGGGAACGAGCGTGATGCTGTCGGTGATGGCGATGCTGGTGTTAGCGTCGAAATCAAAGTACCAGGAATCATTCACGTAGTCATAGTTGGCGGAGGTAGCGACGTTGATCGGACCCAGCGCGGTGGCGAGACCGAGGCTGACTTCCTGACCGTCCTGCATACCGAAACCGACTGCGCCAAGGGCACCACCAGGGTTGGCGAGGCCACCCATGTTGCGGTAGTAGCGATAGCCGAGGCTTGCGGTGACAGCACCGATGTCGTGCTGGATAGCAGCACCGAGCTGGAGGCGCTGGAAGGAAAGATTCTGAACATTACCTGGGTTGGCAGGAAGCAGATGATCCTGATCGCTGGCGAGGGAACCGTAGTTCACGTCCCAAGCGAGGCGGGTGCCTTCGATGAGAGGGATAGCTCCGGCGAGGGAGGCGTCCACCCAATGCTGGCCCATGTTGATGCCACGCCAGATGTAGTTGGTGTGGTAGCCAAGGCCGGCGGTGAGGCCGAGGTCGTCATTCACAGCAGGAGCTGGAGCAACGGGGTTTTTGGGGGCGGGAGCGGTCGTTCCAGCCACGACAGGAGTGGCGGCGAGAGCGAGGAATCCCAAGGTTTTAAGCGCGGTGTTCAATTTCATGGTGGTTGTGTGTTTTGGTGGGCATGTGGCTTTACTCGTTTTCTCTGGGATCCCCCCCGAGACACGACACAAAGCGCACAGTCGCTAAGATAGGTTCCGGAAGGGAGCATGGAAAGCAGTTTTTTTGGTATTGAGCAAAAGAGGCCGGACCTCCCCGAACAAAAAAACCTCCCAACTTTCGTCGGGAGGTTTTAGTAAAGGTTGACTACTTAAATCGAATCACGCTTGGTGGCTCGAAATTAGAAGCGCACGCTGAGAGAAACGCCACCGAAGACAACAGCCTGGGTGGTGTTGGCAGGCATGACGGTGCTGTTGTCGAGCTGACCGAGGGGCGAATTGACGGCGATATAAGGCGTCAGTGTCGCACGGCTGTTCAGTTTGACAGGCAGGCGGAAACCAGCAGTGACAGCGGTCCAACCGGTTGGGTTGGTGGCATTGCGGGTGAGCTGCCAGCCGAAGTTCTTGCCGTAACCAACGTTGACGAAAGGAACGAGGCTGATGGAGTCCGTGATGGAGATGCTGGTGTTAGCATCAAGATCAAAGTACCAGGAGGCGTTCGAGATGTCGTAGTTGGCGCTGGAAGCGAGGTTGATCGGACCCAGTGCGGTGGCGAGACCGGCGCTGAATTCGTTTCCATCACGCATACCACCAAGGGTGTTGAGGGTGCCCATGTTACGGTAGTAGCGATAGCCCAAGGAGGCGGTCACTGCACCGATGTCGTGCTGCAGAGCGGCACCAAGTTGAAGGCGCTGGAAGGAAGCGTTTGCGGCACCGCCAAAGGTGCTTTGGTCGCTGGCGAGTGAACCGTAGTTCACGTCCCAGGCGAGGCGGGTGCCTTCAACGAGCGAGATAGCTCCAGCGAGGGAGGCATCCACCCAGTGTTGGCCGATGTTGAGGCCACGCCAGACGTAGTTGGTGTGGTAGCCAAGGCCGGCGGTGATGCCGAGGTCGTCGTTCACGACTGGGGGTTGGACAGGAGGGTTTTTGGCAGCGGGAGCGCTAGGACCGGCCACAGCAGGAGCGGCGGCCAGAGCCAAGAACCCCAGCGTTTTCAGCAATGCATTCAATTTCATGGTCTGATTAGGTTGGTTTGGTTGGTTGGTTGAGGTCGACACTCGTCAGTTTTACCGCACTTGCACCTGCATGCGGACAAAACTGCGTGCGCCGTTCACTCAGATTAGCAGGACTAAAGACCGTGAAAAGTGTATTTTTCGATTTCCCGTGTTTTTTGGCAGGTTTCTACCTTTGATGAGACTTTAGCTCATTTCAGAGAATCAGATATGAGCGGATCACAGCCGCCAAATAGCCCAAAGTAAGCTTTTGACCGCTCTCAGAGCAAATCGGTGGCCAGAACGGCATTCGCTGCCCTCATCGCAAGATCGCGCGCCTGTGCGACAACGCGCTGAGCCGCCAAATCAAAACGATACGCATGGCAGCTCGGGCAGGTCACGGCCCGCATGACCACGATGGAGCCGCAGCCTTCGCAGACCTTGTACTGCTCGGGATGCGAGGCGATCTTCTCGGCTTGCTTGATGCGGTTTTCGTTGGTGTCCACGATGGAACTCATGGGAGAGGTGATAGGAGGCTACGGCAGAGTTTGCATTGCGCAACTGTCCGCACAGTGGCCCTGCAAAATAGTCACCCATTTTGCGCCAAGAAAAATCGGACCGCGAAACGGATCACCGACTCAGCTCAGGAAAAGCACGATAGAAGAATCTGGCTTCCGTGGAGCTTAGTGTGGCGCGGAATTCACCACTGCCATGATAAGTGGCAGGCTCCGGCAGGAACCACTCGACAAGGTCAGAGCTGGATTCGACCTGCACGTTGATGGCGTGGGCATAGGCAGCTGGCCAATCGACGCTGAGCCCAAAGGTTCCGGAACCGAGGGCGGCGAACTGGAGATCACGCAGCTCCATCACCACCGGCGCGAGCACCGGGCTGCTGCTGCTGATCCGCGGGTCGGTGCCGTCGAAGTACTCCTGCATCAGGGTGTAGAGCGAGCCGTCGCGGTTGCCGTAGCCGTCATTGTCGAGGGTGCCAAAGTGCCGCAGTTCCCACGAATCGGCGAGGAGGTCGCCATCGCTGTCTTCATCGACGATATTGGGCAGGCTCGAAAGCGTGAGCGAGGTCACTTCCCAGGCCGTGTAGCCGCCGATGTCGGGCAAATCGGTGTAGGCGGTGATTTGCAAAGGGGTGCCGGCAGGAGCTTCGTTTTCATCTGGAAGGGTCAAAGCACGGATTTTGTCGTTCAGCAGCAGTTTGGCGGTGGAGGAGGCATCGTTGGCGAGGGAAAGGCCGGGCGTCGGTGTGCCGCTGCGCACGTAGAGCGTCTGAGTCGTCGTGGAGCGCTCGGGGACGGTGGCGAGGATGCTGGCGAGCTTGGCGGTGGCGGCGCTTTGCTCTGCTGGGGTCAAACTCGTCGCGGTGAGATAAGCAGCGGGAAGGGTGCCGGTATCGACAAAGGTCTCGAGCGCATCGAGCGGCATCGGCAGCAGATCGAGATCGGTCGTGGCTAGGGCGTTGTGCTGCGCATAGACATCGCGGGCGAGCTTTCGCAGCGCCTGGGCACCGAGATCACTGCCGCCGAGTTGATCATCGACATGCCGCAGCACGGCGATGGTCCGCACGATGCTGGCCGTGGGTGCGGTGGTGGAGGCCGTGCGCAATCCGAAGATGGCATCCGCTTCATCAAAGAACATCGCGCTGCCATCGACGGTGGACGCGGGATTGCGTTCGAGAATGAAAGCCGCCATCGCCTTGCCGACGATCAAGGCCCCGAGCGAGCTGCCGGGCGAGAGCGTGATCTCCGCATACGGACGTGCGCCACGATTCGCCGCAGCCTGGAACTGCGTGACCCAATCCGCCGCGGACCACGTGCCGGAGGCGGCGCTGTCCCAATTGGCGTTTGTTTGCAGCGTGCTCCAGCTCGCATCAAAGCCCTGCGTGTCCGTGGGGCCGTTGTTCCAGTTACTGCTGCCGGCCTGCCAGTTCGTGCCGCCCCAGCTCCATGTCGTCGGTTTGCCGATGGCACCATCCGGCGTGGCAAAGCTCCACACTTCCGGCTCCAAAGCAGGCACGAGGCCGATCAATTCGCGACCGCGAGGCTCGTTCGTGCCCGCTGGATCAGTCGAGAAGTGCTTGTCCGTGCGCACAATGAGAAAACCCATCTTCGGATCGACCGCACGCGTGCGCACCCGGGCGAAAGTGGCCGGCGAAAGAGCCGCGCCGACATTTCGCGAGCCGAGTTCATTGCCGTAAGGATCGGAAACGGTGACGTGCGTGCCATCCGCGGCCACAGCGGTCACCACGCCGCTCACATCACGGAGCTGCGCACGCACATCGACGATCATCGCATCGAGTGACGAGCCTGCGCCAGCGGGCTTGCTGCCTGCGTCATTGGGATTTGTGCCCGCGGCGAGTTCGTCGCGATCCGTGTAGCCATCGTCATCCGCGTCATCACCACTCGTGGGGTCCATGCCATGCGCGAGCTCGACGAAGTCCGGCACGCCATCGCCATCCGCATCTTGAAGCGCAGGCGACTTCGAAAAGACATACGCGGCTGTTTGCACCGCGCCGGGGCCGCCAGCGCTCTGCGAGTAGTATTGCACGCTCACATCACGCGTGATCCATGGCGGGCTCGCGGCATTCCAAAGCTGAAACGCCCCCGCGGTGCCCATGCGGTAATACACACTCGTGCCACCGGTGAGGCCGCTGAACTGAATCTGTTGCGCCGTGTCATACGTGCCTGGATCAGGCGAGATGACGACCGCATCCGGCACCACGCCGAGGTCGGAATTGAAACTGATCAACGAAAACTGGTTGTGCATCTGATTCACCACGGCGCCGCCCGCGGTGGCGGCCGGAGTGCCGAGCGTGGTGGTCGTGGGTGTGCCCAAACCGGCGGTGGTGCTGCCAAAGGTGGCCGCATCCACCACGACGGGCGGTCCAGCCGTCACGGAGGTGGTCCAATCTGGCACCTGATAGCTTTGCAGCAGTTGCGCATAGTCCACGCGGAAGACCGGATCGCTCAGCAGCAGCACATTCGCATACGCGCTGAACGGCTTCAGCACCGGCAGCGTCGCCGTGGTGCCCTCCACCCAGCCGGAGCCGGAGTTCGAAAAGGCCACTGCGCTCGTGCTCGCCATGCCGGGACCGGGTGAATAGAGCAATTGGAAGTTGTTCCCCGCCATCGGCACCACGCCGCTCGCCATGCCGAGCATGCCGTTGGTGGGAATGTAGTTCGGCGAGGCGAGATTCGTGCCGTTGTAGGTCACTTCGAGCACGCTGCCGCTTTCGTAGCGAATGATCAGTCGCTTGCCCGCCGGTGTGTTCACCGCGGCAAGCTGCGCCACCGGAAAACCGACGTTAAACACCTGGTTCGTCGTGAGATTCCATCCGGGACCGCTCGGCGAGATGTGGCGCACGTTCATCGTGTTGCTGCCGGGCACCCAGAACATCAAATCGGCCTCGGTGCCGTTGAAGACATCGCAGATGAAGGTGCTGCCCTTCGGCAGCGTCGGGATCGTCAGCTCCACGCTGCCGCCAGTGCCGGTGACGGAGTAGGCGTGAAAGCTGTCGTTCGTGGGACTGGCATCACGCACATAGGCAAACAACGGCGCGGCCATCGTCGATGGCAGGATCGGATTGCCCGCACGACCGCTGAAGTCCGCGAGGTCATCCGAGCGCAGCAGCGACCACACGCCGCCATTCGAGCGCACCTGACGCAGTTGATACTGCTGCGCGAGATCACGCGAGGCGAGCACGACGAGATCATCCTCCGCAGTTGGCGTGACACCGAGCGGCAAATCGATCGCGGCGAGCAATTGCGAGCCGAGACCGGTCACAAAACTCGTCGCAGGCACAATCACGCCCGTCGTGGTCGGCGAGAGGATCTGCGTGCGGTTTTGATCCGGGCTCGTCACGGCAAAGGAGTCCATCACCGTCGTGTTGATGCGGCCCACGGCCATGCCGGTGACGTTCGACACGCCGCTGGGCCTGCCTTCGGCGAAATTCAGGCTTCCGGTGCCGGAGTTGTAGCCGATGCGGTAGAGGCCGGTGGCCTTGTCGAGCAGCAGCACATCGGCAAAGCCGTCGCCGTTGAAATCACCACTCGCGGAGAGTTCGACGCTCGATTCATGCACAAAGGTTCCCGCCAGCGAGAGGCCGGTGCAGAGCAGGAAGGTGGTCAAAAAGGTCTTCATGGCAGCGTGGGGCTTTGGATCAGGGCTTTGGATCAGGGTTTCGGCACGTTGACTTCGTTCGTCACGATCACCCGCTCGATCTCCTTGTTGGGCCCGAGGCGGACGACGAGATACTTGTAGCGGGCACCGGCGATCACCGGCTGGCGGTCGAGCAGCAAAATGTCTTGGTCGGAGCCGATCAGCGTGCGCGGCAGCATCGTCACGGACGATGGCAGGATCGAGATGAAGGGATCAGTCACCACATTCGCGCCCGTGTCATCGAACTGCGCGATCTTTTCCATCAAAGGCGTCACCTGCACGATGTCGCCGGGCACGGAGGGGTAGTTCGTATTCGGCACCTGCACGCGATACATCACCACGGGCAGGATGAGGCCCCGGATCGGCTCGCTCGGCTCCGCGGCGGCCACTTCATCATTCGTGTAGAGGTAGTTTTCGACGTCCTTCGTGCTTTGGATGAAGTACAGCTTCGCGCCGGCAGTGTTGTTGTTATCCGGGCCGGTGATGCTCACACCTTGCGGATAGTCCACGAACTCGCCGATGCGCACGCCGTTGCCGATCCACGGCGAAAGCTGGATAAAAGGCACGCGTCCATCCGGCACCACGAAGGTGCTCAGATGCATCGCAGTCACGCCCGTGTGAAAACCGGCCTTCGGCGGGAGCGGACGATCCGGCCACGGCACTTGCAGGCCGATGCCGAGCTTTGGCACCGAGTAGGTGAAGGTCTCCACATTGCTAAACTCGCCCACCATGCGCACGCCATACTCGCCGGGGCCCACCGCACGCACCATGACCGTGTAGGTGTCCGTCAGCGACAGCGGCAGCGTGAAACCGAACTCGGGCGAGCCATCGGCATTCAGATGCCGCGCGAGACCGGTCTCAAACACCGCGAAATCGATGCCCTCGGTGCCTTCGACCTCCGTGAGCGTGTTCGGATGCAGTTTGGCGATGTCCGCCGAAAGGCCGCTGTTGGTCGAAGTGGGCAACGTGCCCGTTTTGCGGCCCACCCACACTTCAAAGCGCTGCACACCGGCGATGCTGCTGAACCAGTTCACCTTCAAACGCGGCGGAATGACCCCGGTGGCCGAAAGCGGCTCCAAAATCGGCGTCGGCAGATAACTCGCATCGCCGGAGCTGATGCATTCGCCCTGCTGCACGAGTGGGCCGGCATTTCCATGCTCGTCAAACAGCTGCAGGTAATAACAAACGGTGCAGTTGTTGCCCACCGGGTTCGGGTCCGTCCACGTCACCGGCGATGTTGTCACTTCACCGGAGGCGACGAGGGTTTGGTCACCTCCATCGACGCGGCGATAGACTTTGTACTCTTTGCTGCCGGCACTCGGGATGAATTCGCCTTCCAGATCGATCATCGTGTCCGTCGTCGGATCGACCGATTCATGCGTCCAGCCGCCGCCGAGGCCCGGCACGGTGATTTTCGCCAGAGTGGCATTCCACAGCGCGAGGATGTACTTATCCTCCTGCGGATTCGGCGCGAACTCCTGCAAAGCGCTCACCCACTGCGTCACGCGGCCATTTCGCGTGCCCACGCGGCACCAGAGCTTCGTGTCGCCGTAGTTGATGCTGCGGCGCAGTGCAGCGACCATCTGCGCACCGGCTTGACGGAACAACGCACCGCCGATCGGCGTCAACGAGGTCGCATTGATGCCCGTCGCGAACTCCGCCCAGGCCCAGCCCTCGGCCGGAGTGGCCACGCAACTCAGCAAAAAGTGCCCCTGATCATTCGTGAGGCCTTGCAAAGGCACCTGCGTGTAGCTGGTGAAGACCAGCGAGGGATTGCACACATTCACCATCACCTCGCCCTCGACGCCATCCGGTCCATCGCGGTCGCGAATCACACCCCAGGCCGGAGCGCTGTTGCCGGAGAAATTTCGGCTCACACTGCCATCGACGGCACGCACGGTGAAAAAGTAGGTCTTCCCGGCATCCGCATAGTCCGGCGGCGGTTCATCGACTTCGGCCCAAGCAGGCGGTGTGGACGTGCCATCATCCGTGAAAGTCGTTTGCGTGGACGGAAGGATGGCGATGAGGTTTTTGTCCGGGCGATGCTCGATTTCATCGAGATGTGCACCTTTCGTGGCAAGTTCCTTCGGCGTGCGCCAGCGATACACATACCACGCGCTGATCGTCTCGCCCGCGGGCAGTTCCGGCGCCTGCCAATCGATCACGAACCGCTGCTCGCGCTTCACGCCATCGTAATGCGCCACGCTGCGCACGCGCACCTTCTGCGGCGGATTCGGAGGCATGCGGTCTTTGATTGTCACCGCGAGTCCTACGGACGGCACACCACCGCGGCCCAACAGATCACGAGCGACGGCGAAATACATGAATTGATTCCCGTCGGTGAATTTCACGCCACCGTTGAAGCGGCTGTTATCATCCAGCAGGAACACCGTGCTCGTGTCCGCTGTATTGAGCGATTCCGGCGCGTAGAGCAGCTTTTGCGGCAGCACGGCCAGGCGGTTCACCTTCTGCGTTTGCGGTTCAGCGACCAAAAGGCCCGTGGAGGAAGGCGGCGTGCTGTTCCAGCCCAAAGTGACCGCACGAGCCATCGGCACGCGATACACATCGTAGCCGTAATGCAGCGGGCTGAGGTCACGCAGGTTGTTTGGCGTGGCCCAGCGCATCGCGACGTTCAAATCGCCCTTCGTCGAGGTGTCCGGCACTTCATACAAAGCCGTCGGCGCTGGCAAAACGAGCACGGAGGCCGCATTCAGCGTCACACGGCCCAAAACGCCGAGATCTGCGTCCGCAGCGCGATCATACGCACGCAGCTCATACGTCCGCGTGGAGCCTGCGGGCACCGGATCAGCCACTGCGATGCCCAAGGCCAGCGCGACGGCCGGATGCTGCCTTCCGAGCAAAATCAGACGCTGCGTGTTCTCCGCATTGCCATGGGCCGCGGCGATGAGAGCGCTCAATTTCTGCGCCACCGTCACCGTGCCGGCCGGAGCCGCATCACCGAGCATGTCGGTGAGCAGCGTTTCGAGATCCGCCATGTTTTGACCGAGCTTTTCCGCCACCGGCAGCATCGATTCGATCAAGCGCGTGTCCGCGGAGGGCTCCACAATCGAAACACGCGTGAAAGTGGCCGGTGAGGCCGTGCCGCCGATTTTGCGATACATCGCGACGGTGTTCGTGCTGATGAAAAGCGGGTCCGTGGGCTGCCAGATGAGCCAGGAGTAAGTCTCCGGGCCGCTGGTGGCCGAGGTGCCTGCAAAGATGAGGCTTTTATCCAGCCCGGACTGCGCCAGCGCCATCGTGGCAAGCATCAGAGAAATGAAAAGGGAGCGAAACATGGTCAAAAAAGGGGAAAAGGGCTTCACGGGTCGCTTGGAATTAGAAATCGACATCCCAGCCAGCAGCGTCGGTGTATTTGAAGTCCACCTGGAAGTTCGCTTTCACGCACAGCGGGCATTTGCCGGCCTGGCCATACACACGGCCGTGTCCGGCGAAGTTGTAGCTGTCACCGCTCTTCGATCCAGCCAGCGAGATCTCCGCGCCGACCTCCACCGCGCACAGCGCCTCGCCATACACGCCGAGCGTCATGCGTCCGCCGTAGGTGGGCCCTTCCTGGAAGTAGAACACGCCCGCGCCGGCCTTTGCGCTGATGTTGAAGAAGCACGTGCCCGTGCCGTAGATCGGGAACGTGGCCTCGCCATACGCGTAGATGCCCGTGATCGTGCTCGTGGGCACCACTTCCGCCACCAGCGGATCGATCATCTTCAGCGGATCGAGATCGCACGACTTCCCGAGGAACACACCACCCGCGACATCGTATTCGCCAAAGCGCAGGCCGATGGCGGCAGCGAGATAGTTCTCCGTGGAGCCAAACATCACATCCGCGGCCAGTTTGTAGATCTCAAAGGTCTCGAAGCTGATCGTGCCGGAGGTCATCTCAAACGCGCCGCCCATGCTCACCGGCACTCCGGTGCTGTTCAGGCCAAATTTGACGCTCATGTCCGCATGCACGCCATCGCCGCCCAAACCCGTGAGACCGATCGCCATGTCCGTTGTGCCGATCGTGACCTCGGTCGTCATCGCACCCGCCGCGCCGCTGCAGGCCTCCGGACCATCGGAATCGAGCGATTTGACGATCAGATACGCGTTCAGCGAAAGTGGATCAGGCACATCGAGCTCGAAAGCGCCGTCGATGCGCAGTTCTTCGAGGCTGTCTTGATTGATGCGGGCGTAACCGGTCAACGAGCCGGCACCGAGCTTGTCACCAAAGCTGCCGAGAGTGTTGTTGATGCTCGTGTCGAGCTCCGCGAGCACATCGGAGAGCGCTTCGCGAATGGCGTCGTTCAGCGCGGCAAAGGCGCTGTCCACCGCTTCATTGAAGCTGGCCTGCAAATCGAAAAGGCGCTCCTTCACCGCCTCCTGGATGTCCGCCACGAGCTCCGTGGCGTAGAACGCGTCCCGGATCTCCTGCTCGATGCGAGACCGCCATTCGATGGCGAGGTCATCCAGCCGCGCGAGGTCCTGCGTGGTGGCGCTGAGCACGATGTCCTTCATCACCAGCTCCAGCTCCGCGCTGATGTTCGTGATCTCGATCTGGCCGCCGGTGGGCGAGTTGATGAGGTCTTTGATCTCCTCCGCCATGTCCACGCCCGTGCTGATCTGGTCACGCACATCCTGCACAAGGTCGCGCACATCCGTGAGCACGGTCGTGATGGAATCGAGCGTCGGCTCCGCCTCTTGAACGAGCGCTGTGAGCTCCTCCTCAATCTCCGAGGCATCCACGACATCGCTGAGCACCGAAACGAGCGAAGTGGCCAGCGCCTCGAAGACCACACGGCGCATTTCGCCACTCACCTCGACCTGTTTGAGCAAACCATTCGCCACCTGCTCCACCGGCAGCGCCACGCCGGTGTCCGGATCGATGGTGACGGTGTTGATGACGGAATCGATGCCATACTGAATCTTCGCCAAGCGGGCGTCGAGGTCTTGAAGGAAGGTCGTGGCATCATCCAGCGTGTTCAGCGCATCCTTCAAAGTGCCGCCCGGTGCTCCCACGGTGAAATGGGCCGTGATGATCGCCTCAAGCTCCGCGGTCGTGTAGCTGCCGGAGGAGATTTTGACCTTCAAATCGTCGATCAAGTCATCCAGCACCGGTTTCATCACCGCATCCAGCGCCGTGCCGAGCATGTCCTCCGCCTTGTCACTCACGGTGTTGGCCAATTCATCGACACCGTTCTCCAGCGAGCCAAAAACCTTGTCTCCCGCCGCCGCGATCATCGCCGAGGCGGTGCCCGTGAGATCATCCACGGCATTGAACACAAAATTCGTCAGGCTGATCTCCGGCAGGCCGTCGTAGCGCACGCCAAAGGTGATCTCCGCGGTCTCCGCGTCCATGTATTGCAGCTCATGCTGCGTCTGCACCACGATCACATCCTTGGAGATCGGACCGAGGCCGGTGAAATTGAAGGCGATGTTTGACCACTGCAGCGGATAGTCGAAATCGAGCACACCGAGCCATTCCTGCTGCGCACGCGGTTTGTAGGACTCGCTGGTGCCGCTGTCGCGATACGCGGCGAGCGTGGCGCCGGTGTAGCCTTTGTTGTTGTCATCAAAGGTCGTGTCCGTGAACGGATCCATGCTGCTCTCCGTCCAGCCGTTCGAAGGCCAGCCGCCCATGACGTAAAGCACCGACGTGTTGTCCGCCGCCACGCAGCGTGTGTGCAGATGCACCTGCATGTCGCGGAAGAACGGCACGTCAAAGCTGCCAAACAGGCTCCAGTAGCCCTCCGTGGCACCGATTTCATCACTCAAGTAGGCACCTTGAGCCGGGAAGAAGTCATAAACCTCTCCCGCGCTGCCGATGACCTCCAGCGAGCCCGCGAGACGCACACGCGTTGGCACCGATGGATCGAGCCCGAGCGATGTGATCTCGCTCGGACGCACAAAACTGCCATCCGCGAGAATTCCGAGCGCTCCGATGATTTCGTCCTCGATATGCGATGAGAAGGCACCGAAGCCCAAAACGAAGGTCGTGCCATCGCCGGGGTCGCAGGTGTTGTTCGAGACGAAAGTGGCCGTGTAAGGCGTGAAGTTGCAGTTCCAGAAGTCGAACTCCTTCGTGATGCTGCCCGCACCATTGATTTCAAAGCTCTCCAAGGCCCCGAGGCAGCTCAAAGCGAGCTGGGAGAACTCGAGCGTGAAATTCGTCGGTGCCGGCAGCACGAAATCACCGCCCGTGCGGCTGTCCTCCATCTCCGTGGAGAGGAAAGAGAAGCCAAACGTGTCCAACGTGAACTGATAGCTGCTGATCGTGGCCGTGCCGGGGAAGCCCGTGGCGGCCTCGTGGATGCCCGTGACGCCGGAAAGGCGGGAGTAGTATTTGCAGCGCGTCGTGAGCGGATACGAGCCATACGGATCACCTTGCAGCGTGCTCATGCCGGTGAAGCCGCCGCCGGAGCAGCGATAATTAATGCCCGCATAGTCACCGAGGCCATCCAGATAGGCCGCGAGATACGGACGCTCAGTCGCCGTGAGCGTCGCAGGATCGACGCCGGTCAAAAGCAGCACGCCGGGGCCATCGTCATCCGTCAGCGCATTCAAATCACCACGCAGGAAACTGCCCGGCATGTGGAAATTACCATTCGTGAAGCTCGTCGTGACCTGATGCGCATACTCCTGCGGATCCGTCGGCAACGCCTTCGGAATCGCACCCCACGCGAGATTCGTCATCGCCACCGTGCCCGAGGCATGCAAACCACCATCCGCCGTGAAAGCGAGCTGCGTGCTGCCGCTCGTGAGCGTGACCGAGGCCGTCAATGCTGCGCCGCAGCCCTGATCGAGCGCCTCCTGGCAATGCTGGTTGTATTTCACCGTCACCGGATCAGCCGAATTCAGATGGCTCGTGCCCGTGGTGGTCACCAGATCGTCCACGACCTGGATCGCGCTCAACGCGTTGTACTTCACCTCGGCATCATAAGGCATGTGCGTCTTGAACGATGCCGCCACGACGGCGAGCACCGCCGTCATCTCACCGCCACCGCTCGTGCCTGTCTTGAACTTCGGCGACGTGGCGCCGGTCACGCGATTGTACACATGGTCGTTCGACTTCTTCTCGGCCAGCGTCGGGTCCGCGTAGGTGTAGCTGGCCATGAAATCGAGCAGCGGCTGCCGGATCGAGTGCGCCTGGCAGAGATTCGCCGCGCGAAACTCACCCGCGATCGTGTCCCACGTGAGCTCCGAGCTCTGGATGTAGAGCGGCTTCGTTTCCTCACAGAGGAAGAAGGTGTTCGCAGCGTAGGCTTTCGTGATCGTTGCCGCCGCAGGCACCATCGCCTGATTCAAATCGACCACTCCGAAGTCGATCTCGTCATTGAGCAGGTTCCGCGTGCGATTCGCCGCCCAGCCGACACCGGTGGGCAGTCGCGCCGTGATTTGCGCATGCGCACCCGTCGTATCGAGCATGATCGGCCCGGGCCGGTAATACTGCACGCCATTGTAAGTGCCGGATTGCGACGCCGACGGCACGGTGACCGACACCGGATTGCTCACATAGACGATGCCCGAGGTGACATTCCCCGTGTAGCTGGCATCGCCGAATTCATCGAGCACTACGTTGATATTCGTGCCTGCGCCAAAGGTGAAGCCCGTCAGCGTGTCCACCGAGCCGCTGTTGCCATCCGGATTGATCCGCAGCACCGACTGGATCACGCCCGGCGGCGAAACCACGGGAATGATGAACGGATCGGACGCCACGCTGCTGAAATGGGTGACGATGCTGCCATTGAAGGTCAGTTTGCCGGTGAAATGGCTCAACGCCGTCGATGAGGAGGCCATCGAGCCACCAAGCAGAGAGGTTAGCGTCGCTGGGATGTCGATGTGCGAGCCCTGCACGTCGATGTGATGCATCTGCGGCTTCAAAATCACCGACGGATCGACGTAGATCGTCTGAAAGCCGGACACGCCCGAAGGTGCGGGCGGTGAGCCGCTGCTGTCGTGGCCGGGGACGTTTAGCGCCGTGAAGCTGTTGTCCGTGGCGGTGACGGCCACCGCGGTGCTGGAGGCATCATTTGTCAGCGTCGGTGTGAGCGTCACATCGATGTCCACATTCTGCGGCGTCGTGGTCCAGCGGTCGTAGCGATGCACCTTGTAGCCCACCGTGACCGGGATCGTCGTGCGCGAGGCATTCGTCTCCAGCAGCCACGAGCGGTCGATGGTCACGCTGATGATCTCCGTCAGCGCATTGCGGTCGAGGCTGAGCGGATCGGTGCCGGTGAAATGCAGATACGTCCGGCCTGGAGAGCCCGTCATCTTGTCCACCTCCGTCGTGGCATTATGCAAAAGCCGCGCCCGCAGCCGGTAGAGCACGCCAGGCATCAACCGGGCCGCAGCGGTCGGTTCGAGGTCCGCGTTGTAGTTCCGCGTGTCCGGCACCACTCCGACCGAAACCGTGGAGGAGAGCGCGGTGGCCATCACGACGTTGTTTGGGTCCAG
>Ga0315902_10005805_pt1 | contig 17304 bp, 21 predicted proteins | sample LakEriMetagenome_9_FD_203523 | JGI IMG/M metagenome (GOLD analysis project Ga0315902, IMG submission 203523) | Freshwater fungal communities from buoy surface, Lake Erie, Ohio, United States - Buoy 12 MA117 | ecosystem: Environmental > Aquatic > Freshwater > Lake > Lake biofilm | place: USA...
GCAAACTGACTAAAAACGTATTGTCATCTTTGCGTTCGTATTCCAGATCATGAGAATCTAGAAATTCTTCGATTGTTACCCGTGGATCAATGCCAGCCATTTACGCTTCCAAAGATTTACGGGCTTCGCTAATTACTTGATCGTAAATATCAAGGGTTCCACGCGCAGTCACATCCCACCCAAAGTGCGATGCGTGCTCGATCGCACCAATAGACAGCAGAACGCGACGCTGTGGCTCTTGCAATAAACGAGAAATAACTGAAGACCAAGCTTTTGGATCGTGGCCATCAACTAGAACTCCCGAAATACCGTCAGCTACTGCGGTGCGAAGCCCGCCAACCGCTGTTGCAACAACAGGGGTTCCGCACGCTTGTGCTTCTAGTGCAACCAAACCAAAGCTCTCGCTATAGCTAGGAACAATTACTAAATCTGCTGCTCGGTACCACTGTGGTAGTTCGGCACGTGGAACAGGAGGCGCAAAACGAACAACATCATCGATTCCAAGCCAAGTCGACAGTTCCTTTAGGCGATCTACTTCTTCGGTGTTCGCACCTGATGCTCCGCCAACAACATTAACAATTAACTTGTGGCGCAAAAGTGGCGAGTGCTTTACCAATTCACTTGTTGCACGGATTAAAACCTCTGGACCTTTATGTGGCTGAATTCGCCCGACAAATGAAACTACTAATGCATCCTGTGGCAGGCCAACAATGTCTCGTGCTGCGTGGCGACTTTCACCTGGTGTAAATGTAAATAGATCAACACCTGGGCTAACAACATGGACGATGTCAGGACAGGCATCGTATAAAGAAACCAGGCTTGCACCTTCGGCATCAGTGTTTGCGATCAAAGCATTTGCCCCTGCAACAACTTGTGTTTCACCTTGCACGCGAATCATTGGTTCTGGTGTTTCACCTTCGGCCAAGTTCAAGTTCTTTACTCGCGCCATGGTGTGCATTGTGTGTACCAACGGAATACCAAGTTCTTTAGCCGCAGGCATCGCAACTTTTCCAGATAACCAATAATGCGAGTGAATCACATCGTAATTTTCAGTTCGCATGATTCGAGAAAACTCTTGCGACAGCCCAGAAATATGGATTGGCAACTGCTCTTTCGTTAATGTTCCATGTCCGCAATCAAAGTGGCGCACTCGAACGCCGGGAGAAATTTCTACAATCTCTGGTGCATCTGGATCAGTTCTGCGCGTGAAAATATCAACACTGACACCCATCGCAGCCATGCGCTGAGCAGATTCCAAAACATAAATATTCATGCCGCCTGCATCGCCAATACCTGGTTGATCCAGGGGCGATGTGTGCACCATCAAGGTTGCAATGCGGCCATTCATAGGCTTTAAGGGTACGCCCCTTACGCGTATTAAGAAACTTAAGCGAAAGTCGCGCGAATAGTACCGACGGGCAAGCCAGCGCCCAGGGTGTTGACCGGTGCTTCATGCGCATCAACACCAAACTTTGCAAGTGCAGCGGCAGTAATTGCTGACATCGCACGTTGATTGCCATCACTGATCTTGATTGCCAAAGTTCGACCATCAGGAAGTGATGCAACGTTGACGGCTTCTGCGCCTTCTTTCATAAACAATCCCGGAACATTTTGCATCATACGAGTTCCTAAGCGGCCAGGACCGGCAACCATTTCAGGAAAATCACGACATGCTTGGGCAACATCTTGGTGAATTTGTTCTGCACTAATTGTTAAGTTGCGAATTGCGCGAGCTAAACCAAGTAATGAAAACAGAAACAGTGGAGCACCGCAGCCATCAACACTTGTAACAACTACTTTTTCGCCGCTCATTGCTTCTACCTCAGCCTTGATTGCAAGTTGCAAAGGATGAGTTGGCTCTAGATATGTTTCAGTTGGCCAGGCATTAATGACACATGTTGCAAGCATTCCTGCATGCTTTCCGCTGCAATTCATCGCTAAACGAGTTGGTTCAGATGTACGGCGAAGCTCTTCATCTAATGGTCGATCAAGAATGCATTTAAGCGAGTGCTCATCAAGGCCGACCTTTGCCAAAATAGCTTGTGCGCCTTGTTGATGCATCGGCGTACCTGAATGCGATGCGCACACCAAAGCTAGTAAACGTGGCTCAATATCTAAACCAGCACGCACCATTGCTGATGCCTGGATTGATTTCAGGGATGATCGCGAATAAATGTCTAGCGTTGGATCGCCCATTTGAAAAAGAATTGATCCATCAGCGTTTAATAAAACAATGTGACCTGCATGTACAGATTCGACAACGCCAGTGCGCGTAACCTCGGCTAAAACTTCTCCGAGCATGGGGTTAGCGTTACTCACTTTGGCGTTCTAGCGAAGACCAAAGGTGGGCTTGCAATTCGTGACCATTGGTTGCCATGTCGTATGCGCTAAACAACTGGCCTTCTACAAGGCCATATAAACGAACGCCCTCATCAACCGTTTTTGCAGATGGAGCGGCATACCCTTGATCTAAAACTAATTGAATCTTTGGACCATCAAACTGGCCGACCCAACCTTCGGAAATCCCGGTGTTGTGTGACATAACAACTTCTAGAACATTGTTCGGCTTAACGCGCCAGAAACCAGCTTCAGATGCACCTGGGCGAACAATTTCACCTTCAGCATCGATGATCCAAGAACGTGAAAAGTAATTCAGAAAATTGCGACCGTCGTGATTAAAGACAACCTCTTGTGCGTATTCAAAGGGTTCAACACCTGGATACTCGCCGCGACCTTTTCCGCGCCAGGTACCAACAATCCACGCCAGTGGATTTAATTCCGGATGCAAACCTTCAGGGATTGTAAAAACCATTACGGACGTTGCCTCCAGTTAGTAATACGTCGCGCTTGTGATTGGCGACCCTTAAATGCATAAAGAACGAGCGCTACACCAAGTGCGATGGCTACAAGGCCGAGGATTACTGATGTGAACAACTCCATGGCTCAAGAATAGCGGTTAAACAATCACCTGTTGCGAGGCTGGAATTCCTTCAACGCTCAGCGTTGCATCAATCGGAGTATTTCGCTTCACCATCGCTAGTGCAATTGTTCCTAATTCATGGTGACGGGCAACGGTGCCAATAAATCCGACGACCGCACCATCATTTTCAATCTTGGTGCCAGCAGCTGGAAAACCAACATCGCTGCCATCAAGGTGCAGCATTACTAAACGACGTGGTGGATTTCCTAAGTTATAAATCTTTGCCACGGTTTCTTGCCCGCGATAGCAACCCTTTTTCATATGAACCGCACCATTTAAAACACCAAGCTCATTTGGAATTGATTTGTGATCAGTTTCAAAACCAATGCGTGGGCGGTGTGCCGCAACTCTTTCTGCGTCCAATGCCCAAGTACCCACTTGTGTTGCTACCCCACCAAAGGTTTGTTTCATCTCTTCAAGTTCAGTGCGGGGAACCAAAGCAAATGGTCCACCAATTTCTGTTGGCGCACCTGGTGCGCGCAAAACCGCATAAGCATCGCTGACATCTGCAACATCTACCCGAAGCATGAATTTCATCTTGGTTAAGTACTCGACCAAGTTGTCGCTATAGCCAGGATCTAGAACTAAAAATGTCGCAGAACCATCATCAACTAAATTGAATTGGTATTCCACATGGCCTTTGGCATCCAAAATCATCGAAGGCATCCACACACCAGGTTGTAAATCGCTAACAAACTGTGTTGTTAAATCGTGTAACCACTTCAGGCGATCTTCGCCCGCTACTGAAATTACTGAATAATGAGAAAGATCTGCCCACGCAGTTCCTGCCTCTAAGGCGCGTTGTTCTTTTACTGGTTCCCCAAAATGCCAGACAGCACCTTTGTCAGGACCATCTTCAACTAGAACCGCGCTCATGCGCTTAGCCTATCTAAAAATTAAAACTAGGGTTTAACGCAGGCAGCGCAGGTGCCAGTGATTGCAAAGTGCGTGACATCGGTCTTAAAGCCGTAATCATCAGCCAATGAGTTCACAAAGTTAGCTGCAACTTCGATCGGTGCATCGCCCACAGATCCGCAGGTATCGCAGACAAGGTGCAGGTGTGTTAACTCTTCAGCTGCGTGATACGTCGCACCGCCATGGCCCAAGTGAGTGTGTTGAACTAAGCCAACATTTTCGAGGGTTTCAAGGTTGCGATAAACAGTTGAAAGATTGATTCCGGGATGCGTTTGGCGAACTTTTTCTGCAACTTCTTCAGGTGTTGCATGCCCCAATGCGCGGACAGCAGAAAGAACTAATTCGCGCTGAGGTGTTAAGCGCAAACCTTTTTCATGAAGCTCATGTTTTCCGGCCATGTGAGAACTCTACCTGTCTGCCCTGTAAGGGCTTACTTTGAGCGTGCGCGAAGTAGCAGAAGGTAGATCTCGCAGCCTAGGCAGAAGTTAAATGCCGCGTTCAAGAACGCCGCCGCTAAAGCCATTGCGACCGCGCCGATGACCAAGGCATCAATTCCAAAAAGAGCGCCAGTAATTGCAACGAGTGCAAACAAAAGTCCAACCTTCTGTGCAAACTGTGGTGGCTGAACCTCTTCGGTTGGAACTTCACCCTTTAGAAATGGCTTGACCGCAAATTTATAAATGTATGCATACGGAGTGAACTGTGGTCCCTTAAATGCACCGATCGCAAAGACAACTGCTTGAGCAACAATGAACCATGCGTTATGTGTTGCGAGCGCTGTTGCAAATACAACTGTTGTAATTGCCGCACCAAAACGTGGACCACGTGCATCGATGAGTGTTGAAACCTTTGCCGAATTTGAAACCTGTGTCATTTTTATTTCCCTTGTTTGTTAAAAGCGTTGATTAATTGTTAGATGAAGAAACAATTAAGCAATACACAAGGATGCAGATACACGGCCGTAATCAATTACACGGCGCTTGGTAGCTGCTAACAACATGGGTTAAGAGTAAAGAACAACAAGTACTTTCGCGAGTTGCAACTAATTCGCATTAAGCGATCGCAGAAATCGCCTGCAGCACCTGATCACGCTTAGGTGCACCCATCGCACGGCCTACTTCATGGCCCCGTGAATCCAAGAACAAGGTTGTCGGAGTGCTGCGGATATCTAGCTTTCGCACTAATTCCAGGTTTGCTTCGGCATCTACTTCCACATGAGCCACATCTGCCATATCGGCGGTGACATCCTCAATCAGTAAACGGGTAGCTCGGCACGGTCCGCAAAAGGCCGATGAGAACTGCAAAAGGGTTGCCCTAGAGCCCAAATCAGCCCCGATCATCGCCGCCGTAATTAATCCCTTATCGGACTTAACCACAACCTTGCCCCGCGAGCGGTTATGCCAAAACCCGAACCCAGTGGCCAAGGCCAGCACGATCACAATTGGAAGCAAAGATTTCACGGGAGTAGTCTGTCTCAATGGCGAAGGTTCTGCTACTTACGAACACTCTTGGCGCTAGCGCAGAGGTGCTTCCTGCACTTGGTTTGCTGCAGCATCAAGTGAAAATTCTGCCTGCAGAAGCAAGCGTTCTGGTTGATGCTCCCGATGTTGATTTAGTTCTGATTGATGCACGCCGCGATCTACCAGCCGTTAAATCACTGACCAAACTTCTACATTCCACCGGTGTTGGTTGCCCAATCATTGCAATCACAACTGAAGGTGGGCTAACCGCATTTAACGCAGACTGGGGAGTCGATGATGTCATTCTCGATACCGCAGGTCCCGCCGAAGTTGATGCACGTATTCGCATCGCAGTTGGCAAGCACGCAATTGAAATGGTTGCAGCCGACCCACACAGCGCAGAAATTCGCAGTGGCGATGTAACAATCGATGAAGCTACTTACACCGCAAGATTAAAGGGCAACGTTCTTGATCTAACTTTCAAAGAGTTTGAATTACTAAAGTACTTAGCGCAACACCCAGGCCGTGTATTCACACGTGCGCAACTGCTGCAAGAAATCTGGGGTTATGACTACTTCGGCGGAACCAGAACAGTCGATGTTCATATCCGCCGTCTTCGTTCCAAGCTAGGTCCAGAGTTTGAAGCCATCATTGGCACAGTCCGAAATGTTGGTTATCGCTTCACTGTTGATGCGTAACCATGCGTCACATTCTCAAGCTGCACCGTGATCTAGACACCAATTCACTTCCACAAGCCGATCACGATTACACAATCGAAACCTTTGATCCGGCTATTCACAAACAACAATGGCTTGATTTAAACAACTTAGTTTTTTCACACCACCCAGATCAAGGTAATTGGGCCATGCAGGATCTAGATAACCGCATTCAAGAGGATTGGTTTGATGAAAAAGGTTTCTTCTTAGCCACCGAAAACGGCACCATCGAAGGTTTCGTCTGGACCAAGATCCACCAGGATTTAATCAATCAAGACCCAGTCGGCGAGCTCTATGTAGTTGGAACCCACCCAGATCACGCCGGAAAGGGCATCGCTCGAACCCTGTCCGTAGAGGCCATCAATTACCTTGTAAATAAAGGACTTAAGCACGCGATCTTGTATGTCGATGCCGACAATGAAAAAGGCTTGAAACTTTACAGTTCGTTAGGGTTTAACTAACTCCGCACACATTGTGTGAAACGCCTTGGTATGTGCATCGACATCGGCCGCGGTTGTGTCCGGGCACATCAGCGCCATGTTGTGGAATGGCGTGATCAAAAAGCCATCATTCAACATACGCAAATGGATGTACTGCTCTAATTCGAAGTCCCCAGCGTTGTTGGCGTCGGCCCCAGTTACTGGTGCGACCTTGCCGAACATGTACTCACCGCGAGCGCCCAAACGATTACAGGTCCAGGGCAAATCAAATTCGGTAATTGCAGCATCTACGCCATCTGACCAACGGGTTCCTAAATCAATCATGCGATCAAAATTTTCTTGAGTTAAAACTTGCGTCAACGTTGCGCGCATTGCAGCTAGTGACAACGCATTTCCTGCCAAAGTTCCACCGACTCCGCCGGTATCAATGATTTCAAGTTCGACCATTGACTTGATCTTGTCTGCAATCGCTTGAGTCATTCCAAAAGTTCCGGTTGGAATTCCGCCACCGATTGCTTTACCGATTGTTAAGAAATCAGGCTTTAATCCGCGATCAGCAGTCATTCCACCAGGACCAACAGAGATTGTGTGAGTCTCATCGATGATCAAAATAACGCCATGCTTCTTTGCTAATTCAGCTACCACCTCTAGGTAGCCAGCTTGTGGCAAAACGATTCCAACATTTGTCATTGCAGGTTCCATCAAGATCGCGGCAACATCTCCGTGTGCCAACGCTTTTTCCATCCCAGCAATATCGTTGAATTCAACAACTCTGGTTGTTTGATCCAGAGCAACAGGTGCGCCGATATTTCCTTCGCGGGCTACTGTGTTTCCAAGTGCGTTAAGGGTTGCAAAGGTTTCATCAACTGAACCGTGATAGCAACGATCAATCACAACAATCTTTGAACGCCCTGTAATCATGCGGCTATAGCGAATAACGTGGCGGTTGGCATCTGTTGCAGAGACCGTGAACTGCCACAGCGGCAAACCAAAGCGGGCCGCTAATTCTGCCGACACTATTGCCGCATCTGCCGTTGGCAACATCGCAGTAATTCCCTTGCCTGCTTGCTCGCGAATGGCGGCCACAGTTGCATCTGGTGAATGGCCTGTCATCGACCCGGTGTCACCTAAACAAAAATCGATGTAGGTATTGCCATCAACATCGGTAAAGCGCGCACCCTTAGCATTTTCTACGAAAACCGGATACGCCCCAGGCCATTTAGCCATCCATGACATTGGAACTCCACCAGGCATGTTCTTTTGTCCAGCCTTAAACATTTCACCGCTCTTGGGATGCAGTGCTAAGAAACGTTCATCTTCGATTTTTCGTAATGCAGCTAAACGGTCGCGATTAATCATTTATCCAGTCTATTCAAGAGATTCGAAAACAAACAACGCTTCAATGTAGTTCTCGCCACTAATGCCCAAGTTCTGCGCATCAGGTGGTGCGGTTTGTGGCTCAATACATACGCCATCAGAATCTTCACTGTAAACAACCCACCACGGCGCATCACATTCGATTGAAATGCGAGCAACATCTTCCCAAACAACTGCTGGAGTCCCTTTGATCCCAGTAAAGGCATCATCCCAAGGTGGTGGCGTCGGCGCACTGCGCTTACCGGTTGGAATTCCATCGCTGCCACGGATCAACATTTCTGTCGCATCAAATTCAATTTCGGCACTTCCTCCGCGTTCTAAGTCGCGCGCAAACCATGGATGAAAACCTAGCCAGGCAGGCAAATCGCAGCCATTGGGTTCGTATTCCAAAGACCAGCGAATCGCATCATCTAGAACTTCAATTTTCTGTTCAACGGTTGCATCACCATATGGCGATGGCAGGTGCAAAAGTGAGCGTCCTGGGCCGATTTCTTGCCATGATGAGATCAAACCAAAACCATGCAACGCATGTGGGGGATCAATAGTTGCTGGCAACTGAATCTGTTGCCCTGCGCTATTTGTAATCAAACCTTCTTTAATGCGGCCTGCCCACGGAGCCATCGAGTACCAACCTGATGTGTGAACCTGTCCGCGGAAAGGAACTGCGAATTCATTTTCGCGCCACTTAAGTGAAGTAATTCGCGCACCGTTGTCATCATCAATTGCGATCTGAAATTCGGCATCATCAATAAATTGCATTAGGCATCCAACGCTTCTACTAGTTCGTGCAGTCGTGGAGGTTGAGCACCAGAACGTGAAACGGTAATTCCGGCAGCAATCGCTGCGCGATGTAGAACGGCATTTAGAACTTGTCCCTGTAAACCAATTACTGAATGCTTAATTATGCCTTCAACCAAAATCGCACCAACGGTATCGCCTGCACCCACGGTGTCGACCACGTTTACCTTTGCACCAGCAACTTCTTCAAAACCACCATCTGTGTAACCGATGATTCCTTGCGCTCCGCGAGTAACAACTACAAGCGATGTTCCACCAGCGATCCAACGCTTTGCAACTTCATCCATGGCCTCACCTGGATACAACCAAGAAATATCATCATCGGAAAGCTTTACAACACTTGAAATACCAACCCATTTTTCAACTGCAGCGCAGTACTTAGCGCGATCGCCCACAACCGATGAACGCACATTGGGATCAAAGACAACGGGTGCAAATTCGGCGCATTTAACCGCCCAGTCATACAAAACCGTTGATGCTGGTTCGACAATCGTTACTAGCGTTCCGATGTGTAAAACGCTTGGTTTTAAGCGCTCTGGGTCAGGCAGCCAAGAAGCATTGAAATCAAAGGTCGCGGTGCCATCGATCAAGAATTCATAGGATGCAGAACCTGCAGAATCCAATGTAACTGTTGCCGTACATGTTGGCTTGTCACTGCTTAACGCCAAGTAAAGCCCAACACCGTCGCGCTCTAACTCTTTGCGTGCACTGACACCGTAAGCATCGCTAGAAATTCCATCAATAAAATCTACATCATATCCCAAACGTGCTAAAGCTTTAGCGGTGTTTGCAGGACCTCCGCCAACAACTGGACCAGTTGGCAAAATATCAATCAGAACTTCTCCGCACACCCAGATGCTCATAGAAGCTCGCCCTTGCGCGCTAAAAATTCTGTCAACACTTCAACACCTAACAAATGATCCTGCACTTGTGGCAAACCGCTAATCAACAAAATTCCAACACAACCCATGCCCTTAACATTTAGTGGCAACCCGCCACCATGAATCGCATGAGTTTCTTCAGGCAAACCTTTGATCGCATACCAATCGATACCTTGTTCTTCTGCCAATACGCGTTCATACATCGTTGAATTTCCGGTTGCTAAAACAACTCGAGCTTTTCGCGCAATCCACGAATCATTGTCGGGCGTTGATCCAGGCAGTGATGCGTGAAAAACAGTCCACTCTTTCAAGCGAACCTCAACTGCAATCGTTAACCCACGAGCAAAACCCATATCCAACGCGATCTCGCCGATTTCAATCGCCTCTTTTTGCGACAAGGATTCCAACTGCAATGTCTTGGCCTCTAACGCCAGACCCTCGCTGGAAAATCCACCAGTTGTAGTCGCCATGGCGTTAATTGTGCCTTAATCTGACACCATGATCACTATCCCAGAATCCGACCTTGTTGTTCACGAGCTATGCCTAGGCAGCAATATCTTTGGCGGAAATGCCACTGAGGCTGAAAGCCACCTAGTGATGGATGCCTACAAAAGCCATGGCGGCAACTTCATCGACACCGCAGATATGTATAACCAGTGGGTCGAAGGCCATGTCGGTGGAGAATCCGAAACAGTGATCGGCAGTTGGATGAAATCTCGCGGAAATCGCGCAGACATGGTGATCGCAACCAAGGTTTCAAAAATGGATCGTCGCCCAGGATTGTCAGCAAAGAACATTTTCGCGGCATGCGAAGAATCGCTGAACCGTTTGCAAACTGATTACATCGATTTGTATTACAGCCACGCAGATGATGAAACCGTTTCGCTCGAAGAAACCCTTGGGGCCTACGCCCAATTAATCGCTGAAGGAAAGGTGCGCTACATCGCAGCCAGCAACTTCACCGCATCTCGCCTGCGCGAATCAATCGCCTATAGCGAGAACAACAACATTCCTGCATACATCGCTGTTCAGGATTTGTATAACTTGGTTGATCGAAAGACTTACGAAACAGATTTAGCTCCAGCAGTTGAATCACTTGGAATTTCAAATATTCCTTTTTACGGAATCGCTCGCGGATTCTTATCTGGAAAGTACCGCCCAGGAGTAACCGAGGTAGATTCAAAGCGCGCAGCTGGTGCTCGCGAATATGCAACCGACAAGGGTTACGCAGTTCTAACTGCAATGGATGAGGTCAGCGCTGCCCACAACGGAGCACCGTTATCTGCAATCGCACTTGCTTGGCTACGTGCTCAATCATCTGTCAGCGTTCCAATCGCATCAGCCCGCACCGTGCCACAATTAGAAGAGATTGTTCAGGTTATTGAGCTAACGCCAATAGAGGTTGAAAAACTCAACGCAGTCAGCGCTTAGTCCTCAATTCCCAGAACTGCGAGACTGGTCCTTTAACTGCGGATTAACAATGGACAAATCCACAGAAGTTTGATGTTTCCTATTTACTACATTTGTAGTAAACTACCCTCATGAGCATGCCAGTACGTATCGAGCCCGATCTATATAAACGCGCCAAGAAAGAAGCTGCGATAGAACATCGCACAATCGCAGGTCAGATTGAATTCTGGGCCCAAGTTGGTCGAGCATGTATTGATAACCCAGATCTGCCCGTCGCCTTTGTTATTGATTCTCTTGCCTCACTTGATGGAACTGAAAAGGACAAGACTCCTTTTACTCGCCGCGAGATCTAAGTGGGTTATTCAGAGAACCAAACCTCGCGCTTTTCGCGACTTTATAAGAAGCTAGGAAAACGTCAACTAGTTGCTCTACACGATGCGATGGACCTGGTTATCAAGAACCCACAATCTGGGCAACAAAAAGTCGGAGACTTATCTGATCTCTATGTTTTCAAGTACAAACTTGGAAGCGAAGATTGGTTACTTGGTTACACATTACAAACAAGCAAAAAGATAATCACTTGGCACGCGATAGGTCATCACGAAAACTTCTATCGTGACGTAAAGCGAAACAAGAAGGGTTAAGCGGCTTTACCCTGTAAACGCTGGCCCATAGTCGCTGCGACCTTCATCCACTTAGCCACCTGCGCATCGCTATAGCCATCAGCGTTCATCACATAAAGCCCAGTAAAGGTATCGCCATTGAATTGGTAGAAACCAAGCAAGGTGCGTGCGCGAAGATCGGTATCAATTACTGCGTGAACAAATACGCGATTGCCGTCAGATACAACGCCGGTTGGAACTGCAGGCAACTTCTTAAACTCGTAAGGAACCAAGGTACCCGTTGAATCCTTGTATCCCTTATCGATCTGACACTGAGCCAAAACCTTTACCAATTCTTTTTGCGCAGCACTTGCTGCGGCCGCGGATGAGTACTTCACAACCTCTGTTGATAAGAATGAAAATGTTGATCCAACTTTTGTTGCCATTACCTGACGGCGCTCTACGCGATCTTTTTCAGAGGCATATGTTCCGCTGCACAGATCAAGAGATGGATCTAGCAAAGTTGTTCCATTTGCCATTGGCAAAACAGTCCACTCTTGGCTGAAATCATCGGCGCGGAAACCTAGCTTGGCTAAGGCAACCTGCTTGGAATCAGTTAATGATGGATCAGAGATTGCAGGGGCGCGATCAATCTTTTCTAACGCACCCAAAGTTGTTGTTACCGAAGAGAGCCCAATCAAAACAAAGTTCGATCCGCTGACACGCACGACCTTTTTGCTTGCGCCAACATCAACTGTGGCACCAATTCGAAGCTTTGCAGACTTGCTATCGGCGATAGTTGCAACGGTCTTATTGCCAACAGCCACAGTTGCAGCACCTGTTCCCACCAAAACATCGTTCTTGCCAGAAACAGTCAGCGATGCGGTGCATTTTCCAACGCACTTAATTGCACCTGCACCATATGCAGCACCGGCTGCACTCCATTTACCTGTCTTTGAACTCTTATCGGCTGAAACCAACGTACTTGAAATACTGATGTCGCCAGCTTGTCCGTTACCGATGCAATCAAAAACTTGAGCAGTTCCAACAAGTTTTGCACCATTTGGAACCTTTAATACCGGCGCATTCTTTACAGAACTAGTCGCAAGAATTAATCCATCTTCATCGACAACATTTGCTTGGCAGATTCCGCTGCCCGCATCGGTTGCCCCTTTCCATTGCAGCGACAGTTCGCCAGCTGCAACTCCGGTCAACGCAAAATCATTAGTCACAACTGGGTGAGCACGATCGATAATCACTTTTTGTGTAGGCGACCAATCGCTCTTGTTTCCAACGATGTCTATCGCACGCATAGCAAAGTTAAAGCTGCCTTCAGGCAGATCACGTAAGTAAAAAGTCTTCGGTGCAACAAAGGGAGACAGATACGTTGGCATCCAGCCTTCAACATCTGATGCCTTTAACGTTTCTACTTTTCCATCGATCTGGCCTTCAAAACCGACGATGGCGGTATCTGCATCTTCACCGCCTGGACCAAGAATCACCATGCTCGGTGAACGCCATTGATCAACTGGAAGCACATTAGGAACCGGAGGAGGCGTTGTGTCAGCCTTCTTTGTAATCGTTACAACTGCGCCAGTTTCAGATGGAACCGCACTAAGTGAAACGTTGCCAGAGTAGAACTTTGCAGTTAGCCCTGTCATCGATCCACCCAGCGATGAAGATGTGCTGTAGGTGTAGTTATCAAGGTTAAGCATCCAGAAATCAGTACCCAGTACTGATGGGAATTCAGATGCCGCGCTGTCTTCAGGGTTAACCGAAACAATTGCAGATACTGGTGGTGGATCTAAGCGATACACAGCAAGTCCTGGCTTATAAACAACGCCATCGGTCTTGCGACGGTATTCAATCCAGTAACCAGCTTTTCCATCTCGAATAAAAATTGCCTTTAAACCTTTTGAAAAATCACTGGGTGCAAGAGTTACAACCTCTGATTGCCACACTTGTTTTACTTGTGAATCTTCCAGCAAGCCCATACGCCACTGGTGATAGGTACTTAATGGCGATGTCGTATCAACATTGCCCATCACATCAATAGTTCCGCCGTATTCGACGCCCTTGCAGTTTGTTCCCCACGGTCCATCATTTGCCTTGTCATCACAACGCAAGAAGTTTGAGTGTCCCAAACCAAAGGTGTGACCTAATTCGTGGGCAATAACAAATGACGATTCACTGTCATGCAAAATCATTGTGCCGCTTTTACTCTTTGGCCCACCCATTTGCGCCTTACCCGACCACACACACCCAGCACGAGGGGATACAACAACTAAATATCTATTTGAATAATCACTAATTCCTAAGCGTCTATATGCCTCTGGACGAATCGAATTCATGAACTCGCTAGCTGGATAACCAGTACACGCCATCTTGGAAACCAAAGTGATTGGCGTGGTTAAAACTTTGCCGGTTGTAAATGAAACAGTACGAGCGCCATCATCGCCAACCATCGTTGTGAACTTTTTCCAGTCGGCATTTACTTCTTTATCAATTACTTCGGCTACAACTTTTGCATCACCACGTATTGCAGGTGCACCGCCCCAGGTAACTTCAACAACATCAATTACACGCTCATCGAGTGCAAAAGCAGGAGTCAAACCAAAAGAAACAGACCCGATCAGGATGGCAACAAAGCCAGCAATCTGCTTTTTCATCCCAATCGCGTTTTTCACATGTGCCACTTTAGATGCTCCATGCACTTTGCTCATGTCGATTTACCGCGAACACCTGATACCCCTGCAATTTAGGCTGACCAAACCACTTGGCTGAATCCTGTCCGCCCACCATTACCGCCGTTGCCATCGCATCGCACAGCCAACCCTCAGCCCCAACAACGGTTGCTGACTTTGCACCGATCGCAATTAATCCGTTAAGCGGATCATGAATATGTGCACCGCGTTCATATGTTCCAGAAGTCGCAATTGCACCATCGGTAATTTCATACACCTTCACAATTTCAGCGCGGTTATCTGGATTAACAACACCGATTGACCACGGCTTTACGACATCTGCCGCAGCATCAAACCAACCACCACGCAACGCTAAATCACCCGCTGCATTTACTTGCACATGAGCAACACCTGCAGCAACTAAAAGATCTGCGCACTTGTCGGCGGCCCAACCCTTTACTAAACCCGACGGATCAAAACCGCCTTCAACTGCCCACGGATCAAACGCCCCATCACTTAAATCTTTCGCAGCGGCACATAAATCCCACACAGCCCGCACATCATCAGGACAATCCTCAATCGCAACTGCACCACGACGCAACCGCGTCACCCAAGAATCGTCCTTATAAGTCGAAAAATCCCGATCCACATTTTCGCAAAACTCAATTACTGATTCCATTGCGCGATCTAATTGCGCACCACCGACAGATTGCGAAAAACAATCCACATCCACAATCGTTCCCCACACCGCAAACTGTCGACGCAGATGATTCATGCTCGAACCCTACCCGCGCTTACAAACCAGCTAGAGCAATTGCCCCCTGCAGCGATGTAAACCAGCCATAACTTGTGTATGACGCACCTGATACGCCCTGAATATTTGCACTCTGCGCCTTCAATGTTTGTTCCTTCAAAATTGGAACCGCCATATTTGTCCAGCGATCATTTTTTCCAGTTGGAGCTTTCACGGCAACCGCATCTGTAATGCGCCCGTTCACAACCGTAATCTTTACTTGAACATTTCCGTAGTTCACATTTACTGATGGCCCGGTGAAAGTTCCATTAATCGCAGCCGGTGCAGCCGTCGTCGCCTTTGCAGCTGAAGTTGCAGAAGATGATGATGAAGCAGACGCCACCGCGGTTGTATCCGCCCCAGCAATCGGAGCCCCGGCGATGTTAATCGCACTAGTTGACCCCAACTGAGGCGGAGTAATCGCCAACACCGCACCGAGGCCCCCCACAGTGCCTCCTGCGATCAATAGCGCCCGCTTCATCTCATATCCTCACTTCGTGCTCTTTGTTTCTAGCGTTTAACCCCTCGAATGGTTCAACGAGCTCATACAAACCCATCAACCTGAAAGATTTCTGGGAACGCCCCTAGCCCCACCACAGAATCTTTCTAATCAACCCTTCTGAAGAAACCGCTCCTGCAAAACTTCACGCACAACAGTCGAGGTCGTCTCACCTCGACGCTTGGCCTCTTTTTCAATCGCTTTTTTTAACTTCACTGGAATTCGCACCTTCAACTGTGGGGACTCCACCGAAACCCCCGTTAGCGAAGGTCGCCCGCGTACCTGCCTTAGAGCATCTCGAGCCATCTTCGCAGCTAACTTGTTTGTTAAGCGCGTTCCATCTGGCAGCAAAACTACTTCAGAATCTAGATCCACATCTGGACCAACTACATACTTAGATTTCACTTTGGTCCCCATGTTTTCTTCCTCCTTCGAAAATTTGCCGGCATTACATGTATGACTAATAAATACTCTTTTAAAACAACTGCGATTACCTCTAACTCAACTCCGCGATCGTCTAGCCCTTGCCATACTCGCTGGACTCTTCCTTCTTTGCTTGTGATGACAAAGAATGGATAGTTCTCAATTACAAACATCGCATGAGCTTTACCTATGCGATGTTTACGCGCCGCTTGAGTGAACTTAATGTGCATTTCTGCACCTTAAATTGCTCAACTGACTTATTTATTTGTGTACCCCATAAATATAACACAAATTGTGGATAACAGCTATTCCTTGTGAAAAGCGAAGGCCTCGTCATGGAAACGGTTCTTCGGCACACCAAGATCCTCAGCAGCTGCCCGCACCGAGCTGACCAAAGGTTCTGGCCCACATATATAAATATCGCTATCGGCAAAGGTCGGCACTAACGCCTTCAGTGACCGCGCATCCATCGGATGATCCTTACGCGAGCCCACCAAGTAATGAATCCGCATCGACCCACCACTGGTGTTCGCTAAATAATCCATCTCGGCCTTTAGAACTAAATCCTCTTCGCGCGACGCCCTAAAAATCACATCAATCTGCGCCCCGCCATTGAACTCATCCATCAACGCACGCACCGGAGTAATTCCAACTCCGCCGCCCACCAACACCACATGCGGACGTGTAGAACGCCCCGCAGTAAAGGCCCCATACGGTCCTTCAACAAATACCCGAGTCCCCGGACGCAAAAACGCTAACGACCTTGAATGATCGCCTAAATCCTTAACCGTAATTCGCAAATGATTTTTCGTAGGAACTGCCGACAAAGAATATGGATGCGACATCAACGCATGCCCGCGAGTAATAAACCGCCACCCGAAGAACTGTCCGCCTTGCGCTGCCAAGCGATCTAAATTGCGACCCTTCATAATTACCGAAACAACTCCCGGTCCTTCAACAACAACTTTTTCAACTCGCACATTAACTTTCAGTGATCGCCAAATTGGAACCCAAAACCTGAAGTACCCAATCGATAACGCCATCACCACATACAAAGTAATCCAATACGCCCGATTTAATGGATGATCAATAAACATCGAACCATTAACTATCTGGTGCATAAACGATGCAGCAACTGCGGCATAAGTCAGAATGTGAACCAACCACCACGTCTCATAACTCATCTTGGCTCTGGCTTTTTTATATGAAGTCACACCCGCCATCACCATCAACACAAAACCAGCTAACGCAAACCACATCCAGTCATACAAAGTTAAGAACTGCCACATCTCTTTATACAAAGGAATTTGATCTTGCCCCGCAAAA
>Ga0315902_10005806_pt1 | contig 17304 bp, 11 predicted proteins | sample LakEriMetagenome_9_FD_203523 | JGI IMG/M metagenome (GOLD analysis project Ga0315902, IMG submission 203523) | Freshwater fungal communities from buoy surface, Lake Erie, Ohio, United States - Buoy 12 MA117 | ecosystem: Environmental > Aquatic > Freshwater > Lake > Lake biofilm | place: USA...
CATGTTCGACGCGTCTTTCACGGGCTCATCCCCACGGTGCTGGTCGGATTCCTCGCTTGCGAGTGAAGGAGTGGGCGGCTGGCGTCGATCTTGAGCCAGCAGATCGCGGCGAGCAGGGCCGTCACGGTCATCGGAACAAGCGGCGCGTTCCAGTCGTTTCCAGCGAATCGCACGATGTAGCCAAAGACCACCGACGACAGGAACGACGCGGCCTGCCCGGCCATGTTCATGGCGCCGCTCACCGAGCCCGCATGCCTCCCGCCGACGTCCAGGCACACCGCCCACGACACCGGCAGCATGAAGTCGGAGCCCGCGTAGCCGAGTGCGAGGAAGAGCACGGTCAGCCACTTGTCCTGCGTGCACCACGTAGCCCCGGTGAACACCGCCGCACAGAGCAGCCCGACGAGGCCGATCCACCGCCGGCCCCACGTGAGCCCGAACCGCCTCACGAGCCGGTCGCTCACCAGGCCGCCGAGCAGGTTGGCGAGGCCGCCGAACGCGAAGGGCAGCCACGCCCACGCGACGAGATCCTGCTTGTTGAAGTCACGGGCGTTTTCCAGGAACGTGTGCAGCCAACTGATGTAGAAGAAGCTCGTCCAGCAATACAAAAAATACATGACCATGATCCACCACAGGTTTGGCTGCGCGAGCATCCTGCGCCACGGCGCAGCGGCATGCCTGTGGCCACCGACGGTGGCGCCGATGACTGCGAGTTCCTCGGCCGATACGCCCGCCTTCTCGCACGGGTCGTCGCGAAACCACGCATACCACCACACGGCCCACAGCACACCGAGGCCGCCGAAGACCATGAACGACGTCCGCCAGCCGAACGCCGTTTGGAGCGGCACGACCAGCGCCGGGGAGATCGCCGCACCGCACCGGCTGGCCATCCACACGACGCCCTGCGCCCCAGCCCGCTCTCGTGCGGGAAACCAGCGGTTGATCGTGGCCGCGGCATTGGGGAAGGCGCCCGCCTCCCCGGCACCGAAACAAAACCGTGTCGCCACGAGCGGCCAGAAGCCGCTCACCAGGCCCGTGATCGCGGTAAAGGCCGACCACCAGATCACGATCCGGGCAAGCACCCGTCGCGGGCCAAGCTGGTCGCCGATTGCGCCGCTCGGGATCTCGAACAGGCCGTAGGACAGCGCAAATGCTCCGAGCACCCAGCCCCACTGTTCCGCCGTGAGCCCGAGATCCTTCTGCATCGTCGTGCCCGCGACAGAGATGCAGACGCGGTCAACGTACGTGACCACGGCGAGCAGACCAAGCATGCCGAGCACACGATGGCGGTGGGTGAGAAGCATCTTCGGTGCCAACGTTCCTTGCTGGTGATGCCCTGCCGGCGGCGGGGGAGATTTTCACACCCATGTCCGAACATGTTCACCGGGCGTATCAAGCGTGTACCGACTCGTCCTCCGATAGCCGGCTATCTTGGAGCGGGCGGTGGCAGATCGCAGGATTGCCAGGCGAGAAGCTTCCAGCGGCCCTCCTCCAGCCGCCACACGGCCAGAAACGACACCAGATTGCCGACCCGAGCGCCCTTCGTTACCGCCTCAATACGAGTTCGGCCGGTCATGAGCGCGATGCCTGGCGTCGGAAAACTGAACTGGCGATCCTCGTAGTCGCTGACGGAGAAGCTTGCGCTGCCCGCAAGGAGCATGCCGGTGAGAGAGGATTTTGTGTCGATGACCCCGTTGGAGCTGGCATAACGCAGATCGGGCGAGCAGATGATGTCGAGTGCTTCGGCGGTGGGCTTCCTGAATGTGGCCACACGGGCATCGTCAGCGGCGATGATCGCCGCCAGATCAGCCGGTTTCTCAAGTCGGTTCACCAATTGCTCGAGCGATACCTGCCCCGACACGTTTCTACCTGCCATGACATCCTCCTCACGAAAAGTGGCCCGCAGGATCTCCCCGGCCCCCTGCCGATCGCGATCATAAGTGATCCAGATCAGGCCCTCCTTGTCCTGCACACCATCGGGATAGGACACCCCGGATCGCTGATCAAGCAACAGCCCATCGTTCCACGTCGCACCGTCATCAGTGGAGAGCTGTGCAGTGAGATGGCTGCGACCGGCACCTATGCGGTTCACCTGGTCGCTCGTGAACTTGTAATGGTGCACCAAGAGAAGATTGCCCGAGCTGAGGCGGCGGATGAAGAAACGCGAATGGGGCGTGGCGAGGGTGGTCGGTTTTGCATCGGTCCATGTGCGGCCCTTGTCGGAGGAATGGCTTTCCCACAGCACGTGTTTGCTGCGAATGAGCATCCACAGCCGGCCGTCCCGCAGTTCGACGATCATGTTCTCTAGCCCCGCCGCAGGCGTCCGGATCGCGCCGTGGAGCGCCCACGTCCTGCCCTCATCGGTGGAGATGCCTACCCCCTGCACCTGCCGTGGATCAAACAGGCCCCAGCCCGCCAGCGGCTGCAGCGAGTGCGTCACCGGCATGATCCATTCGCCTGTCGAAAGCACGGTCGGTTTGTTCAGCCGAAAGCAGAATGGGCTGTCGAAGCCCACCCAAACCTCCTCGCTCCATACGGGCGACGCCGCATCCGGGTCGTCGCAGACTCGCGCATAGACGCCGTGTCGGGTGCTGTCTCTGACGCTGCGATTGAAGAGATACCAGAGCCGTCCTCGTGGATCGATCCACAGGCAAGGGTCGTAGCAACGCGTACCGTCGCTCAACGGCCAGGCCATCACCTGTGGTGCAGAAAACGCCTTGCCCCCGTCGTCACTGTACGAAACCACTACCGTGTTGCCCGGAGCCGGCTCTTGCGGACCTCCGGTGAACCACGAGACGTACACGCGGCCCTTGGCTGAGCGCTCGAGGCCGGGGATACCCTGCCAGGTTCGGCTTGCGAGGTCGATCGCGACTGGCTCAGCCGAGGCCGAGACGGTTGACGCCATGAGGAGCGCCGCAGAGGCAACCGCCGCGGCCCGGAGCAGGATAGAACGCCCCATCGGGGCCAGTGGGCATGACTTTGCAGCCCGCCTAGGGCGACCGCACCACCAATCGATTTGTGACGCTCTTGCGCTGATAGCGGCCCGGCCCCTGCACGATCCCATCGCGTTGCTACTCCCTGCCAGTTCACGCCCCTTGGAATGGGACCGAGACGCAACGAGTATCGGACTGCCATCACGACCGGGCAATTGCCCGAAGTCGTTAATCGAGTGCGTCTTTTGAGCAGCAGGCGGCCTTTTCGTGCCGAAGCTTCAGCGGCGCATGGTGCGGCGATACTGTCCAGGCGTGACGCCTTCCCGCTTGTGGAAAAGGTTAGACAGGTGATGTACCGATCTGAAGCCGGCCCGGCGGGCCAGTGTTTTGATGGGCAGTTCAGTGTCGGCAAGATCCGCCTTCACGCGGTCCAGCCGTGCCTGCATGATCGCGGCCGTTGCCGTGAGGCCAATAGTGGTTTTGAGCAGCCGATCGAGGGTGCTGCGCGACACGACGATCGCTTCGGCGACATTGTCGGCGGTCAGACCTTGGCAACTGCGCTCTCGGATCAATCTCACGGCTGTCGCAATCTCAGCTGAGTCGACGGCCACGATGTCAGTCGAGGTCCGCGCGATTACACCGCGGGGCGGCACCGTCCGGGGAGCCGAAACGCGACGACCTTCCATGAGTTGCGCGAGCATCGCGGCAGCTTCGTAGCCCACCGTGAAGGCATTTACATCCACACTGCTGAGTGACGGAGACGAGGCGTTGCAAAAAACTTCGTCATTGTCGATACCAAGCACGGCCGCGTCGGCGGGAACCTTCATTCCCAGCGACAGCGCCGCATCGAGCACGATATGTGCCTGCTCGTCGTCGCAGGCTAAGATGCCGACGGGGCGAGGGAGGCCTTTGAGCCAGTCCCTCAATTCGGCCATCAGCTCTGTTGACACGGGCGTGCCGCGATTGAGTGTCCGCCGCGACTGGAAGCAGTAGTGCACCCCGCCGCTCTCTCGTACGAGTTCGAGGAACCGAGTGCGGCGGATGGTGACCCAAGGACGTTGGAGCCGAAATAGATCGCACCATGCGAAGTGCCGGAAGCCACGCTCCTTGAAATGGACAAAGGCTGCCTCGGGGATTGCTCTATTGTCGACCTGAACAAGGGGCAGCTCAGCCTCAGGCGCGCCGCCGCGCACATCGACCACGGGAACGTCGGCGGCCAGCACTGCCTTCGCCATTGATGGGGAGTCGCAACGCACGATGATTCCGTCGCCGGTCCACGTGCGTAGCCAGCACGGCGGCCGGTCATCGATGTTGCGGGGCTCGAGCCGTAGCGACCAGGCGGGATGCTCCACGGCATACTGCGACACGCCTGCGATGATCTGCCGACCGTGGCCCCGAGAGGTTTCAACGATTACGGCCACACGTGTGGAAGCGGAACGCATCAGGGCAGGCCAGGAATGAGAGAAACGACGAATTAGTAATCGTACTTTCCCGCCCGATGGCGGTTCGGCAAACTACCCTGAGTCCCCACAAAGACCAGCGACTGCGGTGTCTCCGTGCGGACCTTAAACCGCAAATGTCAGCCATGACAGGTCGCTTGGCAAGGAGGTGGCACCGACCGGACTTGCGGGTCGTCGCTTTTTTATTGCGTGAAATGGTCGACGGCGACCGGCTTGTTTTTACCCCGTATAAAAAAGTGTCTCGTGGGAGCGAACGACTCCCGCCCTCTGTCCGTTTTCCAAAGGTGGCTTCCGATGGCCCCGCATGCGTCGCCGTTGGCCATAAAACGTTATGGTTGTTCCGAGATTTCCCGCCGATATTTTCTCTGCGGCGTAGGGGTCTCAATTTCCCTGCCTTGGCTGGAGACGCTCGCCCGGGCCTCCGAGCCGGCTGCTCAGCAGCGATTTGTATGTGTGGCCAACCCCTTCGGCATGATCCATGACGCCTTCTTCCCGACCGAGGAGGGTCTGGCCGCCACGCTGCCGAGAAATCTGGTACCGCTCGAGCCACTGCGTGGCAGGTTCACAGTCTTCTCGAACCTCGACCACGGGATTAATGGCAACCACGGCGTCACCCACATGTTCCTCTCGGGCGTGAAATCGTCCGAGGCTGCAAGCATGCCGGATGGCAACATCTCGCTCGACCAGTTACTCGCCCAACATGTGGCCGGCCAAACCCGGTTTCCGGTACTCAACACCGCCGCGGGTCCCGTTGGCGGAGGCGGCGTCGAGCTTTCGTGGACCCGCACGGGCGTCATGGTGCCGCCGATCTACCAGGTCTCGCGGGTTTTCAAGATGCTCTTCGTCGATGATTCCGCCGAGGTGGCGGCTGCCCGCGGGGACGATTATGACCAGCAGGGTTCGATTCTCGATGCCGTGAGCAGCAACGCCGCGAGCATGAGACGGCGGCTGTCGGGCCGCGATCGGCAGAAACTCGACCAGTACTTCACGGCCATCCGCGAGGCGGAGAAGTCGATTGATCGGGAGAAGGCTTGGCTCTCGCGGCCGCGGCCGCAGGTGGATGCCACGCAGCCGGCGGATGGCACCGTGAGCCAGCAACTGCCGATCCTCTTCGATCTCATCGCGCTGGCCCTGGAGACCGACTCCGCGCGGGTGGCCACAGTCGAGATTCCCGGTTCGTTCGACACCGCCGCCATGGGAATCGAGGAAAAGGGCTACCACGGTTATTCCCATCACGGCAAGGATCCTGTGATGATGGAAGGCATGCGGAAGGTGGAGCATTACCAACTGCAACACCTGGCGAGGTTCCTCATGAAGCTGGAGGAACGTGGCCTACTCGAAACCACGCAGGTGCTTTTCGGCAGCGGCATGAGCGATGGCAGCGCGCACACCAACATGAACCTGCCGATCCTGCTTGCAGGCGGCGGCTACAGGCACCGCACGCATGTGAGAATGCCGATAGAGCAGGGACAGCGGGTACCGCTGTGCAACCTCTATCTTTCGATGGCGCAGCGGTTCGGCGTCAAGGTCGGCTCGTTTGGCCGTAGCACAAGCACGTTCGGAGCGTTGGCGTGAAACGATCGTCGATCGCATGGCTGGCACTCGCCGGTCTGGCGGCTGGCGGGCCGCTCGAGGCTCTGGGAGATTCCGCTGGCTCCTCGCCCGGCGGCAAGCCCGTGGCTGTCACGGCGGACGTCGTATCCCTCATCCGGTCGCGGTGTTTCGACTGCCATGACGATGCCACTCGCGAGGCGGAAGTGTCGCTCGAGGCGCTGGGTGACTCCGTCACTGATATCACGGCCACCGGCTGGCTCCGGGCCTTGGAGCAGATTGAACGCGGCACGATGCCCCCGCCGAGTGAGGAGCAGCCCACGACCGCCGAGCGGCAGGCCGCCGTGCTCGCCCTCGAAGGGGCGATCGTCGCGCATGCCCAAAGCCGGCCCGCCCGCGACTCCACCGTGCTGAGGCGACTCAACCGCACGGAATACCGCCGCACACTCGAGGACCTACTGCATCTCGACTTCAGCCGAGTCGACCCGACGCGCGACTTCCCCGACGATGTCCGCGTTCATGGCTTCGCCTCCAACGGTGAGCAACTGGTGACGTCGAGTTTCCTCCTTCGGCAGTATGTCACCGCTGCGAAGGACGTGGTCGAACGGGCGATCCACTTCGAGGAGCCGCCGGAGGAGCGGACGCTCTCGTTTTCACCCCCTTTTTCGCGATCATACGGGTTGACATTCATCGGGGAGCGGGAATGGTACGAACGTCAGGGCCGCCCGCAGCCGTGGCAGACGCTGGTGGTTTCCGACGGCATGTGTCTGGCGCTGGAAGACACGCGCGCAGCCGTGCGGACCGCAGGATGGTATTCGATCCGTGTTCTCGCCGAGGCGAAGTTTCGCCGTGCCGACATGGATCGCAAGAAGATGTTGGGCGGCGGAACGGGCCACGACCCGCGAAGGCCGCATCGGCTGGCGCTGACTGTCGATTCATTCGCGGAGATTGACCCGGCCAACAAAGACGTCGTCAAGGCAAAGCTGCTCAACGCATCCTTCGATTCCCGTGACTTCTTGGCGTCGTGGGACGTGCCCGACGACGTGCCGACGTGGCTGGAATGCCGTGTCTGGCTCGAGGCAGGGGAGTTCCCCAAGTTTTCGTTCACGAACGGACCAACGAATACCAACTTTCGCGTCACCACCTTTCTCAAGGAGAACAGATACACACTGCTCGACAAGGAACAGCTTGCTGAATACGAAGCGAACAATCCCCCGGACTGGATCTTTTTCCAAACTCCGCGCATTCGCATCTACAAAATCGAGGTCTGCGGCCCGCTCATCGACCATTGGCCGCCGGCGAGCCACCGCGCGATCTTCGGCGACACCCCCTACGAGTCGGTGGCTGCCGGCGAGGTGCTGCTGGCGTTCGCGGCGAAAGCGTGGCGGCGACCCGTGACCGCGGCTGATGTGGAGCCGATCGTCGCGCTGGTCCGCAGCGCGCAGCAGGCAGCGATCGACGCAGGCACTGCACCAAAGCAGGCCGCCCGCGAGGCGATCTCGCGGGGCGTAAGGGCGGTGCTCTGCGCGCCGGAGTTTCTCTACCGCGAGGAAGGGAGCGACCGGCTGGATGATTATGCGATCGCCTCGCGGCTCTCGTATTTCCTTTGGTCGTCGCTCCCGGATGAAAAAATGCTCGCCTGCGCGGCCGCCGGCGAACTCGTCCGGCCGAAGGTGCGACGGCAGGAGGCCGCGCGGCTGCTCGCAGATCCCCGGTCCGACACGTTCGTCAACGAGTTCCTCGACGGCTGGCTCCAGATGCGGAAGCTCGGCTCCATGAAGCCCCAAGGCGGCGGGACCGACGTTTACTACGTCGATAACCTCGAACCGGCAATGCGGACGGAAACACAGCTGTTCTTCAAGCGGCTTCTCCAGACCAACGGCCCGATCGCCGACTTCCTCGATTCAGACTACACGTTCGTCAACTGGGGGCTCGCGAAGCTGTACCAAATTGACTGGAAGGAGGTAGCGCCGACCCTGGGGAAGCCTGTAGAAGGCCTGACGCCCGAGAGCCTTCAGCCGGATGGGGCCGGGTCGGCTCCATCGGAGCGATTCGCGCTGGTGAAGCTCAGCGACAAGCGCCGCGGCGGTCTGCTCGGTCAGGCCAGCGTGCTCACGCTGACAGCCAACGGCGTCGATACCAACCCCGTGATCCGCGGCTCATGGGTGCTGGAAAACATCCTCGGAGCCCCGCCGTCTCCTCCTCCGCCGAACGTTCCCGTGATCGAGCCCGACGTCCGCGGCACGACAACCGTCCGGCAGCGACTGGAGAAGCATCGCGACAATCCCTCCTGTCTGAGCTGCCACCGGCACATCGATCCGCCCGGGTTCGCCCTCGAGAATTTCGATCCCATCGGACGCTGGCGCGGATACGAAAACGAGGTAACGAGCGCCGAGTTCGATGGCATCTCCTTCAAGGACGTGACCGGCTTCAAGGCTGCCCTTCTCAAGCGGCAGCCCCAGTTTGCCCGCTGCCTCGTGGAAAAAATGCTCATCCATCTGCTGGGCCGGGATCTCACCGCCGCCGACCGCCCCGCCATCCGCAGGATCCTCGACGAGGCGGCGACCGGCGGCTATCGGCTCCGCGACATCGTGCTCGCGTGCTGCACGAGCGACCTCGTCACGGAGAAGTGAGTTTTCGTCCCCTATTGTCGTGGAAATTCATCATGCATTCCCTGCACGTGACCGTGGCTTCCATGATCATGCTGATCGCCTCGATCGCCGCTAACGCGGGGCGGGCGTGTGGGAGCACCACGTGGAGACACGTCACCTCCCTGAACCTGGAGGAGGCCCGGGCATGGGTGGCAGCCGAAGGTGCGCCGCGAGACTTTACCGTCGATGGGATGTGGTACGACCTCAACTCCGTCACAGCGCTTTCCGTCGAGGCGGCCGAAACGCTTGCGAAGGCCCGTCGTCCGCTATCGCTCAACGGCCTGACCGCCCTTTCGCCCGCAGTGGCGGCGGCACTGGCCAAGCATGAACCGATAGCGATCTTCGGTGCGGGCGACCTTCGGCTCAACGGCCTCAAGGCGCTCTCGCCACAGGCGGCTGAGGCCCTGGCCGCCCATCAGGGCATGGTACTGCTCCACGGTCTCGAGAAACTCGACTCCGTGCCGCTCGCTCAAAAGCTTGCGCGGCAGTGGGGTGAACTGCGACTGGGGCTCACGGAACTCTCACCCCGGATCGCCGCCGAACTTGCGAAGCACCGCGGCGCTGACAAAACCGAAGGCAAGAAGCCTTTCAAGGCCGCGGCGAATCCTTTTGGTCGCCAGGACCGCGCGGCATCGATCCTGCGGCTTGACAACCTCGAGTCGCTGTCGCCGGAGACGGCGGAGGCCTTGGCGGCCCACGAGGGGGTGCTCGTGCTCAACGGCCTCACGTCGGTCGACGCCGCCGTCGCAACCGCGCTCGCCAAGCGCATCGGCAACAGCAGGCGACCTGATCGGCCGGCCACTGGAGCGCTCGTGCTCAACGGCTTGCCGTCGATCTCCACCGACGCAGCGGCCGCCCTGGCCGCATTTCCCGGCGAGATCGTGCTCAAGGCGATCACCAAGCTCTCCCCCGAGACAGCGGTCGCCCTGGCAAAACACAAGGGCCGGCTGCACCTCACCGGCCTGACCGTGGTATCCCCGGAAATCCGCGCGGCGCTCTGCGCACACGAAGACGTCCTTTTGCCAACCCACGCCCAATCTCTCGAAGAATGGTGACTTGATGCCTGCAAGACGCTTCCTGCCACTCTTCGCAGCCCTGCTCCTTGTGTTGCCGGACCGGACGAGCGGTGTCGGCGCGCAGACCCCCGTGCGCAGGCCGAACGTCATCGTGATCATCGCCGACGATCTCGGCTGGGCCGACCTCGGTTGCTACGGCAGCACGTTTCACGAGTCGCCACACCTCGACCAACTCGCCGCGAAGGGAATGCAATTCACGCAGGCTTATTCGTCGAGTCCTTACTGCTCGCCTTCGCGCGCATCGCTGATGACCGGGCGGCATCCGGCACGATTGAAGATCACCGACTACATCCCCAGCAACGGAAAGTCCGGCAAATTCCTCCCTGCCGAGATGCGAATGCAACTCCCCCTCGAAGAAGTCACCATCGCAGAAGTGCTGCGCGACGCGGGCTATGCCACATGGCATGTCGGCAAGTGGCACTTGGGGGATGTCGGTTTCTATCCGCAGGACCAAGGGTTTGCGGTCAACATCGCCGGTCATGCGGGCGGCTTGCCGCCGAGCTATTTCTGGCCCTACGGCAATCCCGACGATGAAGCCGTGCCCCAGCCCCGAAAGGAAAACGTGTTCGGCTGCGCCGGCATTCCCGGGGTCGTCGCAGGAGGGGTGGCAGGCGAGCATCTGTGCGACAGGCTCACTAGCGAGGCGCTGAAACTCATCGCGCACCGCAAGCCGGATCAACCCTTCTTCCTTCATCTCTCCTTGTACGACGTGCACAGGCCCATCGAGGCAAAGCCGGCGCTGGTGGCGAAATACGAAGCCAAAGCAGCCCGGCTCGGCCTGCCATCGGTCAAAGATGCACCTGCCCACACGGAGGACAACCGTGCTCATGGCGGCGGCGCCATCCCGATGCCGGACCAGCAGGTCAACCCCGTCTACGCGGCAATGATCGAAACGATGGACACGAACATCGGCCGCCTGATGGATGCGCTCATGGCTGCGGGCATCGCCGACGACACAATCGTGCTCTTCACCAGCGACAACGGCGGTCATCTGGTCACCAGCCATCGCCCCATGCGCGGCTGCAAGGGTTGGCTTTACGAAGGAGGCGTACGCGTGCCTTTGATCGCCACATGGCCCGGCGTGACAGAGCCCGGCACCGTCTGCGATGTGCCTGTGACGAACACCGACATCCCGCCCACCCTGCTGGAAGCCTGTGGATTGCCACCGCAACCGGATCTGCACAATGACGGCATCAGCTTCGCCGCGATTCTCCGTGGTGCCACCACGCGGGTGCACGAAGCTCTGTTTTGGCATTTTCCGCATTACGGAAATCACGGCAGCGGGCCGTGCAGCAGCATCCGCTCCGGCGACTGGAAACTTCTCGAGTGGCTGGAGGACGGCGGCGTGGAGCTGTTCGACCTCGCTGCCGATCCGTTCGAGACGAACGACGTCGCCACACGGTATCCCGACCGAGTGCAGCAGTTACGCGATCAGCTTCACGTGTGGCGCAGGGACATCGGCGCCAACATGCTGCGGCTGGTCCCAGCAGCCCGGCCGTTAACGACGAAATAACGGCACCGAAGCGTTGGCCGAATGCGGGCCTCACTGACGAAAACATGCACCCGATTGACTATTTTAGGCAATTGTATGACGCGCAAATTCACCTCATATTGATCTCAGATTTTCGGAATTTACGGAAGCATCTCGGGGGCGGAAATATGCGAGCAAGAGTCACCGAATCGCCTCGCGAGGGATTGGCGGGTGGTCCCTTGGAAGTCGACGGAAGGTCTCGCATTGGCGATGGGCTGCGACAATCCGGAGGCGGTATGAAGAGTCCGCGGATCATGTTTCGATCATGGGGCCAGTCGTGGCGGGGTGTAGGGAGCACGCGTCGCGCCATCGCCGCGATCGCCACGGCGGTTTTGACGGCTCAGGTTGCCTCCGCCCAGACGACCGTCACGTGGACGGGCGGCGGTGCGGACGCGAACTGGGGCACATCCGGCAACTGGTCGACCGGCGGCCCGCCAACGACGACGGGTACGTGGGCCCTGACGTTTGCAGGCTCAACCCGTACGACATCCAGCGACAACATCGGCGGCACGTCCGACACGATCACGCTCAGCAGTCTCACGTTCTCGAACACTACCGGCAGCAGCTTTACCCTCAATCGCGCAAATTCTCGCACGCTGACGCTTGCGAATGGTTTCGTTCTGACGACGGGGAGTGGCGGCCCGAACAACACCATTTCGATACCACTCGTGATGACCGCCGGCGGCACCGCCTCGATCAATGCCAATCAAGGCACTTCCAATTTGATCAACCTCACCGGCGGCGTCACGGGCGGAGGCACGATCATCGTCAATGGAAATGCCCAAGTCTGGACAAGTTCGCCGGCCGGAGGGGGCAACGACTCGACGAATTACGTCGTCCGAGGAGGGTCACTATTTCTCAGTAACCCGAACACGGCCGTGGGTGTCTACACTTTGGATGGCGGTACTGAAGTCGCATTTACCGGTGGCGCTTTCACCATCCCCGCAACGGTGTCGCTCCTCAAGTCCGGTCAGGTGCGGGCGCGTTCTTCGTCTGGCACGTTTTCTGCGGCCACATTCAACGGGGCGTCGGCGGCAACGAGTGACGTCACACTGACGCTGGATTCGGGAGTTGGTTATGCGAATGTGATCCAGGGCGTGGTGCAGGACAATACGTCGAACAAGCTCGGTGTAACCGTGGGAGCCCTTAACGCCGCCGGGTGGACGTTCCTGGGCGCCAACACCTACACGGGCACGACCCGCATCACGACCGGTACGCTGACGCTCGGCAACGGTGGCACGGCGGGGTCCCTCTCGCCGTCGAGCACGATCACGGGCGCGGCGGCCGGCACGCTCCGCTTCAACCGCTCCGACACAATCGTCTCTGGCGTCGCGTTCAACAACGTGATCGGTGGCACAATCAGCGTCACGCAGATGGGGTCTGGAACGGTCGTCCTGGCCGGGGCGAACACCTACACCGGCACCACGAGCGTCAACGCCGGCACGCTCCAGATCGGCAACGCCGGCACGGCAGGGTCGCTGTCTGGTTCGAGCACGATCACGGGCTCGGCCGGCGGCACGCTGGCCTTCAGCCGCGCCGACAACTACGGCGGCAACTTTGGCAACACGATCGGCGGTGGGCTCGCCGTCTCGCAGATCGGCACGGGCACGCTCACGCTCTCCGGCTCGAATTCCTACACGGGGTCGACCACCGTCTCAAACGGCTCGCTCGTGGCGGGCAGCACCAACGCGTTTGGGGCCCAATCGGGCAACATCACTGTGGCGGGGGGCGCGCTCAACCTCGGCAATTACACATTCGCCCGCACCGGCACCGTCTCGTTCAGAGGCGGCACTACGCAGTCGGGCACGATCACCAACGGCACCGTGGCCTATGACGCTCAGGCCGGAACCGTGTCGGCCGTGCTGGCCGGCTCGGTCGGCCTGACGAAGAGCACCACCGGCGCGTTTACGCTCTCGGGCGTCAACACCTACGCCGGCTCGACGACGATTTCGGCGGGTATCCTCGAGGTCGCCCCAGCCGGCACGATCAACGCCACGAGTGGGATCACCGTCAATGGCACGGGTGCCGAACTGAAATACAACTCGACGACGGCGCTCTCGCAGTCGCTCGCACTCACGCAGGGCACCCTCTCGGGCACCGGTACGATTAACACCGCCGTGGTGATCAACTCGGGCGCCGTCCACTCCCCCGGCAGCTCCCCCGGCATCCAGGCGGTGGCGAGCGAAACGTGGGGCTCCGGCGGCACCTATCTCTGGGAGTTGAACTCGCTCTCGGGGACTGCCGGCACTGCCTGGGACCAAATCGCCGTCACGGGCCTGCTGGGACTCGACACGCTCTCGACTGGAGGCAATTTCAACCTCAATCTTGTGACGCTCACCGGCGGCAACGTCGCCGGCCCGCTCGACACCGGCTATGTGGCCGGATCGAACTACCAGTTCACGATCGCGACGTTCGGCTCGCTGGCCGTGCCTGACGGATTCTTCACGACGCCTGGCAGCGACCTCACGGGCCTGTTCAATATCAATCTCGACGGCTGGCAGGGCACGAAGCCGAGCATCGCCGACATCTCGGTAAAGGTGAATGCGTCGGGCGGCATCGACCTCGTAATCGTGCCCGAGCCTGGGTCGCTCGCGCTCGCGGGCCTGGCTGCCGTATGCGCCGGGTGGTTGGCCGCAAAAAGGGGGCGTCGCACGGGATGACGACGATGAAGCGACGCGGTCGACGCGGACTTACGCTCGTCGAGATGCTCGTCGTGATCGCGATCATCGGCGTGCTCGTTGCCATGCTCCTGCCGGCGGTGCAATCGGCGCGAGAGTCGGCCCGACGCACGTCCTGCGCCAACAATCTCCGGCAATTCGCCATCGGCACCATTGCCTTCGAAAGCCAAAACGGCTGGTACCCGTGCAATGGCGGCAACGGGCCGGTTCCCGTCAAAGTTGTTACCTCCAGCGGCACGATTCCGGTGGACGGCAAGTCAGGATTCTTCAGTTTCTACTACGAGATCTTGCCGTTCATCGAGCAGCTCCCGTTGCGCGACCAGCTCGCCCCACTGATCGAGCCCCCTGCGGATACCCGCCCATGGTTGCTCGGCGCTTTTACAACGGCCGTCTTGGCCAACAGTCGGTGTCCATCCGACACCCTTCGCGACGCCGATAACATGGGCAAACCGACAAATTATCGCTGCAGCTTGGGCGACCAGTTCTACTGCCCGAGTGGACGTTTCAACTTCCGGGGGCCGTTCGGCTATGGGCCGAACTGGGCGAATGCCGCAAAGGTGACGGACGGCACGTCGAACACCGTTCTTTTGGGCGAAGCCTGCGTCTATCCCAAGGGTCAAACAAACCCCGATCCGCGTACCGGAATCGCCTTTGTCAGTGGGCTTTCAGACACGGCGCCACCGACCACATGCCTTCAGGGGACGATCACTCCGTCGTGGGCTACGAATTCGGATGGGGCCAATGGCAACCGCTGGCTGGATCGTCGCGGCCTGTATTTCCAAACGATACTGCCTCCCAACTCGACAACCTGTACATTGCCCGAAACCTACCCAAACTTTTCAACATGGGCGCCCGCAGTGAGCAGTTTTCACGCCTCTGGCGCACTCGTCGCGATGTGCGATGGCTCGGTGCGATTCATTGACGACGCGATCGACACGGGTGACCTCACGAAGACGCTCGTGACCAGCAGCGTTCCGCCGGGATATCAACGCTTCAACTACACGGGGCCCTGCCTTTGGGGCGGCGTCTGGGGGAGGATGGGAAGCATGCGCGGCGGGGAACTGATTGGTCCATGATTCCATCGATGTGTCCGATCAATCGCCGAACGCTGGTCGCGAGCGCGGCGATCGTGTTGTTGCTCGTCATCATGCTGCAAGGCTGTCGGCGAGCACCGCAAGGGCCGTTGGTGCATCCCGTCAAGGGCCGAGTGACGCTCGATGGCGAGCCGGTCGCCGGGGTGGGGGTGGCGTTCAGCCCGCTCGTTTCCGGGCAGGGAGCCGTGGCCTACGGCACCACCCTTGCCGACGGCTCGTATAAGCTCTCATCGACACTCGGCGGCAAACGGAATGCCGGGGCAGTGGCTGGCGACTACGCGGTGCTGCTCCAAAAGTTCGTTGATGCGACGACCGACGCCTTGCCCCCCCAACATGCCGCTGCACCTGGCGATCCTGGACGAACCGTCCAGCAGTGGTTCTCGAAGTCCGAGGGGCACATCGACAACGAAGGCAAAGTGCACTATTCGTTGAACTGCCTGCCCGACGCCTACGGCAAGGCGGAGTCTTCCGGACTGCGGGTGACCGTCAAGCCAGGCGTAAACGACGGCCCGGATTTCGAGTTCCAGCTGCGCCGCGACTACGCGGGCGTCCGCCAAAACGTCACTCGCGATGACGTGTCCAAAGGGACTACGGTCAGTAGGTGATCACGCTCGACGAGCTTGCCGGCAAACACGGTCAGGAACCGTGGACGGAAGAACGCCCCGATTTGTCATCGCCAAGAAATCTCTGATGAATCACCGCTGTCCCGTACTCGCCGCGCGAACGCTCTTTGTCTTTCCAGCCGCGCTCACCACAGCCGGGGCCCCGTCTGATAGGCATGCCGTCTACGGGCCCTGGATGGTCACATCTCGGCAACGACCTAGTGTGGGGCAGCGTCAGTTCCGAAAAGCGCGGAAAAAGCCGTGGCATGAGGAACCGGGAGTAAGCGAGTTACCCTTTCGGGAAGTCGATGGACGTCAGCCAGTCGGCCACCGCCCATGCCGGTTCTCCGTTGGCGATCCGCTCGAAGACTTCACGGATGATCGGCGCCTTCTCGGGATCGATCTCGTCGTAGAACGGTCCCTTCGCCGGCTCCGTCTCCGTCGCCGGCGTCGTCGGCCGCCGCCGGTAACCGATCACGGTGTTGCCGACTGCCGCCCCGCGGGCCCACAGGCCGTCGTGGGCGCGGCTGATTCGGCGCCGGGTGTAGAAGTTCGCCCGGGAGTGGTGGCTCTGGGCAAAGTGCAGCCGATCCGGCCAGTCCTCGTCAGCGGTGTCGATGTAGTCGCTCAAGCAGATGATCCGCACCCCGGCGTCCACCGCCGCCTCGAACAACTCGCCCGCCTTCGTGGGATGACGGTAGAGCCGGCTCGATTCCTCGGCGACGATGAGGTCGACCCGCTTCGACTCGATGGCCGTCCAGACCTCATTGATACCCGGCCGGTCGGCGATCTCGCCGCTGATCTCGGGCTCACGAATGTCGCGGATCTCAACCTGCGTGGGCGACCAGCCCTTCGGGAGGCTCTGGTCAAGAAACTGCCGGCAGACCGCGATCTGGTCATCGAGGCTGGTCTGCCGCTGCTCGTCGGTCGAAAACCGAGCGTGCACGATCACCCGGAGCGGCCGGTTGGCCGGGATCACGAGGGGTTGTCGGAGGTGCATCATGACGCACCCCCTTTCGCCGCCGCGGGCGGCATGAGCGTGATCCCCTGGCTGTCGCCGCGGGCCCGAGCGGAGAGGGCAACCCTCTCCGGCATGGCCCCGGAAGACTTTGCTGAAACTTTGCTGAAGGGTCCCGGCTTCGACCGAAACGAGCCGCTCCGTCCCAACACCAGCCAACGATCACAAGTTGTTGACGGGCATGGACATTGCGTCAGGAATCGCAGAAAATCCGAATCTGTCGTGAAGAGGCCCGGGAGAATCCCGCCCTCTCCGTTTGGAGGCGTGAGCCACCACGCCCTGCGTCAGCCTGAGAAAATCTCCAGCCGCGCGGGGGCGTCGAGCCCCGCTGCAGCGGCTCGCGTGGAGAACTCGTCGAGCGCCCGCCGTCCGGTCGGGCCGAGGTCGAGCGTCCAGTCGTTCACGTAGAGATCGACGTGCTGCATGAGGACGTCGTCCGCGAATTCCTGGGCGTAGGCCCGCATCGTCGCGAGCGGGGCGTCGCGGCGGGCCAGGGCGAACGAGAGCGAGTCTCGGATCACGCCCTGCACGGCGGCGAGCACGTCGCGCGGCAGGCCTCGCGACGCCGTGATCCCGCCGAGCGGCAGGGGGCACGAAGTTTCGGTTTCCCATCGCGTTCCGAGGTCCTCGACGAGGTGCAGGCCGTGAGCCTGCCACGTGAATCGCCCCTCGTGGATGCAGACTCCGAAGTCGGCCGTACCTGCCACGAG
>Ga0315902_10005808_pt1 | contig 17299 bp, 16 predicted proteins | sample LakEriMetagenome_9_FD_203523 | JGI IMG/M metagenome (GOLD analysis project Ga0315902, IMG submission 203523) | Freshwater fungal communities from buoy surface, Lake Erie, Ohio, United States - Buoy 12 MA117 | ecosystem: Environmental > Aquatic > Freshwater > Lake > Lake biofilm | place: USA...
GCAAAAACTTTTCTTGAAAACCACCACCTGGCTACAAGCAATAAGTCTGTTGTCATGGCGGAAGATCTGTCGGTGATGATGATGTTCTTGAAATATTTTTCCGCAAACATGAACGAAGATGGCACCTTGCCATGGAATCGTTTTCGTTGTTTGTGGGAGCGGGTTTTTGAGAGCGGAGATATTGAGCGGCAGTTCAGTCCTAATCGTTTTGCTGTTCTACGAAACTATTTGTCGAGTCTTGGATTGATTGAGTGGATGGACGAAACATATCAGCCAGGAAAAGAGGCAAACAATGGAAAACGATATGGAGGCAGAGCAAGCAAGTGGAAAGCGAGCAAGTTGTTGTTGGAGTTGATGGAGGGAATAGCAGATATTTATGAAAACCAGGATGTGAAGGACAAAACGCAGGAAAGCGAAGAAAACCAATCAGAACTAACGTTTACTAATAACACGCCAGTAGAAGAAGCATCCTTGTCTATAACCAATATCACTACCCGCATCCAAAACCTTTCACGAGCATCCTACAAAGACACGATCAGACCCGTCGAAATCATAAAGCCACCCCCATATCTTCTCAGCCCCGACGACATTTCAAAATTTATTGAGCCTTTCAAGGCAACCTATGGGGTGGCTGTGTGACCTACTGGATCAGGAAGACAAGATGCCAAACTCACACCCCCGAAGATCACGGAGCATGGGTTTGGTATCGACCTGACCAGCCGCCGCCACCACCACCTCCTCCGCCACCACCACCAGCACCACCGCCCGATCCCAACAGCACGAAATTATTGGCACTCCAACTTCAGCATGTTATTGGATGTTTCGTTGCACGACCTTGTGTCGAAGGAACAAGTTTCACAGGTCAGTGGCGATGTGCAAAGTTTAAATACCAATACGATGCTCCAACGGATTGGAAAATATTTGAGACTGAAAAGTTGGCTGTGGATTGGTGCGAACAGCGGTTAAGAGAATTCAAGGGGCATGAGTGGTGGAACAACAACAACATCACGAGATGGTATTGGTATAACTACGGCTAGAAAATATTTGACGTATCTTTTCGTCTTTTTTATCATACGCCTATTACTTGAGAGCAGCACACCCGTCGTGTGATCTGTTCCAGGTGCCGGTCCTTTGCCTTTTTTGGCGAAACCGAACAGCACCACCCCGTGGATCTTTTCCACGTTTTCAGACCTAGATCCTGGGCGACGGTCTGCGCCCAAACAATTAGAAAGATGGTGATCAGATGCGTAGGAACAATGGAGAGAAGGACGGAAGTAAGTCCGTGGGCAAGCACTTTACAAAGGATTTGCTCATCGCTGCCAACAAAGCGGCAGAGAAAAAAGGCTTAAATCGGAAGTTGGTAAAGAAGTGGGTCAGATCGCTCCCGAAGGATGTGAAATTGCCCATCGCTTTCACGATGCTCCACCACTTTGCCGGTGGCGAGCCAGTCGAGACGCACATGCGATGCACGTTTGTGTGCCCCGAGGGTGAGCTTGCAGCCGTGGACTGTCCCATGGACATCTACGACTCGTTGCCGGGCGATGCCAATGCCACAAAGAAACTGCCGGTTATGTAGTGATCCGCTGATCCTTCACCTTGTTGGTGAGGGTCTCAGCAACCCCGTGGATCTTGTCCACTTTTTCAGACCTAAATCCTGGGCGAAGGTCTGCGCCCACAAAGTAGAAAGATGGTGATGAGATGGGTGGAAAAAAGAAAAAGCCGGAAGAAAGAGTCGAAGAGCAGGATCGGGAGTTGGTCATTGTTCACGAGCGTGACGATGGACGAATTCGAACGTACAGCCCCTATGACGGTGAATGGAAGGTGGTGAGTATTTATTTCGAGCGTTCACTGGAGCTAAGTGATGCCGCCTACCGTGGGTCTATCGAGACCGACTTTGATCTAAAGAAAACAGGACGTAAATTCGAGGTTCCGGTCTTCGAGGCGACGTTTCTCGAAGAAAACGACGACGACGATGATGACGATGGCGACGGCACTGCCTCCCGTGCCAAGGAGGTGACTCATGACAGCAATTGAAATTGAGGAATTGGTCAAACAAGCCCATGCACTCCTGAAACTGAAGGAGTCCGTGGAGGTCGAGCAGGTGGTCACATTTCTGGAGAGCGAGATCATCGAGATTTTTGGACACAAAAAAGTGTTTGGACCCGACGAGTTGCCACCAAAAACCTTTGCAGAGTTTGTGGCAAACTTGCATGAAGTGGAGTCGGGTAAATCGCTCCCGGCGGTCGTCACCGAGGTGTTGGCACGGCGATTGTCGAAATATGGCACCAAGATCACGAAAAAGAGGGCGATGATGGCGTTGGAGCCGGTCTACCGGGCGGTCCGGGATGAGTGGTTAGATCGCCACATGCTCGCTTAACTCGCCGCCGTAATTAAAGAATAAACTAGGGGGTGCTTCGGCATCCCTTTTTTATTTGAATAAGCCAGAAGCGATCCTAGGGGCTTGACCGGGGCGGAAAAAAGTTGAGCCGGTGCTTTACTAACAGTTTTTCGTTTGTATATTGATATCCGTCGTGTGTTAATGCCGACGCCCGCCTAAGGTACTAACACAACCGTGGGCGTAACTTGGCTGCGGACGCCCTTTTTTCTTGGATCCGCAGCATGTTTTTTAAGGATTTCCGTTGATTAACTAGGGCGGCGGTGCGCCCATACCTAGGAGGATTACAAGATGAATGATACCGATAAGGAGACGGGTGACGAGGATGTTGTAGTGGTGCGGCTGGAGTTTGCCCGTTGGTTTGAGCGGGAAAACTACGGCTGGGTCACCGTGGTGGTGCCACGACATACCGTGGAGGATCTTGAGCAAGATAACCCTCTTGGCAAGTCTCTTGGTGAGGTGCTGATAAACAAAGAACTTGTCGAGTGGGATGAGGAAGATGATCCCGACTTTTGCCACAGCCCCTATTTTTCGGAGGTGGCGGAATACCGAGGGGATGCTCCCATCTGCCGCTGCTGGATTGACGACGAGGGCAACTGGAGGGTCAGCAAGGATGTCGTTACGGGAGGTGACGGTGATGGGGAGGAGGTGGCTGATGAGCAGGCGTAAGTCCCGCTTTAATGAAGAGAGAGGATATCTCACATTCTTCTTTCATCGTCCTGTGCAATTGCCGTTTGAGGGATGGGTGGATGTTCAGGTGCCCGATAGGGTTATCCACATGCTGAAGGGTGATACGGACCTACGCAGAACGCTTGGGGCGGCTCTCCTCGCCAAGGGTGTCATCAACTGGCCGGATCCAGAGCCTTCAATCCTAAGCAGTGTGGAGGAGCCATCGACCGTCGAAGACATGTACGAGTGCTGGATCGACCGAAAGGGGCAGTGGAGGATCGGCCGGAAGCCGTTTAATTACTGGGAGCGTCTCGCCCGGGAAGCGGGATTCATCGAAGACGATGAGTACGACGACGACGAGGACTGACCCTCATCAGGGTGCCCCAACCCGTTTTGTGTCCCCGGTTTCTCATTTCTCACTTCCGAGAAAATGAGAAACCGGAAACTAGGCGATCACGCCCCGTAAAAAACCGCCAGCCACACGGTTGGCTCGTCCGGGCTGGTCCACTCCACCCGGTGCTTTTGGTGTGCAGGGATGTTGATCCAGTCCCCCGCCTTCATCTCCACCACCCGGTCCTCGAACTGGAGGCGGGCGGCACCCTTCAGGACCATCACCCATTCGTACTCAGGCTGGTCATACCAAAAGCCCTCGGGCGACCGGTGGCCTGTTGAGACGATCCGCTCGATCCGGACGCCATGAGCCTCTTGGAGGACAGTGGTGAGTTCCTCGGGGAGGTTTTGGGGGAGGTTGGAGAGGAGGTTCATGGGGCGGTCACGCCGCTCGTGTCCGTTCAGTCAGTCCGTGTCGATGCTCCGTGCATGAGCCTCGACATCTTGAACGGTCCACTGCTTCTTAATGATCTCGGCCCTGATGCCAAGGCAGACTGATGCAGGCCTCGGCAACACGGAGGAGTACATGTGGCCCTCAAGTGAGAACTCGCCACTCTCAAGCAGCGCCATCATGAATGAATCGCTTGTGACAAGACGCCCCGGTTGAAGTGTGTCAACGGCAAACCGCACTACGGTGTCGGACTCGCTGTCCTCGATCTCGACCTCTCCACTACGTCGGGCCAACCCAAGAGCCGCCATCGTCACGTCCATCGGGTTGCGTGTACGCTTTGGTTTTTGGGGCAGGTCGTATTCATGCTTGATAACGCACGCTCGATTCTTAGGCACCACAAGCTCTAGCAACACGTCACGTGCGGTGGTGCTAAACCTGTTCTCGATTGCCACGCAGATGGGACGAAACACTCTGCACGCCTGCTCGTATAGCGCCACCTCCCGCAGAAAGTTCTTGTTCACGTGGGCGTTTGTACCCAACAGATCCATGGTCGGCAGAGCGATGGACGTGCCATCTGGCATGGTGATGGTATTGCTTGGCGGCCGTAAAAGCGGAATCTTCTCAAGCGGAGGCGGCACGAGAAGCTCAGCCCGCCAATCACATGGAGCACCCGGTGCCACCATCCCATCGCAGAGGAGTCCCGCAACGAGTGCTCCTTCGTAACGCCCCGCCGCTGGATTCGAAGGGCTGCTACCGGCATGTGTGCCGAAGACAACCTTATGGATCTTTTCGGCCACGGCATCCAGTCCACTAGCTGTAGAGAGGGCATGCCGATCACTGAGAAGCGAAGACGCTTCATTGATGTCGGCTTTCGTGATGTTGTGCCAAACAGGCAACACTCTCTTGTCTTGCCCGTTCTCCAATGCCATCAAGGCATCCAGTTCCTTTTGTGGCCACTCCTTTTCAAGCGAATGCGGGCTGACGATCACAACTCCATAGCGGGACCGCAATAGCCCCCTGTCGATAGACCGCCGAATGCTGTCACCTACCTGAATGCAGTCCTCGTCGTACCACACTGTTAATCCCCGGCTTCTCAGAAGCTCAACGAGTGGGCGAACCACGTCGTCCTTGTCTTCAGAGGCATGGCTGATGAAGAGATCCCAGTCCATAGACATTTCTCCTTAGCCACACATGACTGACAATCCGCTCGTTCCTTCGTCACCCACTCGCCGCCGCCCCGTACACGCTCTTTCCCTCACCGGCATACGAGTCATACACGTGCTGGTAAACAAGATCGCATTTCTGCTGATAGAGTTCGGGAGTGAAGACCCGTGGCAGTTCGTCCAGTGTCGTCTTCACCGTCGAATAAACATCTGCACGGGCACGCAGCTTCTTTCGCCAGTCCAAAACTAGCTTCGCCTGCTTGAGCGTTTGCAGCAGATGGCGGGCAACGGATTTCACGGCCTTCTTGTCCGCTGCCGTCATCTCGATCTCGGGTTTGGTCAAAATGTCGAAGATGGCGAGTTCTTCGTCACTCAGTTGCTCGGCTACGCCACGCTTGTCTTCTTCATTCAGTTCCTTTGCAAACGCCACGAGCTTGGCGAAGAAGCTGTCGATATCGAGACCCCGGTTGTATTCCTCGATGAGCTTCTTGAACTTCTCCAGCAGGTCAGCACGAGTCTTGTTTAGCTGAACCATCCGCTTTAGCTTCTTGCTGACAGCACCCTTGAGCCTCTCAGCCTCGGTGCGCTTCCGACCCTTGCTGAAGTGCTCTTTCAGAGCCTCGAAGTCGATCTGGCTCAGGTCGATGAGCGGCGATTCCTCGGTGGCGTGAATCACATATCCCTTCGTGGATATCGACTCATCCAGTAGCTGCTCCACCTGATCCATCAGATCTTCGATGTCGGCCTCTTCGGTGAAGGTGCGGATCTTCTCCGCTAGCACCGTGAGGCACGTTTTCACCGGGGCGAACTCATTGGCCCTCAGATCAGGCAGGATGGCCTTGTAGAGCCGATGCACTTGTCCCGCCAACGACAGGTACCGCTTCTTCAGATCCTCGTTGAGGATGATCTTTTCCACGGAATCATCGACAGCGGCTTGGACCGTCTTATCCACCAGATTGGCGGCAGCATCGTCCAAGAATGCCACCCGCTGGAAACCGCTGGCCTTTAGGATCGGGTCTAGGGAAACACCCCGCTCTGTGCAGAAGGCTACAGCCTCGGCCACTGCCGTCCTTAGTGCCGCCACAAGCTCCTGCTTCTGCTGAATCGGCGTCTCTCCCGGCTCAACGCCACCACCAGAAGACGATCCATAGATCGACAATGCCCGCTGGAGATCACGGAACACGCCCACGTAATCCACGATCAAGCCGTTGTTCTTCTCTCCGAATACACGGTTCGCTCGTGCAATAGTCTGCATGAGCGTGTGGTTCCGCATCGGCTTGTCGAGGTAGATGGTGCTCACGCATGGGGCATCGAACCCGGTGAGCCACATTGCACACACGAACACCAGCCGGAACGGATCGTCGGCGTCCTTGAACTTCTTTTCGAGATCCTCCTTGACCATCCGCTGGCGATGCGGGGCGATATCGAATCCCTTCTCCTTGAAGTATTCGACTTCGTTCTGTTGCTGCGACACCACCACCGCCATGTCGGTGGACTCCATGAACTGGATTCGCTTCTCCAGTTCTGGCCGTTTCAGATCGTCGGCCACGGATAGCTCTGCTTTCAGATCCGCCAAGTACGCAGCCCAGTGCTTTCGCACCTTTTCATACATCCGCACCGCTGTGAGCTTGTCGATGCAGATGACCATTCCTTTGCCACCCGCTTCTCGACCCATGAAGTGGGCAACGAGATCCTCGGCAACCTTCTCCAAACGGTCATCACGGGTAATCAGGTGGTATTCCCGTGCAAACTCCCGTTCGAGCTTCTTCTGCTGCTCCTCATCGAGTTCCGCAGCCTCGATAAGGGCATCCAGATCCTCCTTGAAGTGCTCGTTGGCAAGCTGGAGTTCAGGAATCCGGTTTTCGTAGTAGAGGGGAACCGTTGCCCCATCTTCGATGGACTGGCGGAAGTTGTAGATCGAGACGTAATCGCCAAACACCTCCTTGGTCCGTTCCTCACCCGCCATCAGCGGCGTACCGGTGAAGCCGATGAATGCCGCCTTGGGCAGGGCAGTCCTCATATTGAGGGCAAGCGTGTCGTACTGGGAGCGGTGAGCCTCATCGGTCATCACGATGATGTCGCTGCGGTCGCTGATCTTGGGGTACTTCGCTCCCTGCTTCGTCCCGAATTTCTGGATCAGCGTGAAGATGTAGCGGTGGTCTTCGCTCAGAAGCTGCTTCAGATGTTCGCCACTCTCGGCTTGGCACTCCTCCGTTACCGCACCGGTGTTGCGGAAGTTCCGGTAGATCTGCCCGTCCAACTCGTCCCGGTCGGTGATAACAACAAAGGTCCAGTTGCCCGGAATCGTGCGGAGCACCTTCTGGGCGAAGAACACCATCGAGAAGCTCTTGCCGCTTCCTTGGGTGTGCCAGAAAACGCCGAGACGACCTTGGTTGCTCTTTATCTGATGCAGGGCGGCTATGGCGTTGTTGACGCCCAGATACTGGTGGTTCTTGGCGGTGATTTTCACCAGCCCACCCTTGCCGTCATCGAAGACGGTGAAGTTTTCGACCAGATCGAGGAAGCGGCTCGGTTCGCAAGTACCTCGGATCACGGTCTCCAGTGAAATGATCCCTTGCTCGCCTTCGCTGTTGATTCGCTTCCAGTCGCTGAAGTGCTCCCACCCGGCTGTGACGCTGCCGACCTTGGCTTGGCTACCGTTCGAAAGAACGATCAGACCATTGAACCAGAACAGTTGGGGGATCGTGTTCTTGTAGTCCCTCAGATTGTGCTTGTAGGCGTGTTCGAGCTTGCCATGACTCTTCTTGAGTTCCACGAACAAAAGGGGCAGGCCATTCACGAAGCCAATCAGGTCGGCACGACGCTTATAGATGTTGCCTGTGACCCAGAACTGTGAGGCCAGAAATAGGTCATTGTTCTTGGGGTTGTTCCAGTCGATGATGTCCACATCTTCAACGACTTCCTCGCCGTCGTCGTTCTGGACAGTGGCTTCCACACCCTCCTTAAGCAGCTTGTAGATCTCCCGGTTGGCCTGCACGAGACTCATGGCCGACCGGTCTTTCGCAAGCTCGTCAATCGCCACCTGAATGGCGTCGTTGGAAACGTCGGGATTCAGTTTCCTGAGGGCTTCCCGGAGACGGGGCACCAGAATCACATCGCTGGCGGTCTCACGGCCTAGCGTTGACGGTCCCTTGCTCCACTCGTTGAAGCAGTTGAGGTGCGTGTAGCCCAACTCTTCGAACAGAACTATTGCTGGTTGCTCGATCAGCTTGTTCTCGGAGTAGTCGTTGCTTGTCACGCTTCCACTCCCGCAAGGGCTTCGCCAGTGTCGATGTCCAGATCCTCGACATCGAGTTGGCCGCTCATGAGCTTGGGCAGGAGCAGGTCACGGGTTTGGCGGAGCGTTCTGTTTCTCATCATTAGATTACGGAGACTCGCCACCACATCGTTTATCGAGGTATTGAATTCGGTAAGTAGCGGTTCCGGCGGCTGTGGCAGGGGGTACTTCACAAGCACATCCCAGTTTGCTCGTGGCATCTTCGTCCCCTGCGAGGTCTGCGTGGCGTGACTAATGAAGTCGTCGCTGCTGGCACAGCACAACACTGGGGCAAAGCCTTTGGCAGAAGCGGGAACGATCACAATCGCATCGCTTGAGCAGACGCCATCAACCGGAGCTACGCCCACCTTGTGGAAGTAGGGACGAATCTTGCCAAACAGAATCTCGCCTTTGCGGAATTGAAGTTTCATGCTCTGAACGTCAGCCGCTCGTCCCCACTGGGACAGGGTGATTGAGCGTCGTGGAAGGTGCTCTAGCCCGAAGTAGGGCGTGTCGGGATCGACCTCAGATGGATCAACGCTCCTTCGTGCTTCACTTGCCCAGTCTTCGAGACGCTGTGCTGTCCACCCCTTCGGAATGCTACCTATCGATGAGTCCACGAATTGTGCCTTGTCGTGGCCGGGGAACCGATACTTGACAAACCACTCCCGGTAGAGCGACTGGGCCAGCTCTTCCAAGATGGCGATTCGTCGGGTGTTGTTCTCGATCAGGTCGTCGTAGGCGGATAGGACGCTGGCGATTTTGCGTTGCGTAGGAAGTGGATACCACGGAAGTTTGACGTTCCAAAGTTCGCTCTGCTTGATTCCGAGCACCGTAGTGCCACTTGAGCGTGCCTTTAGTTCGGCCTGCACGAAGGCACTTTTCATCGCTTGATACAAGTATCCTTGATGAACCACGTCGGGGTTGCCACGGAGGAGAATCACACGCTGGGCGAGAGCGACTTTTTCCGGCGTTCGGATTTGGGCAACTTCTCCCAGCGGGGCTTCGGTCGTGACCAACACATCCCACTGCTGTGGCAGGCCCCGTCGCATCCACTCGTCATAAAAATCTGCGGCGATGAATTCCTTGTTTTCATTCTGGATGAACCCGTCCTTGATGACCTTTGCTGTTATCAGCCACACCCCAGTCGTCGTTTTCGGTGGTGTCTTTCCCCTGTAGTCAATCAGCGTCTCAACTGCTTGCTCGATGGTACGTGTTTCAAAGGGCTGATTCATCCGGTGCCCTCCAGAAGCTTGGCGACGTTGGCGGCGATCCGTTCTTCGAGTTCATGGGCTTCGCTGTTGAGGACTTCTAGCTCCTCGTTCAGTTCCTCAAGCCGCTCGGCAAAGTCGAAGTCGTCTTCACCTTTCTCGGCCACACCCACGTAGCGACCGGGGTTGAGGCTCCATCCCTGTGCCTCGATCTCCTTGAGGGTGGCAACCTTGCAGAGGCCAGCAACGTCTGCGTACTTGAGCTTCGGGAACGACTCTTTCAGGTCCGGGTCCGCACCGGGGTACTCGTCATCGTCGCCAGCGATGAACTCGGGTTTCTCGCCCCGGTAGAGCCGCACGATGTTGGCAAGGAATTCGATCTGTTTCGGGCTGAAAGTCCTATGGGCACGATCTATCTGTCGGAAGATATGACGGGCATCAATGAACAGCACCTTGTCCTTACGGTCGGTCTTGCTCTTCCCACGGTCGAAAAACCAAAGCGTGCAAGGAAGCGTCACGGTGTAGAAGAAATTAGGGCCAATCGAAATCATCACATCGACGGCATGAGCCTGTAGGAGCTTCTTGCGAATCTCCATCTCCGATTGCCGTGCATCAGCGGCACTGTTCGCCATTACGAATCCAGCACGGCCCTTTGCATTCAAGGCCGAGTAGAACAACTGAATCCAGAGATAGTTGGCGTTGTCGGCCTTGGGCATTCCTATCGGGAAACGTGGATCGTCCTTCAGCTTCTCTTTATCCACTTTGTCCACATTGAACGGTGGATTAGCCATCACGAAGTCGAACTTCCCGACACACTCGTGGGGATCTTCGTAGTAGGTGTTACTCTGGCGGATGTCTCCGGAAAGGGCATGGACGGCAAGGTTCATCAGGCACAGATGGCGGGTCTCGCTAACCCGTTCCTGCCCATAGATTGAGATCTCGACGCTCGGGTTGCTTTGGTGGGCTTTGATGAAATCAGCCGATTGGACGTACATGCCACCAGAGCCGCATGACGGATCAAACATTCGCCCGTGGTACGGCTGGAGCACCTGTACGATGAGCTTCACCAAAGAAGTGGGGGTGAAGAACTCGCCACCCTTTTGCCCTTCAGCACGAGCAAAGTTGCCAAGGAAGTATTCGTAGATCTTGCCGAAGATGTCCCCTTCAGCATCCACCGGCACAGCGGCGAAGTTCTTGAGCAGGCTGACGAGGGTGGCGTTCTCGATCTTGTTGTAGGTCTTGGGCAGCACGCCCTTCAGATCTTCGTTCTCGGCCTCGATGGCCTTCATCGCATCGTTGATGGCCTTGCCGATGTTGTCACCTTCCGGCAACGACAGCAGATGCGAGAACCGTGCCGTAGGAGGTAGGAACATGACCCCCTTCGCCTGATAGTCCTCCTTGCTGATGGTCCGCCTGCCAGAGCCTTTTCCCGCAAGCTCCTTCTCTGCCTGCGTGAACCGGTGGTCGGCATACCTGAGAAAAATCAGGCCCAGCACCGGGACCGAGTATTCAGACGATTTCAGGTTGCTATTGGCCCGGAACTCGTCGGCGGACGACCAAAGACGTTTCTCGATTTCGGAGACACTGGTGGCCATATCTGTTTCCTAAGCCCCAATCAGCTTGAAGTTGATCTGGTAGCGGTAGAACTTGATTGCAGGGACAGGAGCGATGGCCCACCGAAGCTTCTGATCGTCTTCGAGGCCAATGATGACGCCCTCGACCGCTTGGTCGGCTTCAGCCAACTCTTCCTTGACGTAGCCCATGTATCGGAGCAGTTGGCCCACGACCATATCGCTGGTGCGGCCCCTCTTGAGTTCGATCACGAGCAGCCGCTTCCTGTCCTTGCTGACAGCCAGAATGTCGATCCGGCCTGCGTCCGTTTCGTACTGCTTGCCAACCTGTTCACCATCTTCCTCGAAGATCGTGAAGTCCTGGCCGAAAGCCGTCTGCCCCCAGTTGGCAACTAGGAAATGCTCCAAGTGTGCCTCCATGGCGAAGGCGGCTGGGTCTTCTATGGAAGGGTCGGCGGCGACGATGGTCGGTGCCGCCGTTGCCCCAATCAACCTGTCGATTTCATCGGCGTAGGCCGTGACTTCCGAAACTGTGCCAATTGAACCGGTGGAGTTCCGAAGGGCCTCACTCATCGAGTCTCGTGGAATCGACACATCTAGCCACCGAACGGGGCGGCGATGGGGCAGGTTGCCGCCGGGTACGTATTGGTAGTCACCGGCAATCTCTCCCACCCGGTACGAGCCTGATCCATCAGGGCAGAGAACGATATCGCCAGTCTTTAGGCCCTTGCACACGACCCAAAGAGCACCGCACGACAAGCCCGCACTGATCTTGGACTTCTTGGGGTGGAGAGCCATCCATTTTGGCACGTACTCCTTATTGAAGTCCCGCCACGAGTCGGGCAGGTGCCCAGCCAGATCCTCGTTGATGCCGAAGCCCGCACCAATAAAGTTCCCGGCAAAGCATTCGGCGGCATGGACGCTTTTCCGCCCCAGCATGACACGGCGGTAGGACTTTGACTGGGGCATCGCTCACTCATCCCCGTCGTCATTCTTCGATGGCGTAACTGCCTCCACCTTCATCGAACGCACCTTGGCTGGGTCAACAACGATCTCCTTCTCTTTACGTGCATTGAAGTAGGCGAGCACGTCCTTCTTCTTGATGACACCCAACATCAAGCGAGGCTGGCCAAGTTCCGTCATGACGGAGAAGCGGCGGGCAAACCACTCAGCCTTCTTTCGGCTTAGCGACCACGACAGTCCCTCACCTCGCTTGCCGATGAAGCCTCGATAGATCGGGAAATCGACGGGCAATTTAGCGAGGGTGCGGCGCTCCGCCGCAGACATAAGGTGTTCTCGCTTTGGGCGTTTTGCCTGAAAGAGTTGCAGAAACCACTTTCGATTGGGCCACAACTGCTCCTGCTGGGTCCAGATGATCGAAAGAATCTCCCAGTAACTTTTGTCGTCGAAGTGCTTGAGGTACTTGCGAAAGGCTTGGTCATAAAACAACTGCTCATGGCCAAACACAACCTGCCGCCACTTGTTCTCCGCCATCAAGCCTTTTAGGACACGCTGTTTGTATGAAATCGCCCAATTCACGAATGCAGCCCTGTTGAGATTCACGGGGCCAACGTACAGAGGGTGCTTTAGGATAGGGCCAAACTGCCCCCCCACATCGAGATGGCCAAGCAGTGTGTGGTCGAGTTGTTCATTTCGTCTCTGAAGTTCAACCTTCCAATACTCCCCCTCCTGTGGTCCCAACGCATCAAGATCAACAGTCTTCAATTCCTCCGTCGCCATCTTGGAGAAGACTGGATGAGGCTTCCCGAAGTCCAGTTCGCCAGCCCATTTTTTGATTGACGGGGCTTTCGCTTTCCGTTTCTTTGCCATCGGTGTCCCTGCTGATGGGGTTTTGGGGGCTGGATTACCGCCCCATCATCCCCGCTTCTGCCCCCCCTGGAAAGCGATGCGGGAATTCCACGGGAGGGGGCGGGGAGTCAAAAAACTTTTCAGGGTACTCGGGCGACTGACAACCTTGGTCCCATCCGTTCTGATCTGGAATCCAAGGCGATTTCATCTCTGGGAACCCCGCCCGCCGCTGGTTGACGCCCCTAGCACTAGGGGGTCTACTCGGGTGCTCCGGGTCGCCACTCCACTCCACGAGCGCCACGATGGCTCAGTTCACTTGCCCCAGTTGTGGTCATTCGCAGACGGTAGACGACAAGCATGTTGGGCGATCTGCAACTTGCCCGAAATGCAAAACGTCCGCCACGGTTGTTTCCGGCTCTGACCAATCTGTCGATGCGCCTTCGAGCGACATGAGTGGGCCGGTCGTCCATCGAAAGACCGGCGGACCGATGGGTATTGATGCGGAACTCCGAAACGAGAAGTCCAAGTTGTTTCGTGAGTGGATCATCCTGGATGACCCCCGGCTTCCCCTAGGATTTGATGTTGCCAAAACGCAGGGACTCAACACCGGAAAGAAATACAACGGACACAGTTTTGACTGGTTGTTCAAAAATCGCACTTATCTCGTTGTTCGGAGCGAGGCGATTACCGCATTCGAAATCAGACATCTGACGTTCGATGTATGGGGCAACCACTTCCGCACACTCACGGGCACAGAGATCGCAGACCATGCGGTGGCCAGTGCCATTCAACTCGATCACACCTGGAATTTGTATTCCGATAGCGAAGCGTGGGATTTCTATGCGTCGATTACATATGTTGCACGGGTGCGGACTGCTGCGGGCAAGGTGATCGAAGCCGAAACCGATGTCGTACTGCGAGAGGCACGACGCTTTTCTGAAAAGTTCACCGTCGAGCAACTGGAACCCTCTGCAAAGAAGCCATAGCAATGCAGTCGCAAGGCGAACGAGCAGTAATTAGGTTTCGGTGTTCGGAGTGCCACAAAACGATCCGTGCTAAAGCGGAATTCGCAGGCAAGCAGGCACAATGCCCGGGATGCTACGCCCCCATAACAGTTCCAGCGGCAAGTGCCCCACTTGCAATACCACCGACGCCGCCAACTACCACCCCACCGTTGCCGACCCCCGACGATCCCCCACCTGCACCATCTGCATCCTTGCAACTCTCTCCCCCGGTGTCTCCAAAGGAATACAGGGAGTTCATCAACTATGCACGCTCTTTGCTGCCTCGCCTTGTGTCTGCCATCGAACAAGCAGCGCTTCGCACCAGCACTTCCGCAACCTCTCAGGTGCCATCGCACCTTCAGTTGCAGCGAGATCTAGCATTCGTTGCCCACTCCGTAAGTCATGCGGATAACGAGTGCAGTCAGGAAGAACTCCTGATGATGTCTGATGTGTTGCTGTCGATTGACGGCAAGTCGAACCCGATGTTTGTGGATCCGCTGCGATCTGAAATCCGACTTGTGCAACAACACATCCCCGGTCTGATCGAATCTTTTCGGGCTTCTACGTCTCAGGTGGCGGGATGGTCGTGGTCCTTTGACACGAACTGTCGGAGTGTGATGCTCCTGAACACCTACGACAAGTCACAGGGGACGGCGTATGCGGCGGACTTTGTTTCTTTTCTACTACGATTCAGCAACCTGCTCGCTAAAGCCGATTGTGTGATTGGCGAAGAAGAGCATGCGGAAGTTGAACACATAAGAGAGTGGCTCGACCGATCTCTGGCGGCACACCAGGATGGCGATTCTAGGAGCGGTCTCAAAACGTCAGAAGCCCCTGACGAATCGCTAGAAGACTTGCTGCGAGACCTGCATGCGCTCACGGGGCTCGAGTCCGTAAAGCACGAAGTCGATGATCTGGTTGCGTTTTTGAAGGTGCAGGGGATCCGACTTGAGCGGGGAATGGGTGCTGCATCAATAAGTCGGCATCTCGTCTTCTACGGCAATCCGGGAACGGGCAAGACGACCGTGGCACGGTTGCTTTCGAAGATTTACGCCAAACTGGGCTTCCTTTCGAAGGGGCACATGATTGAAACGGACCGCTCTGGAATGGTGGCCGGGTTCGTTGGGCAGACGGCTCTAAAGACCCGTGAGGTGTGCGAAAAAGCAATCGGAGGGGTGTTGTTTATTGATGAGGCGTACACGCTCGCCGGAAAAGAAAACGACTACGGGCAGGAAGCAGTGGACACCCTCCTGAAGATCATGGAAGACAATCGGGACAACCTCGTCGTCGTCGTCGCAGGCTACCCGGACAAGATGGGCGAACTTCTCAACTCCAATCCTGGCATTCGCTCCCGCTTCACTCGCTTCATGAATTTCGCAGATTACACGCCGCCGCAACTCAGCGAGATCTTCGCCCACTTCTGCCGAGAAGGGGGCTTTGATCTTTCTCCCGATGCTGCGACTAAAGCCCTTGGGATTTTTGAAGAGCAGTTCATCCAAAGGGATAAAACGTTCGGCAACGCTCGTTTTGCCCGAAATCTGTTTGAACACAGTTTAGTCAGACACGCACGCCGGATCACCAAAGCGGACAACATCTCAGACGGCATGCTGTCATTGCTCCAGGCGGATGATATCGTGTGGGTGGGGTGAGTAATGAAGTGTGCGGTCACCCCACACGCCCAAATAGGGCTAGCGCCCCTTCTTCTGCTGCTCTTCTCCACGACCGCTCTGGTCGCCCAGGAAAAGACATCAACGCTCAAAGTCGTTGGCGTTCACGACGGTGATTCCATTACGTGCCTGACCGACGACAAGCGCCAACTCAAGGTGCGGCTTGATGCCATTGATGCACCGGAACTAGGCCAGCCATTTGGGCAAGCCTCCAAAAAGGCTCTTTCCGACATGGTGTTCGGAAAGATGGTCACCGTGATCGAGAAGAAGAAAGATCGCTGGGGACGAACTGTTGCCCATGTCCTGGTCGAGGGCAAGGACACGAACCTGATGATGCTGGAGCAGGGCATGGCATGGCACTACACCAAATACAGCAGCAACACACGACTTCAGCGTGCTGAAGACGAAGCCCGTGTTGCCAGAAAAGGCTTGTGGGCTGATCGTGATCCAGTTCCGCCTTGGGATTGGCGGAAAACTGAACGGGAGCGGAGGAAATAGACGCATGGAATTCGAAGTTACCCACAACGGTCGAACATACGGATGGGAAGACGGAGTGTGGTTCGACCGCAAAAAACATATGGTGGCTCCGGAAGCGATCAGGAGCACGCTTGATGCTGAATTTGTTCGACTGGTACCCGAACTGCTTCAGGAATGCGAGCCGCCAACAAAGGAGTTTCTTTTCGAACTTTTGAAGGACAAATTCCGTCTGCCATTCACTCAGTTGTGCTCCATTGGGTTTGTGGAGGAGGTCTACCGAGTCCATCCGCCAATTGCCCTGCAACACATGTTTGCCCAAGACCAGCCGCCTTCGGGTCGTTCTTTTGCAAACTGTAAACACCTGCGTGATCGCTTTTTCACAAACCGGGAAATTGAGTCCTTCACGCTACCAGTCAGAGTCTTGGGCAACAGTCCTTTCGAGGAGGGTGAACTGGCTGATTTTTTTGAGCGATGTGGCGTGGCTTTATGGGAGGAGTCCAAGCCGGTTCACGCCCTCGTGCTCGGACGAAAAGATTGGGGCGGACACCTCGATGACATTGTCGATGAAGCCGAAGGCTCTGTGCTCCAAGTTTATTCCCAGGAAATGTTTGTCTCGATTTTGGCGGGGCACCCGGACCCGTTTCGTGTGTGGCCTCTTAAGCAGCGACTCATGGACTTGTATGCGTTTCGTGATAGGCACCCTGGTCTTGAGTACGTCTCACAAGGGTGGGCGGGTTGGATCAAAGGCGTGCGGTCTCGGTTGCCCATTACGTGGGCCGACAGCACGGCTGACATCACTCAGGTGGAGCAGAGCCCGCTTGCGGTGATGGGCTATCGGGTTGGCACCACCAATGGAAGGCGGGAGGAAATCAGGCGGCAGATTCTCCAATCTGCATTTCAGGGGCCCCTGCCGTTTGTTGAATCGGCTGGCTATATGGAATTGTGGGGGCAACCCCGCACTGCCGAGAGACTACGCCACATCGCCAAGCACATCATGAACCGAATTGAATCAAACCGTCACAAAGCCAACTTTCACCAGGCGATTCAGGACTGGTCCGATGATTTGGCGTGGATGAAGGAGACGTTTTATCGGGGCGTCTATGCCTTTAATTGGCCCCAGGTGTGAACCCGTACCAGTGCCTTGACGACTCACCTCCGCCCCGTTCCCCGTCGCTCCATCTTCGGGCATCCCTCGCTGATCCACTCCTCGACAACGCTCCGCTGCCATCGGACCATCCGACCCAGCGAAATCGGGCGTGGCATTCGCCCCCAGTC
>Ga0315902_10005809_pt1 | contig 17299 bp, 10 predicted proteins | sample LakEriMetagenome_9_FD_203523 | JGI IMG/M metagenome (GOLD analysis project Ga0315902, IMG submission 203523) | Freshwater fungal communities from buoy surface, Lake Erie, Ohio, United States - Buoy 12 MA117 | ecosystem: Environmental > Aquatic > Freshwater > Lake > Lake biofilm | place: USA...
TCATGTTGACCGTGATGCCAAACGGGGCGAGCTCGTGGCACATGCTCCGCGACCATCCGGTCTGGCCACCCTTGGCGGCGACGTATGCCGAGAACGGCGCGACGCCGAGATGGAACACCTCGCTGGTCACGTTGATCAGCCGGCCGTGGCGACGCGCCTTCATCCCCGGCAGCGCGCGGCGGGCGAGCAGGTAGGGGCTCTTCACGAAGAAGTCGAGCATCTGCTGGTAGAAGTCCCAGTCGTAGTCCTCGATGGGCTTCAGCGGCTGGGCGGGCGTGGCGTTGACCACCACGATGTCCACCGGCCCGAGCGAGCTTTCGATCGCGGTGAACATCCGATCGATCTCCTCTTCATTCGTGACGTCCGCGCGAAAGAGGTCGGCCCTGGCGCCCGTCGCCCGCAGGTCGGCGACAGCGGCTTCGGCGCGCGTTGCGTCGCTAGCGTAGTTGACGGCCACCGCCGCCCCGGCCCGGCCGAGGCATCTCGCCGTGGCTTTGCCGAGGCCGGTGGACGAGCCGGTGACGAGGGCCACGCGGCCGACGAGGGAGAACGGAGGCTGGTGGGACGGTGCAGCCATGACGAATGCTCCGAATCGTGGACGGGACACGGCCTGAATGCCGTGGGCCCGTCGCGGACGATACCATAGAGGCAGGTCCGGGGATCGCCGCACCGGTCGCCCCGAGGGGTGGTCAGCCGAGGTTCGCCATGGCATGTCACCTCACGCTCAACGATCGCCACGGGTTCAATATCCGCCTCGCGTGCTTCCTCACGCTGGGCCTCGCCACCGTGGGAGCGACCGCCGCGGAGCCGCCGGTCGACTTCTCCCGCGAGATCCAGCCGCTGCTCGCGAAGCGCTGCTTCGCCTGCCACGGGCCCGACACCCAGGAAGGCGGATTGAGGCTCGACAGTGGCGAGCCCACGCAGGCCGAACTCGCCAGTGGATCCCGCGCGATCGTGCCCGGCGACCCGGCCGCGAGCGAGCTCCTCGCGCGGATCACTTCCGACGACCCCGACCTTCGCATGCCTCCCGAGGGCCCGCGGCTCACCGCCACGCAGGTTGACACGCTCCGCCGCTGGATCGCCGAGGGAGGCGAGTACCGCGAACACTGGGCGTTTCTCCCGGTTGAGCGGCCCGAGCCGCCGGCTGCCGCCGCAGGCATCAGCCCCATCGACGCCTTCGTCCGCGCCGGCCTCGCTGCAAAGGCGCTGCCCGTGCCCGCCGTGGCCGACAAACGCACGCTCCTCCGCCGGGCCAGTTACGGCGTCACCGGCCTGCCGCCCGGCGAAGAGGCGATGCGCGACTTCCTCGCCGACGAGTCGCCCCACGCCTGGGAGACGGTGGTCGATCGGCTGCTCGCTTCGCCCCACTACGGGGAGCACTGGGCCCGCCACTGGCTCGACCTCGTCCGCTACGCCGACACCAACTCCTTCGAACGCGACGGCGACAAGCCGCACTCGTGGCGGTACCGCGACTACGTCATCCGCTCGTTCAACGACGACAAACCCTACGACCGCTTCGTGATCGAGCAGCTCGCCGGCGACGAGGCCGAGTCGCCCACGCCCGATGAGCTCGTCGCCACCGGCTACTACCGGCTCGGCATCTGGGACGACGAGCCGGCCGACGCGCTGCAGGCCCGGTACGACTGGCTCGACGACGTGGTCTCAACCACCGGCCAGACGTTCCTGGGGCTCACGATCGGCTGCGGTCGCTGCCACGACCACAAGATCGACCCGATCACCCAGCGCGACTACTACGCCCTGCTCGCCTTCGTCCACAACGTCACGCCGATGGGTGGCCGGACGATGGCCGCCGAGAACATCGAGCGGCCGCTGTTCGCCGACGACGAGGCCCGGCGGCGCCACGAGGCCGCGGTCGCCGACCTCGATGCCCGCCGCCGGGAGGCCCAGGTGGCCGTGACTGCCATCGAAGAGCGGTTTCGTTCCGTCTGGGAGGCGGAGAAGGACACCACGGTGGTGGGCGGCGATCTCGACGACCTCGAGTTCCGGTTCTACCGCGACGCCTGGAAGACGCTGCCGGTGTTCGACGAACTCAAGCCCGAAGACACGGGGCTCGTGACGGGAAGCCTGTTCGACATCGGCGTGGCACCGTCGCTGCGGCCCGACAACTTCGGCTATGTGTTCGCCGGCTTCCTAAAGGTGCCGACAGAGGGCGACTACACCTTCAGCCTCGACTCCGACGACGGCTCGCGGCTCACGATCGACGGCGGCGTGGTGCTCCTCTACGACGGCATCCACGGCGAGGGGAGTCCGCGGACCGCCACGGTTCACCTCCCCGCCGGTCGGCTGCCGATCCGGCTCGACTACTTCCAGGGGATCTTCGGCAAAGGCCTCACAGTGTCGTGGTCGGGGCCGGGGTTCAAATCGCGGCGGCTCTCCGCCCTGCCGAGGGGCAAGGGCCCGGCGGCAAAGGAGGCCGGCGATCTCGCCGCGGCAATCCGCACCGACGGCGAGCGGATTCTGGGAGCCGATGGGAAGCGGGACTACGACGCCAAGAAGAAGTCGCTCGAGAAGCTGGTCAAGGAACAGGTCCCGATCGACAAGGCGCTCGTCGTGACGGAGCACGGCCCGCAGGCTCCCGAGACCTTCGTCTTCTTCCGGGGCAATCCGCGGGCCGACAAGAAGCCCGAGCACCGCGTCGAGCCGGCCTTTCCGTCGCTCTTCAAGGCCTCCGCGCCCGCGATCACGCCCGCTCCCGACGGCCGCTCGAGTGGCCGTCGCACGGCGCTGGCCCGCTGGATCGCATCGCCCACGAACCCGCTCACCGCACGGGTGATGGCCAACCGCATCTGGCAGCATTACTTCGGCCGGGGTTTCGTCAGGAGCTCGAGCAACTTCGGCCTGATGGGCGATCCGCCCACGCACCCGGAACTCCTCGACTGGCTGGCGAGCGACCTCGTGGACGGAGGCTGGCGGCTCAAGCGGCTCCACAAGACGATCCTGATGTCGGAGGCGTATCAGGCCGCGAGCGCCGGCACGACCGAAGGTCTGGCGAAGGACCCGCTCAACGACACCTTCTGGCGGTTCGACATGCGGCGGCTGGCCGCCGAGGAACTCCGCGACTCGATCCACGTGACGAGCGGCGAGTTCAACCCGAGGATGTTCGGCCCGGGGGTGTTTCCTGAGATCCCGAAGGCGGTGATGGCGGGCCAGTCGGTGCCGGGGAAGGGCTGGGGCTCCTCACCACCGGAGCAGCAGGCCCGCCGCAGCATCTACGCCCACCTGAAGCGGTCGCTCGTCACGCCCATCCTCGCCGACTTCGACGGGGCCGACACCGACACCACCTGCCCGGTGCGGTTCGTGACCACGCAGCCCACGCAGGCCCTCGGCATGATGAACGGCGAGTTCCTCCAGCGGCAGGCGAAGGTGTTCGCCGACCGCGTTCGCCGCGAGGTCGCCCCGCAGCAACAGTCACCGGCCCCGACGGCCGACGACGACACCGCCGCGTTCGTCCGCCGCGCGATCGAGATCGCGCTCCTGCGGCCTGCCACACCCGACGAGCTCGCGCAGGGAGTGGCCCTGGTCGACCGCCTCGAAAACACCGACGGCGTGCCGCCCAGCCGCGCCTTCGAGCTCTACTGCCTGATGATCCTGAACCTCAACGAGTTCTGCTACCTCGACTGACGCTCCCGGAACCCTCGCCATGGCCAGCCAGCCGCACCGCCCACAGGGCCAGTTCTGCCACCGCACCCGCCGGGAGTTTTTCTGGGAGGCGGGCGCGTCGTTCACGGGCCTCGCCCTTACCGGGCTCCTCGACCAGGGATTTCTCGCGGGGCAGTCCCGGGCCGCCGACGGCACGCCCTTCCAGAACCCGCTTGCCGCCAAGCCGCCGATGTTCGCCCCGACGGCGAAGAGCGTGATCTTCCTGTTCATGTACGGCGGTCCGAGCCACGTCGACACCTTCGACTACAAGCCCGCGCTCTATCCGCTCGACGGCAAGACGATCCCCGTGAAGACCAAGGGCCGCGGGGGCGAGCGGAGCGAGGGCCGGGTCGTCGGGCCCAAGTGGAACTTCAAGCAGTACGGCCAGTGCGGCAAGTGGGTGAGCGACCTGTTCCCGAACATGGCCCGTCACGTCGACGATCTCGCCTTCATCCATTCGATGACGGCCGACTCGCCGATCCACGGGTCGGCGATGCTCCAGATGAACTCAGGGAAGATCCAGTCGGGGGCGCCCTGCCTGGGCTCGTGGGTGAACTACGGCCTCGGCAGCGAGAATGAAAATCTTCCTGGCTTCGTGGTGATGCTCGACCCCACCGGCGGCCCCATCTCGGGAGCCAAGAACTGGTCGAGCGGGTTCATGCCGGCGACATATCAGGGCACGTTGCTGCGGAGCAAGGGGGCGCCGATCCTCGACCTTGCGCCCCCCGACGACATGCCGCTCGAGGCCCAGCGGCAGCTGCTCGACGCCCTCCGCGACGCGAACACCGCCCACCTGCTCTCGCGGGGCGACAACACCGAGCTCGCTGCGCGGATTGCCTCCTACGAGCTCGCCTGGAAGATGCAGGAGCACGCCCCGGAAGCAGTCGATCTCGCGGGCGAGACCGACGAGACGCAGCGGCTCTACGGCCTCGACAATCCGCGGACGGCGGACTTCGGCCGCCGCTGCCTGCTCGCCCGCCGGCTGGTGGAGCGGGGCGTGCGGTTCGTGCAGCTCTATTCCGGCGGTGCCCACAACGACGACAACTGGGACGCCCATGGCGACCTCGTGAAGAACCACGAGTTCCACGCCGGCAACACCGATCTGCCGGTGGCGGGCCTGCTCACCGACCTGAAGCGGTCGGGCCTCCTCGACAGTACGCTCGTCATCTGGGGCGGCGAGTTCGGCCGCCAGCCGACCGCCGAATACGCCGAGGGCACGGGCCGCGACCACAACTCATACGGCTTCACGATGTGGATGGCCGGCGGCGGCATCAAGGGGGGCGTGAGCGTGGGCGAGACCGACGAACTCGGCGCGGCGGCGATCGCCCCGGTGCACGACGGCCGCACGGGCTTCCACGTGAAGAGCCTCCACGCGACGGTGCTCAGGTGCCTCGGCCTGGATCCGAACAGGCTCGCCTACTTCTTCGGCGGCCTCGATCAGAAGCTCGTCGGCGTGGAGCACGTCGAGCCGATCCACGAAATCCTGGCATGACGTGGTCGCCCGCCGGCCACCTCGGCCCTGCGGCACCAATGCCCCTGCCCCTCCACGAAGCCGGTCTTATTCGATCGTCCTGCCGGTGGCGCGTTTCTCCGGCATCTCTTCGACCTTGCTCTGATTACTCCGCGAGCCTCCCCGGTACACCAGGAATGGAGGTGTCTTGGTCTTGTCTTTCAGGTGACAACGCCACCTTTCCTCCGTCTCCTTCCCTTGGTCGTCTCGCGTGACCACTTCAACTTCGAAGCCGAGGTATTGATCATCCTCCAGCGAGTTCGCTCTCCCGCCGGCACTTTGCCCCTCATCCGACAAGACGTTGCGCCGCGAGGGGTACTCCGAACCGGAAAAACAGATCTTCACTTCACCGAAATCCACCCAGATGTCGCTATCTCTGACTGAAGTGACGACTCCTGGCGTCAGGTGTGGGATCCGGACGGGCTTCCGCACTTCGGTGTCTGCGTTGCGGGCGACAACCTGACCATCCTTCACCTCACCGGCCCGCTCATCCTGCCGATGCTCTACCTCGACGGCGTCAATTTCACCGTAGTTCCAGACCTGAACCCGACCGAGGTCTTTCTCTTTGAGATTGTAGTGAGATAGCACGTGGCTGGCTTCAAAGCATACAAAAGGTCCATCGGTCTCCGGCGTGGCCGATGCCTCGCGGGGCTCCTCCGCCGCGACCGGCGCACCTTCGCCAACCTCGGTCTCCGAGTCGATGGCTCGTGACTCTTCCGTCACGGCACTATCTCGTGGAGATTCTGCGCGATTCTTGTTCTGACCATAAAGCCACCACCCAACCGGAATGGCGACCGCGGCCACCACCAGGGCCGCTCCTCCGATCAGACCTCCGATCAGCAGCCCCCGACGCGATCGGGGAGGTTGCAACGCAGGCCCCGCGGGTGCCGGCGGAATGCCCGGGGGGACAGAGGATTCCGTGGCGGGGGACACGCGGACAGCGGCCGCTGTGGCATCATGTGGCCTGCCGACAGGACCAGGGGGCGGCGGCCCGGCGGCGACACTGGCGAACAGCCCCGGCACGCTTCCTGCCTTTCGCCACGGTCCGTTGCTCGATGTGGCAACATCCATGGCTCGTGCAACCTTGCCGGATGCCGCCATCTGCCGCAGTTGGCTCGCCTCGAACGGGCCATGCACTTTCCCATTGGCGCGGACGTACCACGATGCCATGAAGCCGATCTCCTCGCCACCATCCTCTGTCAGACCTCGCTCGTCACCGATGCCTCCGATGACAGCCCTCACTCGATTGGCTCGAGTGTACCTTCGGCTAGTGCTTGTTGTTACAGGTCGTGCAGATCCGTGGGGCCTGGTTGGCGCCGAAGGTGTTGCAGAGAATGCAGCGGTTGTTGAACTTGTTGTTGCAGGTATTGCAGATCCGCGGCACCTGGTTGGCGCCGAATGCGTTGCAGAGAATGCAGCGGTTGTTGAACTTGTTGTTGCAGGTGTTGCAGATCCGCGGCATTTGGTTGGCGCCGAAGGTGTTGCAGAGAATGCAGCGGTTGGCCGTCGCCACCTCGCTCATCGACGCCCGCGGGCCGCTGCCGGCACGAACCCCAACGCCCACCATGCAGGCCGCCACCGCGGCGACCACAAGACCGACCCGGGGTTTCGTTTGCGCAGCCATGCTTGACCCTTCCTTTCGGCTTCTGGACCCTGGGGAGGGGTTGGCCCCTCCGCCACAACCACGAGGAATCGTATCCCATGCGAAGACTCCGTGACACCATCGCGGCCCTGGCCATCCTCGTGGCGGCTCACCCGCCGACCCGCGGCGAGGCTCCCCCGGCCCTCCAAACAGGCACGCCCCGGCGGGTGATCGCTGCCGACTCCTCCCGAAAGACGCTCGCGTCGATCGGCCCTGACGGCCGGGTCGAATGGACGATTCCCTGCAACGCGATCCACGACCTGCACCTGCTGCCGGACGGCCACCTGCTCTACCAGGACGGCTGGACGCGGATCGTCGAGATCGACGGCAACAGAGTGTCTGTCTGGAAGTACGACGCGAGGGGCAATGGCAACGCGGACCGGCCGGTCGAAGTGCACGCCTTCCAGCGACTCCCCGACGGCACCACGATGATCGTGGAGTCGGGCCCGGCCCGGATCATCGAGGTCGATCGGGCAGGTGCCGTCGTCCGGGAGATCCCGCTGAAGGTCGACTCGTCCTCCGCCCATTCCGACACGCGAAACGCCCGGAAGACCGCCGCCGGCACCTACCTCGTGGCCCACGAGAAGGATGGCGTGGTCCGCGAGTACGACGGCGACGGAAAGGTCGTCTGGGATTTCGACGTCCCGGTGACCTGCGGCGAGCGCCGGGGCGGCCACGGCCCCGAGGCCTGCGGCGACCAGGTCTATTCGGCGATGCGGCTTGAGAGCGGCAACACGCTGATCGGAACCGGCAATGGGCACGGCGTGCTGGAGGTGTCACCCGCCCGGGAGATCGTCTGGCAGGTCGGCCAGCGCGACCTTCCCGGCGTCGTGCTCGCCTGGGTCACGCAGGTCGAGCGGCGGCCGAATGGCAACACCCTGATCGTCAACTGCCACGCCGGCCCCGAGCAGCCGCAGATCCTCGAGGTCACGCCCGACAAGAAGGTGGCCTGGTCGTTTCGCGACTTCACGACGTTCGGCAACTCGCTGCCGGTCGCCGTCGTCCTCGATCCCTGACCCGGGCCTTCGTCTCGGCCGGCACGAGGTGGGCTACTCAGCGCGGAGGCAGCACGAGACCCTGCGGTGATGGGGGCCCCGTTGGGGCCGGCTGACCCGGCGCGCCGAACACCGCCTCGAGTCCGCGGCCGATGCCGTCCTTGATCACGGCCTCGGCCGTGTTCTCGACGATCCGGCCGAGGATCTTGTCCATCTCGGCGGCGTCGAACTGCGGCCTGTGCACCGTGCCCTTGAGCGGCACGACGAGTGGCGTGCGGAAGAGCTGCCCGAGCACCGGCGTCTGCCCGACGAGATCGCCCCGCAACGCCACCTCGAGCAGCATGTCGAGCGAGCCATCCTGGCCGACGCTGCCCTGCGACTTCACCACCAACTGCCCAGCGTCCATCACGAGTCCGTCGTGCGCGAGACGGCGGCCGGCGAGCCGCATCCGCACGGGCTCGGGCCGCACTCGCATGATCACGGCCTTGTCGCCGAACGCGAACCGTGGGTCGACCACGCTCTGCAGCTTGACGATCAGATTCACCAGCGGCTGCACGCCGCCGCCGGGCCTGACCTCGAGCTCCTCGAACACCGCCTGCCCTGCGAGCTCGCCGGTGAAGGGGTCGGCCAAGGGCACCCGGGCGCCGGCGAGATCGATGCTCACGACTCCCGACGTGTGGGTCGAGTGCCCGAGCACGGGCACGAGCCACCTCACCCAGCGGTCGCAGACCGCGCCCGACAGGGCCACCCGCTCGACCACGCGGCCCGGGGGCACGATCAGTTCGCCGGGCCACGGCTCGAGGCGGATCCACGGCGCCGACCGCAACCGACCGCCCGCCGCCGGCACGTCGAACGGTCCGAAGGCCAGCTGGCCCTCGAGGAGCCGCACGGCCATCTCGCCGGGGGCGAGCGCAATGCCGTCGAGATCGCCCGCACTCCACGCCGCCGAGGTGTCGAGTGCGAGGTTGCGGACGACCAGCGGTGATGCGGGGGCCGATGACGACACGGGCCTGGCCAGCCGTGCCGAGAGCTCGGTGGCGGTGTCGCCGCTTCCCCGCGTGGCCGACAGCCAGTCGGACGGCAGCGGCACGACCACGGAGGCGGTCTCGGGCGGCTCGCCACCCACCGGCCTGGGCTGGACGCCGAGTGGGCCGCGAATCGTAAACGGCCGACCGCCGGCGCCCGCGAGCCGCACCCGGCCGCCGGTCCACGGTGTCAGCAGCCGCGACACCTGATCCCAGTCGTATGCCGCCGTCCCCTCGAGCGACACGATGCGACGACTGGCCAGATCGCTCACGGCCCCGCGGGCCGAGACCGCGAGGGTGGAGGATTCGACCGCCAGCCGATCGACGACCAACGCGTCGGCATCGCGACCATCCGGCGCCGTGGGGCGGGTCACCTCGAGGGCGACCGTCGGCCGCGGCTCGACCCAGAGCGGCCGACCAGCGGCCGCCGCGGCGAGGGCGACCTGGCTGCCCGTGGCCTCGACCAGGACGTTCACGCCCGCCTGCGTGTCGGCGATCTCGACGGTGCCCCAGGCTCGGCCCGACGTCGGCCAGCGGTCGGCATGGTCGGGCGTCACGAGCCAGCGCTCGAGCCGGGGGAGGTCGGCCTGCCACTGCATCCTGCCACGAAGGCGATCGAGGGTCTGGGCCGTCGGCTCCCACGAGAGTCCGCTGCTACGGAGCGAGAGCGTGGCCGAGAGCACCTCGGCCGACGATAGCACCACCCGGCCCGTCGCCGACTCGATCCTGCCGGCGAGCGTGGCGATCACCCTCGGCTCCATGATCTGACGCCCCCGCCACGTGGCCGAGAGCTTCTCGATCTCCGCCACCGCCCGATCGAAGTGCCATGCATCACCCCGCGCCGCCACCACGGCCGACGCCGTCGTCCGGCCCGCCGCCTCGAGATCGGCGGGGAACGTTCCCGGGGCGATCACCGCCAGCCGCGGCAGCCATCCGGCGAGATCTCCCGCGAGGCTGCACTCGGCCGCCACGCTCTCGGCGCGGGCCGCGGGGCGAATCCACGGCACGCCCCGGGTGACCGCGATCCCGGCCACGGCGGGCAGGTCAACGAGCACGCCGCCCGTGATCGAGGCCTCGAGCCGGTCGGCGCCGCAGGCCACAAGCCCTCGGGCCCGCTCCACCGCAGCCAGGCCGCCCGTGAGGCTTCCCTCCGCCTCCGCCTCGATCGCCACCTCGGCGTCGCGCCAGGCGGGCACACCCGGCATCGACACCTCGAGATCGGAGACCTCGGCGGCGACCGTCAGCCTGGACGGACCGGCTGCGCCACCCGTCACACAATCGACCCGGCCGCGCGACGCTCCCTTGGCCGACACCCCGAGGTCGAGCACCTCGGCGAGTCCCGTGGCGATGGCACCGAGGTCCGCCGTCCACTGCACTCCGAATCCTTCCGCACCGCCGGTGGCCGAGAGTTCCGCGGCGGCGGCGACGAGCCGCGCCTCCTCGATCCGCATGGCGTCGCCGCCGGCACCGCGGCGAACCTTGATCCAGGACGTGAAGGGCTCGGGCCACGAGAGCGTGGCTGCCGCGGCCGCGCCGGCCGCCGCCCGCTCGGCGGCGAGGTCTCGGGCCGTGGCCCGCACCTCGAGCAGGCGATCGGCGCCATCAGCCCGCGCCGCCGCGGCGATGCGAAGGTTGCCCGCAGTGACGCGAACATCGGGCCGCACGCGGAGCCCATCGGGGAGCGCGACTGCGGCGGCCGCGAGGTCGACGTCTACCGAGAGCGTGAAATCGTCGGCCGCCAGGCCGTCGAGCCAGGCGAGCAGGTCGCCGCCCGGCAGCCGTACGCTGCCGACCAGATCCGCCCGTGCCAGCGGCGACACGGCCGCAAGTCGGCGGACCACGAGTCGATCTCCCATCACCGACAGGTCGAAGGGCACGTCGCATCGCTCGATGGCGAACCGCTCGGCGAGGTCGGTCGCGTCGCAGACGGCGAACTGCTCCACGGTCACCGAGCCCTGCGCCCGGGGGCCATCGGCCGTGTTGGTGATGTCGAGCCGCACGTCGGCGATCCCATCGACGAGCTGGGGCAACCCGAAACGCGAGGCGACGACGCTCGAGAAGCCCAGCGGCACACGGTGCCCGGCGACCGTGACGGCACGGGATCCATCGGCCGCCGGCGGCGGGGACGAGATCGTCCAGCCACCCTCCCTCACGAGCACCGCCGCCGCGGCGGTGGGGATCGTCGAGCGATCGAGATGTCCCTGCGTCGTCGGCGCCGTGGGCGTCGCGGGTGAAGGGGGCTGATCCGCAAGTCCACCCGAGTGCCGCAGCCGACCCGCGGCCGTCCAGCCGGCGATCCCGCCGTCGCCGAGGAGCGTGCCCGCCGCGATCACATCGGAGAGCCGCCAGGCATCCCGGCGGGCGACATCGACGAACTCGATCGTGCCGTTGAGCACCTCGAACTCGAGCGCCGGAGCCGATCCCGACCGGGCGAGCCACGGAGCCAGCACGTCTTCGAGCGAGCTGCCGTCGCCCCGCACCTCGACGAGCGCTTCGGGATCGACGAGCCGCACGGTGCCCAGGTTGCCGCGGTCGAAGGCGATCCGGGCGACGCCCCGATCGAGAAGCAGGCGGGGCACGATCACCGCCGGTCTGCCCGCGCGGTCGCGGACGACGACGTCGCGGTATTCCACGCCACCGACCCACCGCCAGCGGGCGCTGCTGCTCGCGATGCTGCCGTCGATGCCCGCGAAGGCCAGGGCGAGGGGCCGATCTCGCAGCGGCGTGAGCACGGCCAGATCGGGGGCGAACCACATGCCCGCGGCGACCGCGGCGAGCGTGAGGATGCTCACCACCCAGCGTCGCCGGGGCCTCGATCCCGCAGCGTGACCGGAATGTCGCCTCGCCATGCGGCGGAGTATAGGAGTGCCCCCTCAGCCTCTAGAAGGCGGGATTCCCCGGGTTTCCAGCCTCGCGAGGTCCTCGGGCGTGTCGATGTCGAGAAACGACTCGAGTTCCGGATCGACCTCCCTGAGCACCTCCGGACCCACAAATCGCACCGCGGTGGGCTCCCGCGCCGCAAGGTCGGCGACCACCGCGCGGGGCCCGTGGCCCGCCGCGACATGCCCGCGGATCGAGTCGGCGAGGTCGCAGGCGAGCACGGCGGCGAGCACCTGCGGCACGCCATCGACGACAGGCACCACGATCCTGGCGGCCGACGACTCCGCGATCCCAAGCAGCCGATCCACGACCGCCACCCGCACGAGCGGCACGTCGCACGACGCCACGAAGGCGAGGCGGGCGCCGCCGGATCGGGCCGCGGCGAGGCCGTCTCGCAGGCCCGCCAGCGGCCCGCCGTCGGGAGTCGAATCGCGAACGATCTCCACGCCCGGCGGCAGCGCCGGCAGCGGTTGCCCGGCCGCCGCGACCACGAGCACCCGCGGCACCACCGCCCCGACCGCCGCACACACCCGCTCCAGGCAAGGCCGTCCGCCGACGACGAGCCCCGCCTTGCCGCCGGCGCCCAGGCCGAGCGCCGCGAGCCGCTCCGAACGGCCTCCAGCCAGCACGATCCCGACCGCATCGTCGTGCATGCCCCGCCTCCCGCTAGCCGTCGAGCCAGCCGCGGAGCTGGTCGAGATCCCGCTTCAGCTGCGCCACCATGGCGGGCCCCGTGCCGAGGCTGCCGTACTCGTGGTGCTGGCTGATCGGACCGGTGAAGGAGGTGGTCTTGAGCCAGTCGAAAAACGACCGCTGCACCACTCCCTCGCCCAGCGGGCACCAGCGGAGCTTCTGGCCGGCGTCGGTCTTCTCCCAGAAGAAGTCCTTGCAGAAGATCGCCACGAAGCGATCGGCCATCAGGCGGGCGTGGAGCGGCCAGGCGAGCCCGCCCTCGACGGTGGCATGCGCGATGTCGAAGCACGCGCCGACCTGCCTGGCATCGAGATCGCGGAGGGCCTCGTGGAGATCCCAGACCGCGGCGCCCACGTACTCGGCGCCGGAGTGGTTCTGGTAGCCGGCCTGCAGGCCGAGATCGCGGCACGCGGCGGCCACGTCGGCGAGGGCCGCGTGGAGTTCGCCGACCTGCTTCAGCGGATCGCCGCCCTGCCTTGGATACCTGAGAAACCCGAGCCGCACCCGCGGAATGCCGGCAGCCGCCGCCGTCTTCAGGACCCGCTCGCCCGCGGCGTCGAGCATGACCACGCTCGTCGTGACGATGGCGAGATCCTTGCCTCGCTTCTCGAGCGCCTCCACCATTCGCGGCAGGTCGTCCTCGACGCGGTCGGGGGCGATGTGCGTGGCGTTGCCGTCGCGGACGGCCACCTCGACGCCGTCCCAACCCACCTCGGCGACCACATCGGCGGTCTCGGCGAACGACAAGGTGGCGAATGGTTTCGTGAATCCGATCAGCGGGAACCGCCGTGGGGCCGGCTCGGCGGCCCGCGCCGGCGCCGGGGCCACGGTCGCCGCCGCGAGCCCGACGGCCGACGAAGCGAGGAAGCGCCGGCGTGTCGATGTGGTCATGGGGTCGTCCCTCCCGTGATCCGGCAGCCGGACACGGTCCGTCCGGCGAGGTGCCAGTCTACGCGGGCTACACTTCCTTCATGCCATCCTCCGCCGACAACCCGTTCGTATCCTGCCCCGACCGCCGCGACACAGGCTCGGAGAAGTGGGACCGCTATGCCGACCGCGATGTGATCCCCGCGTGGGTGGCCGACATGGACTTCCCGGCACCGTCCGAGGTGCTCGCGGCGATCCACGATCGCGTCGACCACGGCGTGTTCGGCTACACGCACGAGCCGCCAGGGTTCCGCGAGGGCCTCGCCGCGCATCTGCTGCGGCGGCACGGCTGGCCGGTCGATCCCGCGCGGATCGTCGCCACGCCGGGCGTGGTCACGGGCCTGGCGATCACGGCCCGCCTGCTCTCTGAGCCCGATGACGAGATCCTGACGTTCGCGCCGGTCTATCCTCCGTTCCTCACGCTGCCCGGGCTCGCGGGCCGGCGGTGTGCGCGCATCCCGCTCGTGCAGCACGCCGACTCGTGGGCCATCGACGTCGCCGCGGTCGAGCGAGCCGTGTCCCCGACGGCAAAACTTCTCTGGCTCTGCCATCCGCACAATCCGACCGGCACGGTGTTTCGCACCGACGACCTCGTGCGGCTGGCCGATCTCGTCCACCGTCACGGGATCACGGTGGTGAGCGACGAGATCTGGTCGGATCTCCTGCTCGACGAGGATCACGGCGGCCCGAAGCACGTGCCCTTCGCAAGCCTCGATCATCCGGCGGCCCGCGCGGCGATCACGCTCGTGGCGCCGTCGAAGACCTGGAACCTCGCGGGCCTCGGCTGTGCGGCGGCGATCCTGCCGGATGCGGCGCTCGGCCGCCGCTGGCGGGCCGCCGGCGGAGGGCTCGTACCGATGGTGAATCCGCTCGGCTACGCCGCGGCGATCGCTGCCTGGGAGCACGGCGACGCCTGGCGGCGGCGGCTCATCGATCTGCTCCGCCACCACCGCTCGCTCGTGCAGGATGCGGTCGCAGGCATACCCGGACTCTCATACGTGCCGGCCGAGGCCACGTATCTCGCCTGGATCGACTGCCGCGGGAGCGGCGTGGCCGATCCGCAGGCGGCCTGCGAGGCGGCCGGTCTCGGCCCTTCCGACGGCCGCGACTTCGGCGCGCCCGGCTTCATCCGAATCAACGTGGCCTGCCCCACAGGCCGAGTCGTCGAAGCACTCGCCCGCCTCAAGCGGGCGTTCACCTGACGACCATCCGGAACGACGAGTTTCGGTGACGTGCCGAGATGACGTGCCGAAATGGTCGGCAGTGGCAGCGACGACCGTGGGGCGGCTGACGCGTGACGACTGGCCATCACCACCCGCATCCCGCCCGCAGTGTCTTTGCTGGCGGTGTATCCATGCCGACGCGGTGCCAAATCCGTGGACCTCGATACGCCGGTGCGGCAAGGGATGTGTCGCTGTTTCGCGGACTTTTTCGTCGTGGGAGCCCCGTCCAGGCCCTCCGTGCATCCATCCCCCATCGGAGTTACCATCCGAGGGTGGTCAGTCGTTCGCACAACCCGCATTCGGAGTTATCCGACCCATGAACAACCAGTGGATCCTCGCCCTCACGGCGGGCATCGCCGGAGGCGTCATCCTCCTCGGCCTGCTGACCCGGTTTCTGGTCAATGTGGGCTCCGACTCGATCGCCATCCTTGAAAGGCGGTTCCTCGGACGCGAACTCTCGCCAGGTCGCGTGTTCGCCCTGGCCGGTGAGGTCGGCATGAAGGCCGCCTACCTCTCCCCCGGCCTGCATTTCATCCTCTGGCCCATCATCCGCGTCGTCGCCAAGCCTCGTTTCGTGACGATCGAAGCGAATGAACTCGGGATCGTCGAGGCCACCGACGGGATGCCGCTGCAGGCGGGCCGAATCTTCGCCGACGACCCAGCCGGTGAGCATCATGACGACTTCCAGCTGCCCGTGCAGTTCCTGAAGAATGGCGGCATCCGCGGCAAACAACTTCGGTTCCTCACGAATGGAACCTTCAAGATTCATCCTGGACTCTTCAAGGTGACGCTGATCGCCAAGACGGTGATCCCGGAGGGCAAGATCGGCGTCATCACCGCCGCCGACGGTGCGCCGCTCGCCGCCGGACAGTTGCTTGGCAGAAGTGTGCCAGACCACGACAACTTCCAGAAGGCCGAGGCCTTCCTCCGCAACGGTGGTCAGAAAGGGCCGCAAATCGATTTCCTGCGCCCCGGAACCTACAACATCAACACGGAGATCTTCGCCGTCGAGATCAGCGACGCCGTACGGATCGGCGAGAACGAGATCGGGATCGTCGATGCGCGTGACGGTCTCTCCATGGCCCGCAGCGACGTCGTGGTCCATACACCGGACGACCTCAACGGTTTTCAGGACGGGCAGGTGTTCCTCGACAAGGGGGGCAAGCGGGGGCCCCAGGAGAACATCCTCACGCCCGGAACGTACTACATCAATCCGTACATGTTCGCGGTGTCGAAACGGAAGCAGGCGCTGGTCCGTCAGGGCGAGGTCGCCGTGCTCATCTCCAACATCGGCAAGGATCCCGCCGAGTTCGAACCGGCCGGCGACGAGACGCACGCCGACTCGCGGACAAGGCACGTGGTGCCCAAGGGTTTCCGCGGCATCCAGCGGGAGGTTCTCGGCCCCGGCGCCTACAACATCAATCCACTCGCCTATTCGGCAATCATCATCCCGACCACCACCCGGTCGGTCGACTGGAGCGCCGAAAAGACGAAGCCTGGTGAGACCGCCGCCTTCGATCCGTTCCAGGTCGTGTCCCACGACGGTTTCGAGATGAAGGTCGAGGTTCGCTGCCAGTATCGGATCCTGCCGGAGTACGCCCCTTACGTGGTGCAGAAGATCGGCTCGGTCGAGGAACTGGAGAAGAACGTGATCCATCCGCAGATCGACGGCATCTTCCGGGCCCAGGTCTCCCGCTCCCCGGCAATCGCCTACCAGCAGAATCGAGCCGAGGAACAGAAGTCGGCCGAGGAGGCCGTGCGGCAGGATCTGGCCAAGTATCGGGTCGAGGTCGTATCCGTGATGATCACCAACATCCACCTGCCCGAGGCGCTGATGAAGACCACGCAGCAGAAGAACCTCGCGGAACAGGAAAAATCGATGTACGACGCCAAGAAGGACGCCGAGCAACGCCGCATCGAGTTCGAGAAGACCAAGGCGGAAGCCGATGCCCAGGTGAAGATCATCTCCGCGGAGGCGGGTATCAAGGTCGCGCAGCACGAGGCCCGGCAGGTCGAGGAGCGGGCCAAGGGCGACGCCTCGAAGGTCCGCATGATCGCGGAGGCCGATGCCTCGAAGACCAAACAGATCGGCGACGCCGAGGCGAGCATCGTGAGGGCGAAGGGTGAGGCACAGGCCAAGGCCTACCGTGATCAGGTCGATGCGCTGACGGCGCAGGGCGTGACAACTGTCGAGGTCATGAAGGCGATCTCCACGGCCGGCTTGAAGATCACGCCCGACATCCTCGTGGGTGCCGGCGGGGACACCGGCGAGGGGGGAGGCCTCGTGCAGGTGCTGCTGGCCCAACTCATCCGTCAGCAGCGGACGGATGCCGTACCCGCCATCACCGCCCCGGCCGCCCCAACCGGCGATTCGCCTCCGCCGAAAAAGGCCTGAGCATTGGCCGTGCCGCCGGGTGGCTGTCCGCAACGGCTACACGCGGCGTCAGCCGCGGGTCCAGGCGTGATCGACATACCGCCACGGTCGACCCTCCGGCGGCGCGTCGCGGACGATCTCCGGCAACCGGCGTTCCATCCAGCCGTCGAAGCAGACCCGGCGGGCGAACCGGAGCATCGTCCACGGAAACCCGACGGCCGAGAAGAAGGGCGGACCGGCCGACGGCCACGGTCCGCCGTGCTGCATCGCCGGCACGACGGCCAGGCCCGTCGGCATCCGATTCTCGATCACGCGGCCCGATCGCTCCACGAGCAGCCGCACGACCGACGCGAAGGCCGCGTCGTCGCCG
>Ga0315902_10005815_pt1 | contig 17284 bp, 15 predicted proteins | sample LakEriMetagenome_9_FD_203523 | JGI IMG/M metagenome (GOLD analysis project Ga0315902, IMG submission 203523) | Freshwater fungal communities from buoy surface, Lake Erie, Ohio, United States - Buoy 12 MA117 | ecosystem: Environmental > Aquatic > Freshwater > Lake > Lake biofilm | place: USA...
GGTTCGAACGCAGGGGGGGCACGGTCCAGCGGCGATTTCAATTGTATCAGGAACCTGGGTGGGAGGTACGAACCGGCATGAAGACCCGGTAACAGGTCTGATTCTCTGAAAATGGACTGCCTGGGTGTCTAAGACCTCCTGGGAACGTTTTGTGACGCAAATCTCCCCTGAGACTTCGGAAAGTTCCACTGGGGCTCACTGTGATGGCTGGCGAGACTGGCTCGGGGGTGTGTTCGGGTGTGCACTGCGTGGGTGTTGGAATCCTTGAAAAACCGCGGTTTCATCGGCAGAATCTTGGGCCGTTGCGCTGCGTTCCCCCCTGGATCCCTGTGGGCTGACAAGTCATGAAAAAGACGGAGATGGCCGAGTTCAAGGAGTTGCTGGAAGCGCTCCAGGCCCGTCTGCGAGGCGACGTCCGTCAATTGACGGACGAGGCCCTGGGGAAAGACCGACAGGATGTCGGAGGCGAATCCAAGAGTCCCACCCACATGGCAGAATTGGGGAGTGACGCCTTCGAGCAGGAATTTGCCCTGTCTCTGGTCGCCAATGAACAGGAGACGTTGGCGGAGATTGCCGTGGCACTGCAGAAGATCAAGGACGGCGTCTATGGGCAGTGCGAGGTCTGTCTCAAGGAGGGGAAGTCGGCAACCCAGTCTGCGATTCCGAAGGCCCGGCTTAAGGCGATTCCCTATGCCCGCACCTGTGTGAATTGTGCGCGGAAGCGGGAGGACTATGGTCCATGACCAAGGTCCCCCGGTCCCGATATGGCCTGTTTGGCGCATTGGTGGGGGGATTGCTTTGGACAGATCTGGCGACCAAGAGTTGGGCGTTCAAGTCGCTGGGGTACGAATACCGCCACAGTGACTGGTCCTGGAGCACCGGGTTCTTCTGGGGCCGGTTTTCGATCAATTTTCAGACCAGTTTCAACCGGGGGGCTCTGTTCGGGATGGGGCAGGGCTGGACCGGGTGGTTTGCCACACTGAGCCTGCTTGCCCTGGCGGGAATCATTTACTGGCTGTTCGTCCGGGGGGAAGCCCGCAGTCCGTGGGTGACATTCTGGATGTCCCTGATCGCGGCGGGAGCGCTGGGAAATCTCTATGACCGCCTGGGTTTGCATGGCTGCACCGATCAGGCCGGACGGCGAATCTTTGCCGTGCGTGATTTCATCGACTGCTCGATTCCCGGGTTGCGGTGGCGCGGAGGGACGTGGCCGATCCTGGTTCCGGAGTTTGAATGGCCCCTCTTCAACCTGGCCGATGTCTGGTTGGTGCTCGGAACCGCCGGCTTGGTCTGTCTGGGAGTGTGGTCCGATGGAACATCGCGGCCATCCCCGGAAATTCCCGACCAGGACCCTGTCGAACGCCTTCCGCCTGCTGCCGGTGCGACTCATCCCGCGTCTTGACTTGCGTTCGGCAATCGTCGTCCGCTCAGTCGAACTGGCGGTGTTCTTCCAGTTGCAGTTGATTGCGGTGCTGTTCCACCGCTTCATCGAATCGGCTGAGGACGTCGATCGCCTTGTCCCGGGAAGACACGAGGCCAATCACGAGGAATTGGGCGATTGCCAGGAAGTAGCAGATCCAACCCGCTTCCACATAGCTGCGGCCACCAATGATGACAGACAAAATCGCCAGTACCGACGAAGAGCGGTCGAGATGTCGGCAGAGAAGCCCCTTCAGATAGGGCCAGAACTGTTCACGGGCGGCACGGAACCTCTGCCCGGGCGGCAGCAGCAGTTTTCCCGGCCCGGGGTGAATGATCGAGAACAGCGCCTGATCGGGCATCGCTTCGATCACCCCCACGGCCAGGAGCAGACGCAAGGCAAGGCTGATCCACCCCCAGCGGCTTCGTGGACGCGGTGGGGAGTGGGGCTGTCCCGTCAACGGCAGCGGATTGTCTGAAGTTTCCGGTGTGCTCCCAGTGGCCCTTCCTGCGGGGGAAGGATCGATCAACTCGTTGACATCAAACTGCTCCGCCGGCGTCGGGGTCGGCAACCATCCCCGGACCGAATCCACCAGTGCCGTCTCGACATTGGCTGTCGCCAGCAAGAGCAGCAACGAACCCCGAACCCACTGCTCGATGTCTTTGGTCAATTCGGCATTGAAACGCTCCCAGCGGGTAAAACGCCGCGCGAACAGCCGAAACAGCGGAATGGCAATGAGTCCCACCAGGATGCGCACCAGCGGCCGCAGCAGCGAGGTGATCAGGGCACCCATGGCAGGTCGGCCGTGCTCTTGGGAATCGGGACTGGAAATGACTGGCCAGCATTGTGACAACCCGATCGACAAGAGTCACATGCATTCGAGTCGAAATCGAGATTCCCCAAACCCTGCGGCTTGCGATTGGGGAGGGGAGACCGACAGAATCACCGACACCCCCCTCCTCCCGCCTGGATGGATAACTCGTGCTGGAACAACTGGAAAAACTGATCCGAATCGACCCGGCTGAGCGCGGACTCATCTCGAGCGAAGCCCGTTTTGGTGCTCTCGCGGGGGGAGAATTGGCCCCCGCCTGTCGCGACCTGGCACGCCGAGCCAGGCATGTCGTGCTGGTGACCGGGTTTTATATTCCTCTCGGCACTCCCCCCGCCGCCGAGACGGACGGTCCGTTGGGAACTGCTTTGCTGGCCGATGTCCTCCTGCGTGCCGGTGTCTCGGTGGATCTTGTGACGGATCGGTGGTGTGCCCCCGCCGTGAGGGCGGCGGCCGAGGCGACCGGAGTTCCGGGCGACCGGGTCCAGGTGTGTCCCTTTCCCCCAAGACCGGGAGAGACGGTCTCTGCCATGCAGGAGTGGGAGGCCGATTTTCTGGTCGATGCTCAGCGTCGCGGGATCAGTCACCTGGTGGCCATCGAGCGGGTCGGGCCGTCACACACGCGTGAGAGCGCCTGGCTCCAGTCCGGGGGACAGGACCGCGTCGCCCTCGATTTTTCGAGTCGGGTCACAGCGAACCACGCGGGACATTGCCACAACATGCGGGGGGTGGCGATTGACGAGTTCACAGCTCCGTTGCACCGGCTCTTCGAACGGTGGCCCGAACGAGTGGGGGGGCTGCAGACGATTGGTGTGGGGGATGGAGCGAACGAGATCGGCATGGGGCGACTTCCGTGGACTGACCTCGTACGCCGACTGTCGGGAGATCATGCGGGACGCGTCCCCTGCCGGGTGGGCTGTACCTGGACAGTGGTGTGCGGTGTCTCAAATTGGGGCGGATATGCGCTGGCGGCGGGGTTTGCCCAAGACCGTGGCGTGATCGACCTGTTGCGGAGACACACGGTCGAGTCGCAGCACGACGTGCTGAGGCACATGGTGTCAGCCGGCCCTGCGGTGGATGGAGTGACCCGTCAACCCACAGCAACGGTCGACGGGCTCGATTTTGAAACCTACATCGATCCGTGGCGGAGAATACGGGCGCTGCTTGGAATTGCGTGACGAGAGAGGCGCAGACCGGTGTTTCAAAACCGGGTGGCGGGGCCTCATTGGGAGAGACGTCGGCAGGTCCGCGAGCCGCGGAAGCGGGACTCGGACCTGCCCGTCGGAATCGCTCTGTCAGCGTCCCTGTCCCGGTTGCCAGAGAACATCGCCGGGACCGTCGTGGTTGGCACAGCGGGCCAGTACGAAAAGCAGGTCCGAAAGTCGATTCAGGTACCAGTGCACCAGGGGATTGACGACCTCGAACTCGGCGAGATTCAACACGCCGATCTCGACCCGCCGGCAGATGGTGCGGGAGACATGCAACCGGGCCGAGGTCGCCGTCCCTCCGGGCAGGACGAAACTTGTCAGTGGTGCCAGGCGGGCATTGGCCTGATCAATCCACTGTTCCAGTCGTTCGACCTGGCTGGAGATCACCCGCAGCGGAGCCCGTGACGGTTCCACCCCGGAGGCTGCCTCCGCGTTGGAGTCGCTGTCATCGTCGGCGGCCGATTCCGGCTCGGACTCTGGAACACACAGATCCGCCCCGACATCGAACAGGTCGTTCTGGATCTGACGCAGCCAGGGGGCGAACTCACCCTGGGGGTCTTCGGCAAGGATCAGGCCGAGGGAGGAATTGAGTTCATCGACCCCCCCGTAGGCGACGATCCGGGGGTGGGTCTTGGGAACACGCGAACCATCTCCCAGGCCCGTCGTGCCATCATCGCCAGTCTTGGTGTAAATCCGGTTGAGGTAGACCATCCGAAGTCTGTCTTTCTTGCGTCCTGGAAGCGTTGGTGGTGTTGCGGAGCCTAGAGCTGTCTTTGAACCGGAATCCGCCGCAGTCCCTGGGCCCGGGGACCCGGGTTGGGAGTGGGGGGAGAGGTCTTGAGCAGTTCCTCCCACTCGGGAGTGCCGTGGAAGGAATTCAGATCGGGATCCGACTTCAGCAGTTCGACATCCCGGAACCCCAGTTCGAACGATTTCTTGAGATCAGCGAGTCCCTGTTGGCGGTACTTGGCGATCTTCTCATCGCGCGGCGGAGCGGCAGGCTCTTTGGAGAGTCGTTCGAGCGCCCGACCATAGACGCAGGCGGCGTTGTATTGGAAGACCGGATTGGTCGCGTACTGAGCCCGGCTGCTTTCGAGTTTCTGGACTGCGTCGTCGTACTTGCCGTCCGCCAGGATCATCGTCAGGCAGTCACCGGTGAAGGCCAGGTGATTGGCAGGGTCCACTTCCAGGCACTTGCGGAAATCGGCACCCGCCTCGGCAAACTTCTCGAGATGCATGAGCGCGAGACCCCGCTCGGCGAGAGCGTCGGAGAACGAGGGATCGAGATTCAGACAGAGGCCAAATTGCTCGACCGCCTCCTTGTATTTCTTTTCTCGGACCAGTGACTGGGCCATGTTGTAGTACTGGAATCCGGGGGACCGGTACCGCATGTTCTGCAGGGCGTTGTTCGCCACATTGCGGCGGTTCTCGTCCGTGGATGCACGTTGCTTCAGGAGGGCGGAGCGGGCCCGGGGGGAACCGGTGTTGGCCAGGGCATACATCAATTGCTGCCAGGAATTCGGTTGCTCGGCCTTCTCGAGGGCACCCAGCATGAGATCGACCGCCTCGGGACTGCCATCTTCATTGAGTCCCTGGAGGGCCTGGCTGATCATGCTGGGGTCAGTTGAGGTCAGGGCCGCCTGGGCCAGTTCCCGGAACAGGGGGGGGGCCAGGCGGGTCAGGGCACGCAGTACTTCCCCCTTCTCGTGTGGTTGAAGCGAATCGTACTTTTCACGCAGGAATTGCGCGGTGGAATCATCTCCCAGCAGGGTCAGGCTCTGGATCAATGGCGATTTCTGCTGGGAGGCGTCGAATCGCGCCTTGAGCAGGGGGAGCGACCGGGGGTCCTTCACCCGGTTCAGCAATTCCAGCATGGGGCCCTGCGGATCTTTGTCGTGGATGTACTGCAGGGTGAAATCCAGTGCAATTCCTTCACTCTCGCGGTCCGGTCGCCGGATGAGGACTCGCAATGCCTCCATCTGCAATTCGGGGTTCGGTTCGCGCAGGGACCGGGTCAGCACCTCGACCAGGCGGGGGTGACCCACCTGCACGAGGGCGTTGACTGCCTCGATATTCATCCCCTCTGGTCCCTGCTGGACAAAATCGTAAATGGCCTGGGACCACAATGGGCGGGGGAACTGTGCCAGTCCCTTCACAATCACCCGGCGGATGTCGGTTGGTTCATTTTGCAGCAGTTTCAACAGCGCTTCGTGGGCCGCGGAGTACCGCGATGAAGCCAGGCTGGAAACCGCAGTGGAGCGGGGGGCGTCGGGTCCTGTCCGGACGACTTCCACCAGCCGGTCGATCGCCTCTGGTGTCCCCAATTGACCAAGAGAGGCCAGTGCGGCCTGCTGGATGGCGACATCGTCACTCCGCGACGCAGTCAGCAGCAGGGGAAGTTGGTCGGCTGGCAGGCGGGCCCCGCCGGTCGCCAGTGCGGCAATTTTCTCGAGACGGTCTTCCGACTGCATGGAGCGGACCAGTTCCGGGCGGGGGAGCAGGTCATAGGCACTTCTCAGGGCAGAGACGACCGCATCCACCTCACGGCCGTGCAGTCGGGGTGATGCTCCCCGGGTGTTGAACAGGATGTTGGCCGAAATCTCGGCAGGAATCTGCGGTGCAGGCTGGTTGGGATCTGGGGGAGCCTGTCCGGGCGACGGGAGATTCACCATGTGAAACTCCCGCAAAACGGTTGGAATCGGAGGGAACAGGCTCTCCTGTCCGGGATTCCTGCCCCCGGGATTGGCGGACTCCTGCAGCCAATTGAACAGTTGATAGTCATTGATGCGGGACGGAGGTTGGAACACCAACACCACCCGCACCACCTTCTCGGCAGTGAGCTTGTCGAGTTCATCGGCCAGAACACCCGCCCCCAGCGAATCGAAATCTCCCTTCACGACAATACGGCCCAAGGCTTTGCGGGGTCCCAGTCGTTGAACCGAAAGTCCCATTCGCTCGCGTGCCAGGTCTTGCAGATTCAGTGTCTCGGTCTTCCCGCCGGCCTGGATTTTCAATTGCAGTGGCGGGATCTGGCCTCCTGTCGGCAGCTCGCAAAACAGCATCCAGGTCTGGACCGCTTCACCGGCAGGAACCATCACTTCGGGGGGCATCTGGGCGTCGCGGAACGCGATCCCCTGCTGGCCCGCCTGGAAGGCCTGGTTCTGAAACTGCTGGGGGGCCTCCTGGGGGGGTTGAGCCTGGCCATCCACGAGCAGTTCCACGTCCTTGCGTGCGATCTTCAGCACCTCGCCGGTGAGGTTGATGAGGGTCACCCGCAGTGCCAGGAATCGCTGGTTCTGGTTCGGGCCACCGTACACCACGGGAAGGCTGACCGTTTCGAGCCCGACCAGCAGTTTCCGCTGGTCGGCTGCTTCGGGAATCTTTCCGGTCTCGGCACGGGCGGCGACCAACGGGCGATCGGCCTCCCGAAAGTGCGGCAGAACACGCTTCCAGTCAAAAGGCGGTTTTGCCTCCGCATTCGCAGGCTGCGGTCCCTGCGACCAGGCGGTCACCGGACCTGCTCCCATCCACAGGCCCAGCATCCACAAGACGAAGGTCAACCCGATTTTCGGAGAGGCGGAGGATCGGCCGGAAAGGAGTGGGTGCTGTGGTCGCAACATGGTGGCTTTCCGCGGCGGCAGACACGATGGAAGGATCGACGATCCAACTGTACAGTCTAGTCGATGGGGCCAGTGACGGGAAGCAAGTTCGGCGGACTGTGTCGTGCGACAGGGACGAGATTGATGGCGGACGACGTGTGGGAGGACAAGCGGAGTAGTCGACCGGTTCGGGAGACGTTGCCGGTGGATCGCCCCACGGCTTTTTTTGTGGAGGAGGAACCGGCCGCTCCCGGTCAGGTGACCACGGTTGCGACGCTGTTCCTGGTCAATCGCGAATGTCCGTTCGAATGCGTGTACTGTGACCTGTGGCGACACACCACCCCCGACACTGTCCCCGTCGGAGCCGTTCCTCGACAGATTGAGACCGCCCTGTCGCAGATGTCTCCCGCCCGCGAAATCAAGCTCTACAACAGTGGGAATTTTTTTGATCCCCGGGCGATTGTCCCCGAGGACCATGCCACGATCGCCCGCCTGTGTGCCGGGTTTGAACGTGTGATTGTCGAGAATCATCCACGTCTGTGTGGTTCGCGATGTGTGGAGTTTCGCGACTTGTTGCTGGCGGAACGCCGCAAACGGCAAACGGGCCGTCCGGAGGACGGGATCCTGGAGATTGCCATGGGGCTGGAGACCGTACATCCCGACTCCTGGAGTCGATTGAACAAGCAGATGACGCCGACCGATTTTCAACGCGCTTCCCGACAGATGGTTCGGGAAGGAATTTCGGTGAGGGCCTTTGTGATGTTGCAGCCACCATTTGTGGCACCGGACGAATCGGTCGCATCGGCCCTGGAGACTGTCGAGTTCGCCTGGGAGAGTGGAGCCAGGATGGTTGCCGTGATTCCGACACGGGCGACCACCCCCGCGGTGCGGCAATGGGAGATGCAGGGAGTCTTCCGCGAGCCCCAGATTGGTCAACTGGAATCGGTTTTCGAGGAGGCACTCTCGAGGAAGCGGGGAATTGTGACCGTCGATACCTGGGACCTCGATCGATTTTGTCCGTGTGATGCGTGCGGACCACGGCGAAAATCCCGACTGCACGCGATGAATTTGTCCCAGCGGATTCTGCCACCCGTCAGCTGTTCTGTCTGCGGGTGACAAACCCCTCGGCGGGGGAGAACAGCGATTTGGAATTCAGAAGAAAACGCATTTTTTTTGAGTGGGCACCTTGTTTCGGCAAACTGGACAGTTGACAATACGTTTCCGCGACTGAAAAGTGAGCGGTCGAGGGCTGTCAATGAGACTGTCTCTTTCTTTCCTGAAGGGAACCAAGCGTCATGCGTCTGGAGAATCAACGCGCCAGTGAGAATGTGGAAGATCGTCGCGGTCTTCGCCCCGGCCCGGTGATGATCGGTGGGGGATTGAGCGCTCTCTTTCTGGCCTTGTTGGTGTCATTTCTCGGAGGGGATCCGCAGAAGGTGCTGCAACAACAGCAGCAGCAGGCCCAGCAGCCGGCGGGTCGGGGCGGGCGTGGCGGTGACTCCGGCCAGCAACTCACCCCGGAAGAGGTGAAGATGGGTGAATTCGTGAAGAAGATTCTCGGGTCGACCGAGGATGTGTGGGGAGAACTCTTCCCGCCCGAATTCAAACGGAAATACACGGAACCCACCCTGGTGATGTTCTCGGGCCAGACGAAGTCAGCCTGTGGATTCGCCAACGCCGCCGTGGGGCCGTTCTATTGCCCGGCTGACCAAAAGGTCTACATCGACCTGGCCTTCTATGACGAGATGAAGACCAAGTTCAAGGCTCCGGGTGACTTCGCCCAAGCCTACGTGATCGCTCATGAAATCGGACATCATGTCCAAAACCTGCTGGGGTTGACCGAAAAAGTTCATTCCCGTCAGGGACGGGTTTCCAAAGCGGAATTCAACCAACTGTCGGTGCGACTCGAACTGCAGGCCGACTACCTGGCCGGAGTCTGGGCCCATCATGCCCAGAAAAAGGCTGGTTTGCTGGAAGCAGGAGATCTGAAGGAAGGCTTGAAGGCGGCCACGGCGATCGGTGATGACAAGTTGCAGATGCAGGCCCAGGGCTATGTTGTTCCCGATTCGTTCACGCACGGCACCTCCAAGCAACGCTTGCGGTGGTTTGCGAAGGGGTTGCAGTCGGGGACGATCGATGGATTCGACACCTTCAGCGTTCCCTACGACGAACTGTAATTTTCCAGCGTGAGCGGCGGGTCTCATGTGAGGCCCGCCGCTTCCGACATTTGTTTTCCAGAAGTTCTCGATCAGTTCATGAGTTACTCGCGCGGCGGCCCCAATTCCTTCGAGCCATCTCCCTGGCCTTGGCGCCTGGGATTGCTGGCGGCGATCTCGCTGCTGCTGCTGCTGGCCGTCGGGGGATATTGGCTGGCTGGAGGCGACTTGTCGTCGCTGCTGACACGCCTCGAGCTTTCTCAGATGGCCGTCGATCCTGAGGTGGACGAGGCCAATCCGGAATCCGAGGATGGAAAGCTGGGGCCAGGTCTGCAGGGGACTCCGGCTCTCCTGATCGCCGAACTGGATCAGTTGGTCGAGGGATTGGTCAAACAGCGGCGGCTGAGTTGGGCATCGCCCAAGATCATCCCCTTTGAGGAGGTGTTTGATTCCCCCTGCCATGACCTGGAACCGGTGCGCGGTCCGTTCTACTGCTACAAGGATGAGACCCTCTATATCGATGTCGAATACCTTGATCGCCTGCTGAAAAGTTCGATTGAAACGGGTGAACTCGCGAGGGGTTACATTCTCTGCCGAATCATGGCCGAGCATTTGCAGTCGAGGCTCGGTTCCTTCGAGCGGTACCATACCAGTCTGCTGACAGATTCCGCCGATCGACAGTTGGCGTCGCAGACGAAATTTGAGTGCCAAAAAGAGTTTTTTACAGGTTTTCTGATCGCCCGCTCACCCACCATGAAGCGGTTGCGTCGGGACTCCGCGACGGCCGATATCGTTCCCACATTGAGCCGCCTGAATGATGAGTATCGCCTCAAGGCGCTTGCGAATGGGGTCCCCCTGGCAGATCCCGGTGGAATCTTGCCCGCCAGTCAACGACTTGAATGGCTGGAGGAGGGTTTGGCCGCCAAGGATCTGAAGGCGATGGATCCCTATTCCGATATGGCCGCCCCCTGAGTCGCGGGGACCCTGGCGGGAGAATGCTCCGCGGGAATCGGGTGTGGATGTTGCGGGTGTGGATACTTGAGGAGTGGTCATGAGCCTCCTGCCGACCCCGACTGAGTCTCCCGCTGGATCACGACGGGCTGTCGTACTTCTCGCATTGCTGGCCGGGGCGGCCACAGTGGCCTACGTGCAGAGACAGTGCCTGGGGACGGTGGAAAAACAAATCCGCGAATCTCTCGGGTTGTCGTTCTCCGAGATGGGTTCGGTCCAGGCCTCGTTCTTCCTGACCTATGCCCTGCTTCAGATTCCCGCCGGATGGGGAGCCGAACGCTGGGGGTTGCGTCGGTCGCTTCTCGGAATGGGGCTGGCCTGGTCTGCCGCCTGTGCCCTGATCTCCCAGGTCCAGGGGACATCGGGGTTGGTCGCACTGAGGCTATTGATGGGGGGCGCTCAGGCGGGCATTTTCACCTGTACTACTCTGGCTGTCCGTGAGTATTTCGCCCCCCACCGATTCGGCCTTGCCAATGGCGTGATCGCCGGTTCGATGCAGGTGGGAGGATTTCTCGGGGCGATGTTCGCTGGCTGGGTGACCGCTCAGATGGGATGGCGCGGAATGTTCCTGGTTCTGTCGCTGCCCGGCTTCGTCTGGGCCATCCTGTTCTGGACCTGGTTTCCGAGGCCTGCGAATCCGCGGGACCCATCCGCTCCAAATCCAGTGGAATCGGTTCCGCAGCCTCATCGGGTCGCTGGCGCGACTCCCCCGATCACCGCGGACACCTGGTGGATACTGGTCTGTTCGTGGCCGCTCTGGTGTCTGTCACTGCAGCAATTCCTGAGGGCGGGGGCCCAGATGTTTTTCGGTTCGTGGTTTTCCACCTACCTGCAGGAAGCCCGGGGTATCGAGTTGTCCCAGGCAGGTTTCCTCAACGGGTTGCCGATTGCCACCGCCGCGCTGGGGCCCCTGGCGGGAGGCTGGGCCTCCGACCGTCTGCAAGTCTGGACGGGAAATCGTCGCATCAGCCGACAGTGGCTGGCGTGCGGTTGCCTCTTGCTGTGTGCCGCACTCATGTTTGCCGGCTATCGGGTTGTCTCTCCCCAGTGGGCCGTGGGGCTGTTTGGACTGGGGGCCTTCTTCGCGGCCGCGGCCGGGCCGGCCGCCTACACCTCGACCATGGACCTGGGTGGGGCGCGGCTGGCCCTCGTTTTTGCCGTGATGAACATGTGGGGAAACGTCGGAGCGGCCGCCTTTCCCAAAGTGATCGGGCAAATGCTCGGTGCGGCATCGCGGGGGGCGGCGGGGGCTGCCTCCACCTGGGATGATGTCTTCGCCCTGTTCATTCTCCTGTACGTTCTCGCAGCGCTGGCGTGGTTGCCATTCAACGCCACCCAGCCCATCGATTTTGGCACACATCCGAAATCATCACCCACCCCGTTGGGCGAGTCCCGTTCATCGACAGAGTCGGAACGCGACTCCTAACCCCCCCCCAGGGCCGGGAGAAAATGCACTTCGGCTTCGGCAGGGACCGGTGCCCGCAATCCAAGTCGGGAGACCGTCCCATTGATCGCGACTGCCAATCCTGGCTTGAGCGAGTCGTTGGCGATGGCCCGCTCGCGGATTCCCGGAAAACTCCCCTCCAGTCCGAACAGGACCTGCCGCACAGTACTGGCCTCGAGGCGGATTTCCGTCTGTCCCCCGGACAGGTCGCGCCATGCGGGAGGAAGGAAAACTGTGACCATGGCAATTCCGGTTCAGGGAGTCATCGGGACGCCCTGACTGGCAATCCCTGGAAAAGGAGTTGCTGTTCAGGGAAAGTTGAGAAATCGCAGGACGGGACCTGGAGTCTAACGAGTTTGTGGGCCGGCGAAATCCGGGATCCACGAGTCCGGTGCCTTCTGTTCGATCGGAGGCCTTGTCGGAATCGCGACCGAATTGGTGGAGTCGCCGATTGGCTGCGTGAATCCGGAACGAAATGCTAGAATGCGTCCATGAGTGCTGTCCCTTCGATTTCTTACGGAACGTTGCGCCTGCCGACACGCTGGCTGTTGTCGCCGCTGGCGGGATTCACCAATCTGCCGTTCCGTCGCGTGGTACGGGCGCTTGGAGGCCTGGGTCTGGCGACGACCGACTTGGTCAATGCCCGCGCACTGTGCGAAGGGTCGGAAAAGACCCTGGAGTTGACTGCCACCTGCCCGGAAGACACCCCTCTGGCGGTCCAGATCTTCGGTGCCGACCGGCGCTACCTGACCGAAGCGGCGCGGCGACTGGAGGGGGCCGGCCATGCCTCGGTGGATATCAACATGGGCTGCCCGGTCGGAAAAGTCACCAAGACTGGATCTGGTGCCAGCCTGATGTGCCGAAAGGATGAGACCGTGGACCTGGTCGAGTCCGTCGTCAAATCGGTGCAGGTGCCGGTGACCGTGAAGATGCGGTTGGGCTGGGATGAGCACAGCCTCACGGCCCCGGCCTTCGCCAGGGCGTTCGAAGAGGTCGGGGTGGCGGCAGTGGCCATTCATGGTCGCACCCGCGCCCAGGGATTCTCCGGGAGTGTCAACCGCGACGGGATCCGTCAGGTCGTGGAGGCGGTTCGTCACATCCCCGTCATTGGCAATGGCGATGTGCGGAGCGTGGCCGACGCACAGGTCATGCTGCGTGAGACCGGATGCGCGGGGGTTTCCATCGGTCGTGGTGCCCTGGCGAATCCTTGGATTTTCCGGCAATTGCACCAGTGGGAGCAGACAGGACGCTTCGACCCTCCAGGCCATTTTGACGATCGCCTGGGACTCTTGCGTCAGCAGTTTCAGTATGTTGTTGAACTTCGCGGCGTATCGCGGGCAGTCCCCTTCTTCCGCAAGATGGCACACTGGTATCTCAAGGCGATGCGGGTGCCTCCCTCCCTGAGGCACAAGTCCCAACTGGCCCACACCGTTGAAGAGTTTGAGCAGGTATTGGCCGAGATCGCCGAGCGGGGGCCTGCTGTTGGCACCCGAACCGATCAACCGGATATGACAGTCTCGGTTCCCTCCGGTCCCAACGCCCACTGGTGATCAAGCGGCGTTCCGAACCTTGAGCCTCAACTGCTGCGACCGTCTGCATTGGCACGCGGTCGATGCAGGCCGTGCGGGATCACGATGGGGCAGATTCAGGCCGCAAACTTCTGGCGTCTGCGAAGCCGCCTCACGATCTGCGAGGCCAGCCTGGCTGGCTCGAGGGCAGACCGTCCCGGGGTCTCAGAGACAGTCTCCTCGGAGACGATCTCGGGAGTTCCACAACGCCACAATTGGGTCTTGGACGGAGGAGCATCCACGAGCCATTCGGCCAGTGCCGCTCCGAATCCTCCCAGCAATCCGTGGTCTTCGAGGGTGACGGCCAGTGGGAACCTGTGGAGCTGTGTGTCCAGCCAGTCGTTGTCAAGGGGCTTGATCGACGGGCAGCTGACCACTGCTGCCGAATGACCGCTCTGTTCCAGCAGGCGGGCCGTTTCCAGCGCCTCTTGAAGGACATCGCCCGACGCCAGCAGGCAAAGATCCTTTCCCTCCCGGACCGGCAGAAAGCGACCCGGACGAAGTTCCGTCCCCGGCTTGTGGATGCTCAGACTGCAGGAGCCGGCCAGCCGAATGTAGGTCGCCAAGGTTCGGGAGAGTGAGTAGTGCAGCAAGCCGGTGAACTCGATCTCGTCGGCCGGACACGCAATGGAAAGATTGGGCAGGGGACGCAGCAGGGCGACATCGTGGCGACACACCGTCGTGTCATCCGAGCCACGAACGGGTTCATCATGCCCCACCAGGATGACGCGGGCTCGATGTCGGCAGATCTGAGAATGAATGCTGTCCAGGCAGCGGGTTGTCAGCTGGGGCACCGCTCCGAGCACAATCGGTCGCAGCCCCGAGAGGGCCATGCTCACCGCCTGCTGGATCAAACGGGGGTCGGCTGTCCCCGATTCAAAGCAGCGTCCTGGCCGTTGCTCGGCCAGGGGCCTGACCACGTGCGCCGGCAGATCGCCTGTCAGCAGGACAACCCGCTCATCCGCAGCGCTCACACGCAGCAGGGAGTCGACAACGGTGTTCGGCATGGAATCTCGGGGGGGAAGGTCAGGCTGCGGGCCGATTCTCGCCGCGTGGACGTTGCCGCAGCGACTCGGCATTGTGGTAGGCCGGGCTGGTGAGGGCATCGGGAAACTGCCCGCGGGAGAGCCGGTCGAGAAGTTCGGCACGGGCCTGGCTCATGGTGCGTTGAGCCTTCCAGCCGAATTCTGTCTCAGGAGAACGAACCAGTTCGGCCTCGACACCACCATACAGCCGGATTTCCGACTTTGCGGCGAGGTCGGAGCGACGCTGGCTCTCGACGCCGAGATCATACACCCCACCCGCACTGATGGACGGAGGCCAGGTGAGGATCAGCATCAGCAATTCGAGAAGGTCATCAAGGTGCAGGCCCTCGTGGGAGGATGCGGGAGACAAGTCTGTCCCTCCCTCCCGGAAGTACTCGCGAGCGACGGCATGGTGCAGCGGCAGGTCGAAACGCATCCGGGGTGACCAGCCACACAGCGGAGGAACCCGCAGAGTGGCGGTCGGCAAACCCCGCGACAGAGCCTGTTCGACAACCGATTCACGCACGCGTTCAACGCGGTCGAATTCGTGATGGGAATCCCCCTGGCAATGGGTGACCAGCACCAATTCTTCCACTTCGGCTTCGGCTGCCTCCGACAGCACCGACTGCAATCCCTCAAGATTGACCGACCGGGCCATGGCGGGATTCAGTTCAAAACTCGCGACATCCGAGATGGCCGCGAGATGGACGACGCTGCGGCATCCCTGGATGGCCCGGCGGACCATCCCCGGCTGACGCACATCGCCTTCCAGCCAGGTGACTCGGGAATCCGACAAGCGGCCGGTGTCGGTCGCCAGTTCCCAGTCGAGGGCACGCACGGTGGATCCCAGCTTGAGCAATCGCGAGATCAGCGCTGTGCCCACATAGCCAGCCCCGCCAGTCACCAGGACAGGAGACGGTACAGTCATGCAACAAGGTCCAGTCAGAAAGGAAGGGGAGTTCGGCCGTGACCTGCGCGATTACCCCTTGGCTTTCCCCCCCTTGTCGGCGGTCTTGGGCTTCTTCCACTTGGCGAATTCGGGCGACTTCACGAAGTCGGCGTACTCGGCATTCTTCGTGACATCACCAACGTCCACATTGAAGTCCGATGCGAGCCGTTCGAGGTGCTTGACGGTCTCGGTAAAGTTCTTTTCGCGCAGTGACACCGTGACAAGACTCCACCAGCCGTCAATGAGCGTGTCGTCGGCGGTCACGGCTTCTTCGAGCAGTTGCCGCGCCTTCTTGAGGTCCTGTCGCTCGACCTCCATTCCGGCCATGACGACATTCAGATACGGGTCGCCACCCACAGCCTTGTTCAGCCTCAGGATCGCCTTTTCGAACTGCGTGTACTTCTGAGCCGCGAGGTAAGCGGCGAGACATTGCATGTCACCCGCATGGTCTTTCGGGTCCACCTTGCGAATGTCGGCCAACACCTCTTCCTGGGTCTTGTCGTCAATCTGGGTGGCGGCATAGAGCCGGACCAGCAGGACTCCCTTTTCCCCCTGGACGCTCTTGGGAAGCTTGGAGAAGCGTGTCAGCACCCCCTCGGGGTCGTCTTTCCCGGCGAGTTCGGAATACTCACGGATCAGCTTGGCCGACTTCGCCATGTCGAGATCACGCCCCGTCAGTCCCTTCAGCCACTCTGGTCCCTGCGACGCAGCGGCGATGATCATCGCCCTGCGCATCGTGGAGGTCAGCATCTCACCGGAACCGTAGATGTAGATGTCGGTGGCCTTCAGTTGTCCCCCAACACGGCCCAGGACGTAGTCGTGGTAGTTGAAGCCGGCGTCCTCGGGCAGGACCATCCGGAACATCGCCCGGGTCTCACTCCCCACTTCATGGATCTTGACCAGCGTATAGCTTCCACCCCGCGTTGCCGAGCGGACAACCTGCCCAGAGAATCCGGTGTCGTCATCCTGTGCCGCGCGGAATTCCGAGAGGAATTTCCCCTTCGACTTGGTGGGAATCTGGAATCCGCGGCTGGCCCGGGCCGACATTCCATCCCAGTCAATCAGACGGTTGAAGTCGGCCAGCTTGCCATCGTCGACGTTCTGACCCATGGTCTCGAGGAACTTTTCGATTTCCTCCCTCGAGACGAGGTCGAGGTCTTCCTTCAGGTCGGTATCGTCCAGGTCGTCAACCGCCGGGGCGGCGGCGGCTGGCTGGGGAGCGGCGGGAACAGCTCCTTTGACGGGAGCTTTCGCGGCCGCAGTCTTGTCGGCGGGAGGCTTCGCGGCCGCGGCGGCTGACTTGGTCGTCCCCTTGGTGCCAGCCGGGGCTTTTTGCTGTGCCGCAACCGGCGTCATCAGGCAGCCCAGCGAAATCGCCAGGGGAACTGCGGATCGACTCCAGCGGGCCACGGAAAAGAGAGACGAAAGAGGAAGTTTCTGCATGGTTGCCAGCATCCTTGCCTGGTGACGCACCCGGTTTCTACAGCCCATCCCGAGAGGGCTTCGCGCGGCGGACCATACAGAAAAGCTCCCGGCACGGCCAGAGCGATTTTCCCGAAAATCCTCCCCTCGCCGCGTGCGGCGTGCGGATGTTTTGAAGTCGTGCTGCCCAGCCGATCCCGCAGCCATCAGATCGGGGAAAACTGCAATGGACACAAAACCGGTTCTGTTTAAGATTCGACCCCGGTTCGGCTCCCCGTAGCGCGGTGGAACCGCGTGGCCGAACCTGCGAGGATTCGCTGATGCAGACCCGTTGGAGCCCCCTCGTGGGCCTGTCTCTCCTCATGGCGGCAGGCTGTCATTCGTATCATCCGCACGGCTACACCGGCACCGGTCCGTATGGGTCACCTCCACCGGTCACCTATGGGCCGGCCCCAACCGTCTATTCCCCGGCACCGGCGACGACCTATTCCTCCCCGGTCCCGCCGGGCTATGCCCAGCCGGCACAGCGCCCACCGCTGAGGACCTCCCCCACGCCGGTTTATCCCACACAAACCTATCCGGCCCAGCCTCCCGGATATGGCCCCCCCCGGGGACCTGCGATGGCTCCGCCTGTGACAACCAATCCCGGCACT
>Ga0315902_10005817_pt1 | contig 17281 bp, 15 predicted proteins | sample LakEriMetagenome_9_FD_203523 | JGI IMG/M metagenome (GOLD analysis project Ga0315902, IMG submission 203523) | Freshwater fungal communities from buoy surface, Lake Erie, Ohio, United States - Buoy 12 MA117 | ecosystem: Environmental > Aquatic > Freshwater > Lake > Lake biofilm | place: USA...
CGCCCACGAGATGCTCTACGGCTTTGCCGTGGCGGTGATCGTCGGCTTCCTGCTGACGGCCGGCAAGGCCTGGACGGGCCTGGCCACGCCGCGCGGTGCCACGCTGGCGGTCATGGCGGGGCTGTGGCTGGCAGCGCGGCTGTCCGCCGTGGGGGCGCCGTACGCGGTTTACGCCGTTCTGGACGTGCTGCTGCTGCCTTGGGTGGCCTTCGTGTTGATCCAGGTCCTGCTGAAAGCCGGCAACCGCCGCAACCTGCCACTGGGCGCGATCCTGCTGCTGCTGGCGACAGCCAATCTCACCTTTCACGCTACGGTGCTGGGCTGGCTGGACATCGATCCGCTGCGGGCGCTGCATGCTGGGTTGGCCCTGGTCGTGATGATCGAATGCGTGATCGCGGGGCGGGTGATTCCGGCCTTCACGATGTCGGCGCTGCCAGGCCGACAGCTGAAGGTGCCAGCCTGGCTGGAGCGCAGCACGCTGGCGGCGACGGCGCTGTCGCTGGCGGCCTGGGTGCTGCTGCCCGCCAACCTGGTCACGGCGGCTGGCTTTGCCTTGGCGGCCTTGCTGCATACCGCACGCTTGTGGCACTGGCAACCGTGGCGCACACGGTCGCGACCCATCCTGTGGGTGTTGCATGCAGCCTATGCATGGTTGCCCATCGGCTTCCTGCTGCTGGCATGGGCGCAGCTGGGTGGCGTGGCCGCTTCAGCCGGCATTCATGGCCTGGCGGTGGGCGCTACGGCCGGGCTCATCGTCGGCATGGTCACCCGCACCGCCAGGGGACACACCGGTCGCCCGCTGAAGGTGTCGCGTCTGGAGGTGGCCGCCTACCTGCTGGTGGCTGGTGCCGCCGTCGCCCGCGTGCTGCTCCCCTTGGTGTCACCGGCACACACGGCCAACTGGCTGGTGGTGGCCGCAGCCGCGTGGGCCGCGGCTTTCGCCCTCTACCTGTGGGTCTTCACGCCTTGGCTGCTGAGCAGCCGTCTCGATGGCAAGGACGGCTGAGCGTTCCCGTTCCCTCACCGTGCCCACGGCGCGCCCGCTTTCATCTGTTCTGCGCGCCCAGGTGCTCACTTCCCCCTGAAAGGTTCCCATGACTGCAACCCTGATTCAACCCACCTTCGAGCTGGACCTGCGGACCATCGCGCCGCGTGATCGTCACCCGCTGATCTTCGGTCGCTTCGATGCCCTGGCCACCGGCCAGGCGCTGCAACTCGTGAACGACCACAACCCGCAGCCCCTGCGCTATCAGTTCGAGGACCGCGCTCTCGGACAGTTCGAATGGGCCACGCTGGAAGCCGGCCCGTCGGTCTGGCGCATCCAGATCAGCCGCATCGCTGACGCCGTCGCGCCTTCGGCAGGCGCCAAGGGCGACTCCTGCTGCTCAGGCGGGGCCTGCTGCGGTTGACATCCCGCTCGCGCAGCGATGACCTTCGTCGTCACCGAAACCTGCATCCGGTGCAAGTACACCGATTGCGTGGACGTGTGTCCGGTCGACGCATTTCGCGAAGGACCGAACTTCCTGGTCATCGACCCGGACGAGTGCATCGACTGCGCGGTCTGCGTTCCCGAGTGCCCGGTGAATGCCATCTATGCCGAAGAAGACGTACCCACCGACCAGCAGCACTTCACGCCGCTGAACGCCGAGCTGTCGCGCGAATGGAAACCCATCACGAAAACCAAGCTCGCGCTGCCGGATGCCGAAGCCTGGAGCAGGATCGAGCACAAGCTGGGTGAGCTGAAGCGGTAACGCCGAGCATGCCGACCGCCGCATGGGTGTAGGCGATACCGCCATCGCACGCTTCGATACCGTCATCGCTCCTTGGAACGGCCCGTCGATACCGTCATTGCGGCGCGGTACATGCCATGTTTGCTCTCTGATCCCCCTCGCTAGCAATCAGGCGGCAAAACCGCGTGCAATGCGTGGCAGGAAGCGTCTTCAAACGCGACGGTAGATTTGTCGGTATCGGACGGATTTGGCGCCCTCGCGCAGCGCAACTTCCCTATGAGCGGCACTTCGCTGTTGACAATAGAGTGGGAGTGACGGTCGGCTTAAAAAAGTCCAAGAATCAACGGGTTGCGACTTCCGATTGATCGTGGGAATTCCCGCGGCACATCACCGACGGAGCATGCGAGCATGAAGACATCGCCGAACACGCAAACTTCTCTCGCCACATCCGCGGCTGTGCCCCCGCCACTCTGGCGCGTCCGTCTGCAGGCGATCGCCTTGTTCGTGCTGGTGGCTGCGTTCGTCCTCGGGCTGCCCATCCTTTTTGGTTGGGGCTATGGGTTGTTCATCGGGCTGGTGCTCGTCGCGGCGGTCCTGGCCGTCCCGAGCGCCTGGGTCGTCCGACGGCTCTCCGCCACCGGTGCAGGCCGAGCGTTCGCTTCGGTCTGGTCGCGCAGCCTGCTGGTCTGGACGCTGATCCTCGGCGTTGTGGTTGCGGCGCCTTTCTACTATCTGATGATCGTCACCGACACCCGGCCAGCAACGGTCCCGCAGGTGTCACTGACGAATGGCTCCAAGCGTGTCGTTTTCCAAGGCATGCAGCACATCGGCTCCGAGCGCTTCTACCAGGCCGTCATCTACGACGTGGAGAAGGCCTTGTCGGAGGGCTATGTCAGCTACTACGAAGGCGTGCAGACCCCCACGCCGGAATCACAGGCCTTCTTCGAGAAGCTGTCGCAAGAACTCGTGGGCGGCAGCGACCTGAGCGGGACCTACAAGTCGATCGGTGAGGTCTGCGGGATGAAGTTCCAGCTCGATTACTTCGGCCTGCTCGACGCCGACAAGGCCGAGCATCCGAAGCGCCACCTCGTGGCCGACGTCGATGCGCTCGAGCTCAAGGCGGAGTACGAGCGCCTGATGCGCGAGGATCCGGCTTTTGCGAAGGCGCATGCCAACGACTTCCAGCCCAAGCCTGCCACCAACGACAACGCGTTCATGCTGAAAGTGGTGGAGTGGCTGAAGAATGGGAGTGCGTCACAGAAGACACTCGGCGGGGTGACCTGCCGGGGGCTGTTCACGCTCAATCAGGCCAACGCAAACACGACGCCGGGCCGGATGCAGCCGGTGATCCTGGACTTCCGCAACCGCGCCCTTGCGCAGCGCATCATGCAGTCGCCCGACGACAAGATCTTCATCACCTACGGGGCGGCGCACCTGCCCGGCCTGGTGGCTGAATTGCGCAAGCTCGACCCGAAGTGGGCGGTCGGTTCGGTGAAATGGCTGCGCACCATCGAGGCCCCCGAGCACATCGAGGGGCAGTTGCGCGGCCTCGACAACTGAGCCCTGAGATCGACACCTTCCGGAGAATCCCACGATGACGGCTGCTTCACGTCCAGCGCGCGGCCCGGCCCGCAGCCTCCTCGCCGTGAAGCCGGCACGCGCACTCTTGCCTCGCTTCATGCTGCTGGGGTTCACCGTCGGGGCTTTCTTGGCCGGCGGCTCTGCCGCCCATGCCGCCAGCGTTGCCCGTGCCAAGTTCAGTGCGGCATGGCAAACCGTCGACTGCAAGACCTTCGACGTGCCGGCCGCCGTGGCGGCCCAATCGGATTGCGGGTACGTCACGGTCCCGGAAGAGCACGCCTTGCCCAAGGGGCGCACCATCCAGCTGGCCGTCGTGCGCATCCGCAGCACCAGCAAGAGCCCTGCGGCCGACCCCCTGTTTGTCGAACAAGGCGGCCCGGGGGACTCCACCATCGGCGTGATCGTCAATTGGGCCGTGCCGTCTCTGCCCGAACTGCAAGCCGTGCTGAAGAGCCGTGACCTCGTCTTCGTCGAGGAACGGGGCACACGGTATTCCAGACCTTTCCTGTCCTGCCCGGAGTACGACGCCAAGAACATCGCCATCGCCAAGGGCGAGATCGCCTACACCGACCCCATCTGGTTCAAGACCTGCCAGGCGCGTTTCAAGGCGCAGGGCATCAACCTCAACGCCTTCAACACCCGCGAAAACGCCGCGGATGTCTATGCCGTTGCAGACACTCTGGGCTATCGCACATTCAACTACTACGGGGTTTCCTACGGCACGCTGCTGGGGCAGTACGTCATCGCCCAGGCGGACAAGCACAAGGCGAAGCTCCGCAGCGTGATCCTCGATGGCGTGGTGCGGCCAGACATCGACTTCAATCTGGCGTCGGGCCACACTTTGAGCTATGCCCTGCGCAACCTCTTTCACGCCTGCGCCCAGGATCAAGCTTGCGGCCAGGCCTATCCCAACCTCGAGCAGAAGTTTCTGGCCATCGTCGACCAGCTCAACCAGAAGCCGATGGCCCTGACCCTGACCACGCCGTTGAGCAAGCGGGCGGTCATGACCCAAGTTGACGGCAATGCCTTTGCCACAGCCCTTCTGGTTGCGCTGCTCCGACCCTATTCCGGCAACACCGCCCGCGGCACGTCCATCCCCAAGTACATCCAGGCCGCCAGCCAGGGCAATCTCAGCTGGGTCGCAGACAACCTGTCCACAGACCTGGAAAGCAGTGACGGCAGCGCCAAGGGGATGTACCACAGCGTGCTCTGCGCCCGGGCCAAATCGGTGCAGGCGTCGCCCGCCCAGGTCTTGCCGCCACCCTTTCCGCAACTCGTTGCGTGGGGCCTGCGCGAAGGCGACATGGTGGAGAAGGTGTGCGCCATCCTCCAAGCCGAATTGAAGCCACCCTTTGTCTACGAAAACACCGACATCCCCACGCTGGTGTTGAACGGCGCCTACGACCCCGTGACGCCCCAGCCTTACGGGGACGCCGTGGCACGGAACCTGAAGAATGCCTATGTCTACACCTTCCCCGGCCTCGGCCACGGGTCGTTCTTTCCGCCGCCGGGCATGCCGGCGACAGACTGCGTGATTCAGATCGCCACCGACTTTCTTGCCAAGCCCAGGCAGGCGCCCAACAGCAGTTGCCTCACCCAGATCAAGCCGCTCTTCGTGGTGGAGTGAGCTGGGTTGCACGGGGCGGCGTTCATTGGCGCGCAAGGGCGACTTTTGACCGCTACGGGTGTCCTTGACGGGGGTCCTGTGACGCGGGCTTTATGCGCTCCCGGAGGGTCTCCACGGCAAGAGCAAGGGCCGGATTCGTTGCCGTTGCCGACCACGCAGCGGCCGTCGTCACGACATCGACCGAACGGGTCAGCGCCTTGAACACCACGCCGTCCGGCGCCACCCGCTTCAGGGCCGCCGGTACCAGCGCGATGCCTTGGCCGCAGCCGACGAAGGCGACCTGAGTCGCCACGCTGCGAACCTCGTGCAGGATGCGGGGCGAGAAGCCCGCCGCCTGGCACACGGCGATGATGCTGTCGAAATAGCCCGGGCTCACGTGCCGGGCGAACATCACGAACGGCTCCTCGGCCAGTTCGCCCAGCCGGATCCGTGACCGCTCGACCAGCCGATGGCCGGCCGGCAGGGCAACCGCCAATCGGTCCTGCGCCAGCGTCAGCGTCTTCACGTCGGCGCCAAGATCACCTTGCAGTCGCGCAAAGGCCAGGTCCACGTCACCGGCACGCAGCGCCGGTGCGGCATCCACGCTGTCGATCTCCCTCACCGAAATCGTGAGCTGCGGATGTGCCCGTCGCAGCCGCTCGAGGAAGGGAGGCAGCACCTCCACCATCGCCGAGGTGATCGCGCCGATCGTCAGCATGCCGACGTGGCCGGTGGTGGCCTCGCGAACGGCCCGTTCCAGATGCTCCATCTGCTGGGCGAACTTGCGTACCGCCGGCAAGATGGCCTGCCCGACCGGCGTCAACTGCGCACCGCGTCGTGAGCGGATGAAGAGCTTGGCCTTGAGTGCCTGCTCCAGCACCTGGATCTGCTCGGTCAGGGGCGGCTGCGACATGCCCAGGCGCTTTGCGGCGCGGCCGAAGTGCTGCTCTTCGGCCACCGCCAGGAACAGCCAGAGGTGCCGCATCAGACGAAAGTTGATCATCTCGCTTCCATAGGTTTTGCGTATCAAACCCTTCCCGGAATCAGAATTTACAGAACGAACCGCAAGACCGACAGTCGGCGCCCGAACTTCAGCCGCCGCACGCCATGACCCCTGCGTTCCTTGATCGCCTGGCGGGCATGGACACCACTACCGTGTCCGATGCACTCGACTTCCTGGCCTTGCCCGGCGCCACGGTCGGACTGCGCCCGCTGTGGCACTGCCCTCGCATCGTCGGCCGCGCGAGCACCGTGCTGCTCGGCCCGAAGACCGGCAGCGCGCCGACGGTGCACCTCATCTCCCCGGTGATCGCCTCCATCGCCACCGCGGACCGGGTGCTGGTCATCGCCGGCGGAATCGAAGGCGTGTCCTGCTGGGGCGACATCCTCGCGAACGCAGCGAAGGTCAAGGGCGTGCGCGGCACCATCATCGACGGCTACAGCCGGGACATCGAGGCCAATGAAGCCATCGGCTACCCCGTCTACGGCCGCGGGGCGACGATGGTCAGTGCGCGCAACCGTGTCGTGCAGCGCGCCGCGGGCGTTGCGATCCAGATGGCCGGCGTGACGGTGAACGAAGGCGACTACCTGATCGCCGACCGTTGCGGCACGGTCTTCGTTCCGCAGGACCGCATCGAGGCCGTGCTCGACCTTGCAGAGCGCATCGCGCGCCGGCAGGACTGCATGGTCCAGGCCGTGCGGGCCGGCCGCTCGGTGGAGGACGTGATGCACGACCAGGAGTTCGAGGCCATCCGGGTGGACGCCGCGCCATGAACCCGCAGAAGAACCCGCAAAGCAACCCGCAAAGCAACCCGCAGGACCTGGAATGGGTGACCCTGTTCAAGGGCCTGGACACACCCGCCATCTCCGACGCCCTGGACCGGCTTGGCATCCCGGGCCAGTGCCTGGGCATCCTGCCGCTGGCCGACTACCGCGGCACCGTCGTCGGCCCGGCCTTCACGGTCAAGTACGTGAGCTGCGGCCAGCCCGCCGGAACGGTCGGTGACTTCATCGACGACGTGGCAGCGGGCGATGTGATCGTCATCGACAACGACGGCCGCACGGATTGCACGGTCTGGGGCGACATCATGACCCAGTACGCCGGCCTGCGCGGCATTGCCGCCACGGTCATCGACGGTGTCTGCCGCGATGTCGCCAAGGCGCTGGGAGACGGCTACCCCTTGTTCACGCGCGGCCGCTTCATGCGCACGGGCAAGGACCGGGTGGAGGTGCTGGCCGTGAACCAGCCCGTGTCGATCGGCACCGCGCGCGTGGTGTCCCGGGACATCGTGGTGGCCGACGCCAATGGCGTGGTCGTCGTGCCGCGCGCACGGGCGGCCGAGGTGGCCGAAGTGGCGCATCGCATCGAGGCCGCGGAATCGCGCATCCGCGAGTTGATCGCCCAGGGGCAGAAGCTCGGCGAGGCGCGCGCCCAGTTCGGCTACCACCGGCTGCAGACAAGGAACACATGAGCCCCGCCGACCCCCATGCCCGCGCCCTGGAACTCGGCACTTCTACCCTGTACGAGGCCTCCGGCCTGCCGTGCGCCATCGACCCGGCGATCTGCCCGGTGTGGGCCGGCGCGGCGCTCGCCGGCCCCGCCTACCCGGTGCGCTGCGCGCCAGGGGACAACCTCGCCATCCACCTCGCGGTCGAGCGGGCACCGAGGGGCAGCGTGCTCGTGGTCACCGCCGACGACTTCGTGGCCGGCTACTGGGGCGAGGTGCTGACCGTCGCGGCCGAGGCTGCGGGCATCGTGGGCCTGGTCATCGATGGCGGCGTGCGCGACGTCGCAGCGATGGCGCGCCGGCGCTTCCCGGTCTTCTCGCGCGGCATTTCCGTGCGCGGCACGATCAAGGCGAGCGCGCCGTCGGTCGGCCAGCCCATCTGGATGACCGGCGTGCCGATTGCAACCGGCGATCTGGTCGTCGCCGACGACGACGGCGTGGTTGTCCTTCCCCGTGCCCGGATCGACGACATCCTGGCGGCGGGGGAGGCCAGGGCCCGGAAGGAGGCCGACTTCATGGCGCGGTTGGCCCGCGGCGAGACGACCGTGGATCTGCTCGGGCTTTCGGCCTGGCGGGAGCGGGCATGAGCGACGCGGCGCGCCGCCTGAACATCGCCCACGCGCTGGACGAGGCCGACTCGACAAGTGCCTGTCCGATCCCGATGCGATGACGTCTGGGCGCGAGTTCCACCGCAGCAGCAAGCCCAAGGCATCGGCCGCTTCCACCTCGTCGACCATGTCGCCTCGGAGGACTGTTTCCTCAGCAGGCAGATCGTGGACTGCGGGCACTTTCCGATGGACTCGAATCCAGTCCCGATGGGGCGGGCCATTCAGGAGGTCGTTTCCTTGCCATGCCCTTGAGGACTTCATTCGCTGCGTCAGAGGCTGGACTCGACTGGCAGGGGAGCGGCCACTCTTTGCTGATGCAGCGCCGGCACGGCTTTCTCCAGTCGTTGCAGCCACAGCGGCCAGACGCGTTCGCCATGCTGGCGCCGGAACACGCCGAAGTGACCCAACTGGCGTGCACCGACCTCCTGCGGATGCAGGTGCAGCAGCTCCGCCCGACCGGGCGCGCCATCGAAGGCCCGCTGGAGTGCACGCACCGCGGGTTCGGGGCCGAAGATCCAGTCGTCGCTGATGCACCAGAGCTGCGCCACACCTTGCCAGCGCGACGCATGCAGGTGCTCGGCCATGCTCGGGTCGGACCGGTAGTAGTCGGGCAAGCCGCCCCAATGTGACCAGTCCATGGCGGCCGGCCCTGGCAACGCCGGGCCGCCCCCGAAGGTCCAGCCCGGCAGGCGGCCCGTCAGGCCCACCCACAGCGGCAGCCAGGCCTTGAAGAAGAACCACGCACCCATGCGCCCGTGGGCAGACGGCCAGCGCCTGAAGGCGGGCAGTTGCGCGCCCACGGCGAGTACGGCGTCCACCTCGTGCAGGCGGGCCTGCAGCGGCAGTGCATGCCCGCCCAGCGAGTGCCCGAGCCAGACCACGGGCAACCGGTGCATGCCCTGCCGGGCACGCGCCAGCACCGCGACGAGGCCGGCTGGCAGGTCGCGCAGCATCCAGTCCCGCATGCTGGCCTGCGGCGCCTCGGCCGAACTGCCCATGCCACGGTAGTCCATGGTCAGAACGGCAAAACCCCGCTGACTCAACCACTGCGCAAACGCCGCATAGAAGCGCTGCGGAACGCCGGTTGCTGGTGCCATCAGGGCCACGGCACGGACCGGTGCCGCGGGCTCAAACCAGGTGGCATCGAGCTCGAATCCATCCCGGGTGAGCAAGCGCAGCCGGCTGCCAGCCCGAGGCTCGGCGCAAGGGCCTTCCTTTAGGCCCAGAGCAGCATGCAAGTGCAGCAGATTGGGGGAGCCAGCGGGCATGGAGTGCGACGTCGCGTTCATGTCCGATAGGCTAGAACGTCAACATAAGCTCGACTAGAGCATCACGGCTTCACACTCTGGTTCCAGGAAGGAACCAATCGAACCCTCACGCTTCAGGGCGCGAGCCTTGGCATGACTGCAAGTGCCGGGTCCGTCCAGGCCAAGCCTCCGGAATGGCCACGAGAGTTCACGCGTGCCCCGTCGCTCAGTCCAGCAGCACAAGATGCCCACGTTCCTGGGCCGCCTCGATCTCTTCAACGGGCAGTGCCACGGAACTTTGTCCGCGCGCTCCCCAGATGATGTCGATCGACCGACCGCCCAGGCTCTCGACAAGGCAGGGGCCGATCGGGATGTTCAGTCGTCGGCCGCTGCCGGACGCGTAGGAAACCGGGCCCGTGATGCGCGCGCGGTGTGTCTTGATGTTCATGGCGCGCGCAGCAGCGGGTTCAGGCGGTGACCATGTCCTTGGCTTGAGCCAGCACGCTGCGTGCCCGTTGCTGGTCGTCTGCGTTGCCATGCACGACCAGCAGGTACTTGTCGACCTTCAGGGCCGCCTCGAACTTGATGACCTGATCCTTGGGCACACCGATCTGCATCAGCGCCGCGCCCAGCGCCGACAGGCCGCCGACGACAACGGCACCTTCCAGCGCGCCGACGAGCGTGGCTGCGAGAGGCCCGGCCATGCCCACCAGGCCGAGCCCGGGCAGAAAGAAGACCGCGGGCGCCAGCAGCAGGCCCCAGATGCCGCCCCAGAACGCGCCGGCGCCGCCCCATGCCCGGATGCGGTCTCCTGCGGTATAGAAGCCCATCGGCTTTTCCTCGCTGTGGTAGCCCTTGCCCACCAGCGAAAGCATCTTCATGTCGAAGCCGGCTTTGCTCAAGGTGCGGATGGCGTCGTCGGCGGCTGCATGGTTGTCGAAGACGAAGAATGCGGAGTCCGGGTTGCTCATGATGCGTTTGCGTCTCAGTAGACGAGATTCATCTTGTCCACGACATTGCGCACGCCGTGACTGCCCCAGGCGGAACGTGTGGCCAGGTCCCGTTCGGCCCAGCTGTGCACGGTGCCGGTCAAGGTCACGTCTCCTCCTGTGACGTCAACGGAGATGGTCTTTGCATCGGCGGCAGCGCGACGCTTGAGCGCCGCCTCGATGTCCGACTTGACGACCGTTGCCGACACCGATGGCCGGATGGAGATCTGGTTGCTGACCCCCGTGACGCCCGCGAGGTAGCGCACGCTGCTGGCCGCCTCCTCGCGCTGGTACTGCCACTCCACGTCGCCGGTGAGCGTCAACCAGCCGCCTTCGACCATCACCTTGACGGCGTCGGTCGGCAGCGAGCTGGTCCAGTTCAAGATGTTCTTGGCCGATCCGGCGATGTCGGCGTCGCTGCGCTTGCCGAATTCCGTGAGCTTGATCTTCAGTTCGACAGCCAGCGCCTTGACACCGTTGACCCGTTGCGCGGCTCGCTCGGCATGCAGCTTCTCGGTGTAGCTGGCGACCTCGCCAGCCAAGGTGACGACGCCGTTCTTCACCTCGACGCCGATCTGTGCGGCATGCACCGCGGGCTCCCACTTCAGTTCTGCCATCACGTCTTGCTGCACTTGCGAGTCGGTCTTCATGGGGGTGGTTCCGGCTTGTTGAGGAGCATCGAGCCTGCGCCCTGGGGGCCGCACCGTCTGTGCGCCACCGAACGACCGGCCAGGGACGGGTTCGACGCGTTGAGTGTTCGCTGCCGCACGGTCGACAGGCACCATCTTGCATAGCCTGTGCGGCCAGATGCCGAAGCGTTTCCATCACTGCTTGCAAGGCCCGCTGCGGGTTGATGTCGGTGAGGTGGGCGTGCGATGAAAGCGGCTCTCCAGCAAGGGTTCAGCACCTTTCTTCGCCGCCGTCGCGCCAAGCAGCACTTCGAGCGCCGTCCGCTGCTGGAATCGTTGACGCCCGCGCCTGCAAGCGCCGCGTCCGCGGGCGGGGCAGCCCTTGCGGCGCTGGGTCAGGACCTGCTGGCTGCCGCCCAGGACGAGCCCGCCCAGGCTCTGGCTCGCCTGCAGTCGCGCGCCGACGGCCTGGAGGCCGGCGAGGCGGCTCGGCGCCTGGCCCGGGAGGGTCCGAACGAGATCGCGCACGAAGCACCGCTGCCGGGGTGGCTGCGCCTGTGGCGCTGCTATGTCAACCCGTTCAACCTGCTGCTGACGGCGCTGGCGCTGTTGTCGTTCCTCAGCGCAGACCGCAAGGCCACGCTGGTGATCGGCGCCATGGTCGCGCTGAGCACCATCCTGCGCTTTGTCCAGGAGGGCCGGGCCCACCGCGCAGCCCAAGGACTGCGCGCCCGGGTCACCAACACGGCCTCCGTGATCCGCCGCGCCAGCGCAGCGCAAGCGATGGCGCCGCCGCTGGAGCTACCGGTGCGCGACCTGGTGGCCGGCGACGTCGTGGTCCTGTCGGCCGGCGACATGATCCCGGCAGACTGCCGCGTGCTGAGCGCCCGGGACCTCTTCGTGGCCCAGGCGGCGATGACCGGGGAGTCGCTGCCGGTGGAGAAGTTCGTGCACGGCCTGTCGGCACCGGGCAGCACTGCGTTGGAGCAGCCCAACCTGCTGTTCATGGGCACCAACGTCGTGTCCGGCACGGCCACGGCGCTGGTGGTGTGCACGGGTGCGCGAAGCTTCTTCGGCACCCTGGCCGCACACGCCACCGCCACCGAAACGGCGCCAAACGCCTTTCAGGCCGGCGTCAACAGTGTCAGCTGGCTGCTCATCCGCTTTGCGGCGGTGATGGTGCCCATCGTCTTCTTCGTCAACGGCTTTACCAAAGGTGACTGGCTGCAAGCCTTCCTGTTCGCGCTGTCGGTGGCCGTGGGCCTGACACCCGAGATGCTGCCGATGATCGTCACCAGCACGCTGGCCAAGGGTGCCGTGCTGCTGGCGCGCAAGAAGGTGGTGGTCAAGCGGCTCGACGCGATCCAGAACCTGGGCGCGATGGACATCCTGTGCACCGACAAGACCGGCACCTTGACGCAGGACAAGGTGGCGCTCGCGCGCCACGCCGATGCTTACGGGCAGGACACCGACGAGGTGCTGAACTTCGCCTACCTCAACAGCCACTACCAGACCGGGTTGAAGAACCTGCTGGACCGCGCCGTGCTGGACCATGTGGAACTGGCAGCCGTCCTGAAGCTGGAGGACGCCTACCGCAAGGTGGACGAGATCCCCTTCGACTTCGAGCGCCAGCGCATGTCGGTGGTGGTGGCCACGCGGGTGGCGGGCGAGGACCACCACCACGAACTGATCTGCAAGGGTGCGGTGGAGGAGGTGCTGGCGGCCTGCACGCAGGTGCGCACGCAGGATGCCGCCGATGCCAGCCTGGACGTGAGCTTCGAGCTTTCGCGCGCCATGCCCACGCTGCCGCTGGACGCCGCGCTGCGGGCTCGCACGCAGGCGGTCACCGCGGGGCTGAACGCCGAGGGCCTGCGGGTGGTGGCCGTGGCGGTGAAGACGCTGCCGCCGGACCAGACCACCTACTCCGTGGCCGACGAGACCGGCCTGACGCTGATCGGCTACATCGCCTTTCTGGACCCGCCCAAGGAATCCGCGGCGCCCGCCCTGAAGCAGCTGGCCGCGCATGGCATCGCGGTGAAGGTCTTGACCGGCGACAACGAGCTCGTGACGTGCCAGGTGTGCCGCCAGGTGGGCCTGCCGGCCGATGTCGTGCTGCTGGGCTCCCAGGTCGATGCCCTGAGCGACGTGGCGCTGCAGGCCGCGGCCGAGTCGCACCGCATCTTCGCCAAGCTGACGCCACTGCACAAGGAACGCATCGTGCGCGCGCTGCGGGCCGGCGGCCACGTGGTGGGCTTCATGGGTGACGGCATCAACGACGCCCCGGCGCTGCGCGCGGCCGACATCGGCATCTCGGTGGACAGCGCGGTGGACATCGCCAAGGAAGCCGCCGACATCATCCTGCTCGAGAAGAGCCTGCTCGTGCTGGACGAGGGCGTTGTCGAAGGCCGCACCACCTTCTGCAACATGCTGAAGTACATCCGCATGACGGCCAGCAGCAATTTCGGCAACGTGCTCAGCGTGCTGGTGGCCAGCGCCTTTCTGCCCTTCCTGCCGATGCTGCCGCTGCAGCTGCTGGTGCAGAACCTGCTGTACGACATCGGCCAGACAGGCATCCCCTTCGACAACGTCGACCCCGAGCTGGTGACCCAGCCTCTGAAGTGGAACCCGTCCGACATCGGCCGCTTCATGCTGTTCTTCGGGCCCATCTCCTCGCTGTTCGACATCATCACCTTCGCCGTGCTCTGGTGGGTGTTCAATGCCAACAACGTCGCGCAACAGACGCTGTTCCAGTCCGGCTGGTTCGTCGTCGGCCTGCTGACCCAGACCCTGGTGGTGCACATGGTGCGCACGCCGAAGATCCCCTTCTTGCAGAGCCGCGCGGCGTGGCCGCTGATGGCGATGACGCTGGCCGTCGTGGCTCTGGGCCTGTGGCTGCCCAATGGACCGCTGGCGGGCTACTTCAGGCTGCAGGCCTTGCCACCCGCGTTCTACGGCTGGCTGCTGGCCATCCTGCTGGGCTACAGCCTCCTCACCACGTTGATGAAGCGCGTCTACATCCGGCGCTTCGGTTGGCAGTGAAGGTCGGACATGGCTTCTGTCTGAAAGCGAAACATGGAGTTCAAGGACTACTACGCCACGCTGGGTATCGAGCGCACCGCGACGCAGGAGGAGGTCAAGCGCGCCTACCGCAAGCTGGCGCGCAAGTACCACCCCGACGTCAGCAAGGAGCCAGACGCCGAAACGCGTTTCAAGGAGGTGGCCGAGGCGCACGAAGCGCTGATCGACGCCGAGCGCCGCGCCGCCTACGACGACATCGCGCAGCGCCATGCCAGTGGCCAGGCTTTCGAGCCGCCTCCAGGTTGGGACAGTGGTTTCGAATACAGCGGCCGCGGCCCCGGCAACGGACCGGGACGCAAGGCGCGCGGGCATGCCGGTCCGGCCGGCGATGACGCAGACTTCAGCGCCTTCTTCGAGTCGTTGTTCGGCCGTGGTGGCCGGGAGGACCGGCACCGACGCAGCTCAGGCGGCGGGCCGGAGCAGGGGCGGGACCACCATGCCAAGGTGGCCATCGGTCTGCTCGATGCCTACGAGGGCGCGCAACGCATGATCACGCTGCACATGCCTGTGGTCGACGCGGCGGGGCGAACGACACTGCAGGAAAGGCAGCTCGAACTCCACATCCCCAAAGGCGTTCGCGAAGGCCAGCACCTGCGGCTGTCGGGCCAGGGCGCCGCGGGTCACGGCGGTGCGCCGGCGGGCGACCTTTACCTGGAAGTCCAGTTCCTGCCGCACCCGGTGTTCCGGGTGGACGGTGGCGACCTCAGCTTCGATCTGCCCGTCGCGCCCTGGGAAGCCGCGCTCGGCGCCACGGTCAAGGCGCCCACGCCCGGTGGCAGCGTGGCACTGAACGTCCCGGCCGGGTCGCCCCAGGGACGCAGGCTGCGCTTGAAGGGCAAGGGCCTGCCCGGCAAAGTGCCCGGCGATCTCTACGCGGTGCTGACCATCGCGCTGCCGCCGACGACATCCGACTCCGATCGGCAGGCCTACGGCGCCTTTGCCCATGCCTTTGCCAGCTACGACCCCCGCTCTGCACTGGAGGCTTGAAAACCATGGCCGATCCGCACCCCGACAACGCAGAGACGCTGGTCGTCGAAGAGCATGTGTCCTTCGGACTGCTGGCGCTGTGCCATGCCAGCGGCGCCAGGCTCGAACAGGTTCAGGCGCTGGTGGCTGAAGGCCTGCTGCGTCCCACCGGCTCCAGCCGGGCGGACTGGCGGTTTCCGGGGCAGGCCCTGCCGCAGACGCGCCGCGCGCTGCGTCTGGCCCGCGATCTCGGACTGGACCTGGCCGCCGTGGCCCTGGTGATGGACCTGTTGGCCGAGATCGAGAGCCTGCGGTCGCGTCTGCAGTCGCTTGACGCTGGCCGATCGGAGACCCGTCACTCGCCCCTGGCCCTTGAAGATCCGCTCGCCGCACGGTTCAGGGGGCGTTGACGGTGCAACAGTTCCTGAGCCGTCCCGGCCCTCGCGCAGGCATCGGAGTGGGCTTGAGTCCTGGCCAAGACCCGGGCGTCCGTGGTGAGGGCCAGCAGGAACCCGCCGGGCGGGGCCTGTCCGCCGTCCAGGCCGCTCATCGCCTGGCGGAAGACGGGCCGAATGCCTTGCCGGAGGGACAACGCCGCTCGTTGCTGTCCATCGCCGTCGAGACCATCCGCGAGCCGATGTTCCTGCTGCTGCTGGCCGCGGGCACGCTGTACATGGTGTTCGGCGACCTGCAGGAGGGCTTGACGCTCTTCGGCTTCGTGCTCGTCACCGTGGCGCTCACGCTGTACCAGGAGGGAAAGACCGAGCGCGCCATCGAAGCCCTGAGGGATCTCACCAGCCCGCGAGCGCTGGTCATCCGCGACGGCCAGCCCCAGCGCATCGCCGGGCGCGACGTGGTCAAGGGCGACCTGCTCAAGCTCAGCGAAGGCGACCGCGTGCCCGCCGATGCCTTGCTGGTGGTGGCCGACGGCGTGCGGGCCGACGAGTCCCTGCTGACGGGCGAGGCCATGCCGGTCGGCAAGCGCGTCGCGGAGCCCGGCGAGTTGGACGCCGCCGCGCAGACCGCGGGCCAGGATCGCATCGCCCCTGGGGGCGACGACCTGCCCGGCCTGTACGCCGGCACCCTCATCGTGCAAGGGCATGCGCTGGCGCTGGTGACGGCCACGGGCGCGCACAGCGAGATCGGGCGCATCGGCACGGCGCTCGGCACGGTGGAGCAGGAACGCTCGCCGTTGCAGAAGCAGACCGCAACGCTGGTGCGCAACCTGGCCTTGCTGGCGCTGGCGCTGAGTCTCGCTCTGGTGCTGGTGCACGGGCTCGTCCAGGGCGACTGGCTCCAGGCCGTGCTGGCCGGCATCGCCCTGGCCATGGCGATGCTGCCCGAGGAGTACCCGGTGGTGCTGACCGTCTTCCCGGCGCTCGGAGCGCGCCGGCTTTCGAAGGAGGGCGTGCTCACCCGGCGCATCAATGCGATCGAGACACTGGGTGCCACCACGGTGCTGTGCAGCGACAAGACCGGCACCCTCACCGGCAACCGCATGACGGTGACGCATCTGGCGGCCGGCGGTGTCGGGCTCGGCGAGCGGCTGGCGCTCGATTCGCTGGCCGACGGCAAGCTCCCCGAGGCCTACCACGCGCTGGTGGAAGTGGCCATCCTGGCCAGCGTGGTCGACCCCTTCGACCCGATGGAAAAGGCCTTCCACCAGCTGGGCGAACGCTTCCTGGTCGACACCGAGCATCTGCACCGGGACTGGCGCCTGGTGCAGACCTATGCCCTGAGCCCGGCCTTGCGCGCGATGTCGCACGTGTGGGCGGCGGCCGGCGATGGCGCCCGGACGGTGGCCGCCAAGGGTGCGCCGGAAGCGGTGATGGACCTGTGCCACCTGGACGCCGCCCAGAAGGCGCGCATCGCCGGCGTCGTCGATGAACTGGCTGCGGCGGGCCTGCGCGTGCTGGCGGTGGCGCACGGGTCGTTCGCGGGCGAGGACTGGCCGGCGAACGAACACGACTTCGACTTCGAGTTCGTCGGCCTGCTCGGTCTGGCCGACCCGATACGGCCGGAAGTGCCGGCTGCCGTGGCCGAATGCCGTGCGGCGGGCATCCGCGTGGTGATGATCACCGGCGACTACCCGGCCACGGCACGGGCGATTGCGCTCCAGGCCGGGCTGGCCGAAGGCGACGGCGACGTGCTGACCGGCGACGAGATCGCCACGCTCGGCGACGACGCCCTGCGCGAGCGCATGGCCACCGTCAGTGTCTGTGCCCGCATCGCGCCCGAGCAGAAGCTGCGCATCGTGCAGGCGCTCAAGGCCCGTGGCGACATCGTCGCGATGACGGGCGACGGCGTGAACGACGCCCCGGCACTGCGCGCCGCCCACGT
>Ga0315902_10005819_pt1 | contig 17277 bp, 14 predicted proteins | sample LakEriMetagenome_9_FD_203523 | JGI IMG/M metagenome (GOLD analysis project Ga0315902, IMG submission 203523) | Freshwater fungal communities from buoy surface, Lake Erie, Ohio, United States - Buoy 12 MA117 | ecosystem: Environmental > Aquatic > Freshwater > Lake > Lake biofilm | place: USA...
CCGGGGTCAATCCTCCCGGGATCGACCGGTTGCTGGCCGGTTGGCCTCCGGCGTGGCCCCGTCCGCGACGCGTGTCCTCCTTCACCCAGGTTCCGCTCGATGTCGATGTCGAGACCCCCGAACGGGTCGGAATTGATCGATTGCTGGGGGCTGTGGCGGCGAATCGCCTGCGGGGACCCGGTCAGGGAGCCATCATCGTTGATTCGGGGACGGCGACCACGGTCAACCTCCTGACTCCCACCGGACGCTTCGCCGGAGGGGCCATTCTGCCCGGGCTGGCCCTGGGGGGCTTGGCACTCAATCACTACACGGCGATGCTGCCGCATGTCCCTGCCAGTGAATTGGTGGACGGCGAGGTCCATCCGGTGGGGAAAACGACCTGGGATGCCATCCGCAGTGGTGTTCTGTATGGCCAGATCGGGGCGATTCGCGAGTTGACCAGGCGTTTTACCGACCAGATGCCCGAGGCAGAGTCTGCTCCGCTGTGTCTCATTACCGGTGGGGCCGGGGCGCTGCTGGCCCGCTACCTCGGAGTTCCCTTCCGGTTCGAGCGACATCTGCCGCTCTACGGTCTGGCCGCCACAGTCTGGAACAACGCCCCCTCGTAATGCCCCCCATCGCCGGGAATGCGGGTGCATTTCGGCCGGTTTTTTCCCCTTGTTGCCCGTCGGTGTTCTCCATGCCCTCTGCCGCTGATGTCGTGGTTGGTTCCGGTGACTTTCGCTACCGGGTGGTTCCCGGTTGGCCCCAGTTGCCGGCTGGCTGGTCGTTCTATGAGGTGGCCGGTGTGGCGGTCGATTCTCATGACCGCGTCTACGTCTTCAGTCGCAGTGATCACCCCGTCTGCATTTTTGAGAGTGATGGCCGGTTTGTCGGCTCGTGGGGAGAGGGGCTCCTGACCCACGCTCATGGCATCACCATCGCTCCCGACGACACGGTCTGGTGCACCGACGACTGGAATCACAGCGTCCGACAGTTCACCCCCGATGGACGATTGCTGCAAACCCTGGGGACTCCCGGGGTCGCTTCCCCCACGGGGATCGACGGGCTCGACTACCGGTCGATCCGACAGGCGGCTGGCCCCTTCAACCTGCCAACAAACGTCGCCCTGGCTCCGGACGGCTCGGTCTACATTTCAGACGGCTACGGCAACTGCCGCGTCCACAAGTTCACCGCGCGCGGAGAGCTGATGTTTTCGTGGGGAACGCCGGGAGATGGGCCCGGTCAGTTCAACCTGCCCCACGGGATTGCCGTCGATCGCGAGGGACTCGTCTACGTGGCCGACCGCGAGAACAGCCGGGTGCAGGTCTTCACTCCCGAAGGAACGTGGCTGCGGGAATGGACGGCAACCGCCCGGCCCATGCAGGTGCGCTTCGACCGACAGGGGCTCGCCTGGGTCTGTGACCTCGGCTGGCGGGCCGGGAAATTCCCCTGGCAGACCCCTCCCACCGATCCCCCCGAGGGAGCCCATGTTCGGGCGTTCGATGCGGCGGGTCGACTGGTCGCCCGATTTGGCGGCAGCGATGACCCGTGTGCTCCCGGTCAGTTTTTCGCTCCCCACGACCTGGCACTCGACTCCCGGGGCAACATCTACGTCGGTGAAGTGGTCCAATCAGCCGGAGGAAACCGGGGACTCGTCGACCCCACCTGCCATACCCTGCAGAAATTTGAACGACTGTGAGAGCCGTGGCTTTAAGGACCTGCACACGGCTGGCGTGACCGTTCAGAGGGTTGGCGGGGGATGGCGGTCGCCAGCCATCAACAGCGGTCCCACGCATTCGGCGATGAAGAGGCGATTGGTGCAACCGAAGTGCCCGCCTCCATGTCCGTGGGCCAGGTCCCGCCAGGTCCAGCGATACTCATGCAGTTGTGCGGAGACACCGTTGGAAGACGCGGCCGATGGATTTGACTCGAATCCCCAGGCTCCTGCACAGACGGAATGAACCCCGTCGAGCGAGCGACAGACGAGTGTTCCCAGGGTCACAAAAAACCAGTCGCCGATCGCCGAGAAATTCCACAGGCCGCGGTCCAGCCGAGCCAGCGCCCGGGACAGGTCATAGCGGCGCGACACGGCGGCATTCAGCAGAACAGCCGTGGTCACCCGGACTGGATCCTCGAGTTTTTCCAGAACCAGGACCACCAGGGCACCGCCGCCGGAATGGCCCACCAGGTGGATCGGAGCATCAGGAAACTCGTGGTATTGGCGAGTGATCCGCTCGGCGATTCGCCGGGCTTCTCGCTGATGTCGCCGGCGGTCCCACAGGTGCCACAGTCCCAGGGCCATCCAGCCACTGGTCCAGTCATCGACCTCGATCGCTCCGGGGAGACCGGCGTCGACCAACCCCAGCACGATGTCATGGTTCAGCAGGCTTTCTCCCTCGATGCCGGGGAGCACCAGGGTCAGGCCCTCGCTGCGAAGTGTGTCGACACGATAAGCCGCGATCCGTCGACGGCCCAATCGTCCCAGGGGATGCAGTGGTACCGACAGCAATGATCCCAGCCCGGTGAAGACCCGTTTCCAGCCAGAGCGAGGTGGCTGGGCCGGGGGGGCATGCCTGCGATGGCCGGAAACCGTGGTGGACGTCGTCATCGGGAAGGATGATCCGGGATGCAGACAGGCTGGCCTGGTGAGTCTGGAAAACGAAGGGGAAAGTGCCGATTGGGGTGACAGAACCAATCCCACACGCGGGCAATTGTAGTCGGCAGTCGGGCCGGAACGATCTCCGGGAATTGACGCCCGGAAAGAGGCTGCATTAGAGTCGTCGTCATCCCCAGTCTCGCGCTTCATTCCATGGGTTCCTCATGATCCGCTCTTCACTCTCTCGGCGATGGTTTCTCTCCCTGGTGGCATTGACGGCTGCCGGGCTCACCGGTTGCGGCGGAACCCCGTCCAACGGGCCTGCGGCACCAGCAGGCGGGGGGACCAGCGCCGCATCGTCCTCGTCGTCCGCAGCGCCGACAGTCCCGAAGGACTACAAGATCGTCATTGTCACGAATGGCAGTTCCCCCTTTTGGGATGCCTGCGACCGTGGTCTGAAGGATGCTGGCGAAAAGCTGGGCGTTCGCGTGGAATTGATCCGCAACGATGCCACCGAAGGTGGACAGATCCGGCGGCTCGAACAGTTGGCCACCCAGGCCGACATCAAGGGGGTCGGAATCTCGGTCCTCGAGAGCCAGGCGAGTGGTGTGGCCGAGCAGATGCAGGCTCTGCGGAAGAAGGGAATCAAGGTGATTACGGTCGATTCCGACGGCCCTGCAGAAGCCCGCGAGGCGTTTGTGGGAACCAACAATCTCGAGGCGGGACGTGAACTGGGACGACTCGCGGCACAGCTGCGGCCCGATGGTGGGCAGGCGGCGGCCTTTGTTGGTTTCCTCGGCGCCCAGAATGCCCAGGAGCGGATCGCCGGCTTCAAGGAAGGGCTGGGCGAAAAGATCTCGCTGGTCGATTCGATGGAGGACCAGGTGAATGAATCCAAGGCCCGGAACAACGTCACCGCCGCCCTTCAGAATCACCCCCAGCTCAACGTGCTGGCCGGGATCTGGTCTTACAACGCCCCCGCGATTGCCGATGTGCTCTCGGGAAATGGTCGCCGCAAGGACTTCACCGTTGTTGCATTTGACGCCGAACCCAATGCCATTGTCGCCATGGACCAGGGATTGATCGACGTGATGGTGGTGCAGAATCCATACGAGATGGGCTTCCAGGGTGTGACCCTGCTGCACCGGTTGATCGAAGGTGACCAGGCGGGAGTCGACGGCATGCTGAAGGGGGGGACGGTTTACGACACGGGTCTGCGGGTCGTGGTTCCCGGCCCTGACTCGAAGCTGGAAAGCAAATACCGCCAGCCGCTGGGTGAATTCCGCAACTGGCTGACCGAGAAGGGACTGGAAGGGTCGTGAGTACTCCCGCAGGCGGCCGCTGGTGGCAGCGGACGGAATTCTGGCTGCTGCTGGCGAACCTGTTGGTCTACGCGGTGGTGCTGCTGCTGGATCCGCAGCACAACTTCGGATCGGCCACCAGCCTGCAGTTGCTGCTGACCGAGACGACCATGCTGGGGATTTTTGCGATCGGAACCACGATCGTGATTCTCAGTGGTGGAATCGATCTCTCGGTCGGGACGGTCATTGCGTTCAGCAGCATCATCTTCACGGTGGTCATCAAGAAACTGGTCCCTGCAGCCGAGTTGTCCCGTGCGGGAGTCGGTCCGGCAGTGCTGGTGCTGGCCACGCTGGCGACGCTGCTGGTGTCATTGTTGATCGGGCTGCTGCATGCGGCCCTCATCACCGGGCTCAATCTGCCGCCGTTCATTGCCACGCTGGGAACACTCATCGGGCTGCGCAGCCTGGCACGCGTGCTCTCGCAGTCGCTCTTCCAGAGCGACAAGATCGCCGTATCGGCAAAGCAGTTCCGGGCCCTGTACAACGCCACCTGGCCAGTCCAGGTTCCCCTTGTGAAGGACCCGGTCCTCGTCCGCTGGGTTCCACTGCTGGTCTTTGCCCTGGTGGCGGTGGCTGGAATGGTGGTGATGCGACGGACGGTTCTGGGGCGGCATCTGTACGCACTGGGGGGCAACGAGCAGGCCGCCCGGCTGAGCGGCATCCGGACGAACCGCCTGAAGTTTGTCGCCTACATGATCGGGTCGTTCTGCGGCGGTTTGGCCGGCATCCTCTACGCCGCCCGGGAAGGGCAGGGGAATGCTGCCAATCTGGGGGTCGGTTACGAACTCAATGCCATCGCCGCCGCAGTGGTGGGAGGGGCCAGCCTGCGGGGCGGAGCTGGCACACTCACCGGAACAATCCTGGGGGCACTGTTTCTCACACTGGTCGTCAATGGAATTCCCAACCTCATCAAGATCGACTCCAGCCTGTATGAAGGGCTGATCGTGGGCCTGGTGGTGGTCCTGGCCGTGGCCGTAAACCAGCTGCGCACCCGGGGGACCCGCTGATGATCTCCCCGATGGTTCCGGTCCGGATGTCTGAGGCATGACGTCGCCACAGATCTCCATCCGCAACGTCTCCGTCCAGTTCCCGGGGGTCCTGGCCCTGGATGGCGTGTCGCTCGACATTCCCGCTGGCGAATTGCATGCGATTGCCGGTGAAAACGGGGCCGGCAAGAGCACGCTCATGAAGCTGCTCGCGGGGGTCTACACCCGTTACAGCGGTGAGATCCTGCTGGGGGGGCTGCCGGTGCAGTTCCGTTCTACGCGCGATGCCGAGCGGGCCGGCGTCAGCATCATTCACCAGGAATTGAACCTGGTGGATGAACTTTCAGTCGCGGCCAACATCTTCCTGGGGCGCGAACGCCACGGCTTCCTGGGCTGGCTGGACGACCGGGCCATGAATGCCGAGGCGGGCCGGTTGCTCGCCGATCTGGAGTGCCAGGCACTTCCCACGCAACCGGTGGGGGGACTGCGCGTCGGGGACCAGCAGCTGGTGGAGATTGCCAAGGCACTCTCGCTGCAGGCCCAGATCGTGATCATGGATGAGCCGACCAGTGCCCTCACCGAAACCGAGACAGAGCGGTTGATGCGGATCATCAACCGACTGCGTGATCGGGGGGTGACAATCCTGTACATCTCCCACAAGATGGATGAGATCTTCCGGCTGGCCGACCGGATCACCGTCCTGCGCGATGGACGTCTGGTACGCACCGTGGAGGCGCGCCATTCCTCCCCCCGGGAGGTGGCCCACCTGATGGTGGGACGTGAGATCCAGCAGGGGGCGTCTGCGGCAGTTCGAAGCCCCGGCCCGGTGGTCCTCGAGACCCGTGGGCTGACCCAGGCGTGGCCCGGTCATGCCCAGCAGTACCGGCTGCGGGATGTCAGCCTGCAGGTTCACGCGGGGGAAGTCGTCGGTCTGGCGGGCTTGATGGGAGCTGGACGAACCGAGCTTCTCGAATGCCTGTACGGAGCGGGGCGTCCCTCTCCCTCGGGCGAGATCCTGCTCGATGGGCAATCGGTGCAGTTTCGCCATCCGGCGGAAGCGCTGGCGGCCGGGTTGGCGCTGGTGACGGAAGATCGCAAGCGACTGGGATTGTTCGACCAGTTCAGTGTCGGCCAGAACATCACCCTGTGCGCCCTGGGGGACTCCGTCCGCCTGGGGCTCGTCAGTTTTCGGCAAGAACAGACCCAGGCGGGGGAGATGATCGACAAGCTGCGGGTGAAGACCCCCGGGTTTGACAGCGCGATCACGAATCTCTCGGGAGGCAACCAGCAGAAGTGCCTGATCGCCCGTGGGCTGCTCACCGAACCACGATTGCTGTTGCTGGACGACCCGACCCGGGGAGTCGATGTTGGCGCCAAGGCCGAACTCTACCAGCTGATTGATGAATTGTGCCGGATGGGAATGGCCGTCCTGGTCACCTCGAGTGAACTGCCGGAACTCCTCACGCTTTCCGACCGGATCTACGTCCTGTGCGAGGGACGGCTGACGGGGCATTTTGTCCGGGCCGAGGCCACAGAACAGAGGATCATGGAGGCGGCCACGGCCCGCCAGGCGGCCGGGCGCGGCCAGAGTTCTCCTCCCGATTCCACCTCCCTCGACCCCCTGCCGGCAGACCGGGGAGGGGCGGGGCGACTGGGAACCGGGGAAACGACCCGTTTATAATCCCGGAGTACCGGTCCGCCGTGTCGGTCTGCCCGGTGCCGATTGTTTCTCCCGCCCAGATGCGAGGTTCTGTTTCCCATGTCGACCCTGCTTCCCCGTCGTCAGTTTCTGTCCCAATCGGCCCTGCTGGCCGCCGGTGCGGCCCTGGCCCCGGTCACCTTCGCCGCTGAGGAAAAGCCGCTCTTTGACATCTCGCTCGCCGAGTGGTCGCTGCACAAGACGCTCTTCGGTGGAAAGCTCGACAATCTCGATTTTGCCAAGACCGCCAAGGAGCAGTTTGGCATTCACGCGGTCGAGTTCGTCAACCAGTTTTTCAAGGACAAGGCCAAGAACGCCGAGTATCTTGCCGACCTGAAGAAGCGGGCGGGAGACCTGGGGGTCAAGCTGCTGCTGATCATGATCGACGGTGAGGGCGCACTGGGTGATGCCAGCCTGGCCAAGCGCAACCAGGCCGTCGAGAACCACTTCAAGTGGGTGGAGGCGGCCAAGGCTCTGGGCTGTCATTCGATCCGGGTCAATGCGGCCTCTGCTGGCTCGTACGAAGACCAGGTCCATCGTGCGGCTGACGGTCTGCGGGCCCTCACCGAGTTTGCCGCTCCCCACGAAATCAACGTGATCGTCGAAAATCACGGTGGGCTCAGCTCGAACGGCGAGTGGCTGGCCTCGGTCATCAAGAAGGTCGACCACAAGCGGTGTGGAACCCTGCCAGACTTCGGCAATTTCAACCTTGGCGATGGCAAGCAGTACGACCGGTATCGGGGTGTCACGGAACTCATGCCGTTCGCCAAGGCGGTCAGTGCCAAGTCCCATGACTTCAACGAGGCGGGCGACGAGATCCACACCGATTACCGCAAGATGATGAAGATCGTGCTGGACCACGGCTATCACGGGTACGTGGGCATCGAGTACGAAGGAGGCAAGATTGGTGAGGCGGAGGGGATCCTCGCCACCAGGAAACTGCTGGAAAAAGTTCGCACCGAACTGGCCAAGAAGTAGGTCGATCGGGTCGCGAGTCATGATCATCGGGGCCTGCCGTCTTCCGGAACAGGGCGGCGGGCCCCGGTTTCTGATGGTCTCTTTTTGTCGGGAAACCTGGCCATGCGTGGTTGGATGTGCAGTGTTGTGCTCTGCGGGTTGGCCTCTGTGGTCTCCGCAGCCGAGCCCCCATTGGACGAGCATCTGAAACCCTTTGCTCCCCTGGTCGGCAAGACCTGGAAGGGGGAATTCAAGAACTCGACCGCCGACAAGCCGATGTTCGACACAATGCGGTGGGAGGTCGCCTTGAAGGGGAAGGCGATCCGCACACGACATGCGGTCAATGACGGCATCTACGGCGGGGAAACTCTGATCCTGTGGGATCCTGTGAAGAAGCAGATCGTCTCGTACTACTTCACGACAGCCGGGTTCCGCACAGAGGCCGCCTTCGAGATCAAAGAGGGAAAATTCTACTCGACCGAGTTGGTTCACGGACTGCCGGGAGGAGTGACCGAGGTGACGGCCGTCAGTGAATTCAAGGAGGGCCGATTCCACGTGAAGTCACGTCGCAAGGTCAACGACACCTGGGTCGACGGGCATGAAGTGACCTATCGGCAGGTGGCGGATGATACGCCGATTCCGGTCGATTGAGTCCGGGAGGCCACTGTGGCAGACGGTCACAACTCTGTTTAGAATCCAGACATCCTCGCGGGCGAACCGAAGCCCCCTGCCCACCCACCTCACCTTTTTCCGGAGACGACCACCATGAGTGTTGCCAACCTGCGCTCGACCGCCCTGATGCTGGGACGCCTGGGACTGGGACAGGCCGGTGATCCCGAGGCCGAGAAGAAGGCGATTGCCAAGTTGAAGGAGTGGGGTGTTCTGGTTCTCGAAATCGCCCAGAACGACAACCGCCTGGATGTCAGCTACATCACGGCGCAGACCAAGATCGGGAACGATAATCTCGCTCCCCTGAAAGATCTGACCCGCCTGGCTCAATTGAACCTCCGGGGGCAGGAGATCACCGACGACGCAATCCCGCACATCGCCGGCCAGAAGACGCTGGTCAAGCTGCACCTCGAAAAGACCAAGATCACCGACAAGGCGCTCGAATTGATCAAGGGGCTCGAAAACCTCGAGTACCTCAATCTCTACGGCACCGAGATCACCGACGCTGGCCTCGCCCAAGTCGAGAACCTCAAGAAGCTCAAGGCCCTCTACCTCTGGATGACCAAGGTCACCGATGCGGGGGTGATGAAACTGCAGCAGGCTCTCCCGATGTGCAAGATCAACCGGGGAACCTGAGCGGGTTTCCGGGAAACCACGGTCGCGGCGGCCGCGCCTGTTGGCGTGGCCGCCGCGTTTTCATTTTGCCGGCCTGTGTGTCAGGGGCTGGTCGACCTCTCGTGGAACAAGGAGTCTCCCCATGGTCTGCGATCACTTGAAGCAACTGTACCAACTCTGCCTGGATCAAAAGATCCGGCTGAGTGCCTCCGACCTGATCCATGTCGTCTGCGAGCAGTGTGGCCGTCAGGAGGTCTGTCCTTCGAACCTTGTGACCAGTCTCGAAGATGGGGATGCGCCGTCGGGACGTCCACAGCAACCGGCCTCTCCCGCAAAGCCTGCGTCCCCCCGCTGAAAACGGGAGCCTGGGCGGGCGAACGGGAGGGAGGGCCCCCTCAGGTCAGGCAAGGCATTGTCTGGGAACTCGGGATTTCTCCCAGACAACTCGCCGGCCGGGCGATGCCAGACTATGACCGACCCGCCAGTTGTTTTCGCAGGGGGGCCGAGATCAAAAGGTCCGAAAACGACTCGTAAAGCGCAATATCGTTTTGATTGAGCTCGCGGATGAGATCCATCGCCTCCGAAAATCGGGGCTGCGCCTCCAGGATCGTGCGATAGTTTTCACGGGAGATGTTGACCGAGGTCTTGATGGTCAGCCGGGGGCCGCCACACTGGGCAATCGCATCGAGAAACACCGGCATCTGTTCGACTTTTCCAATCAGGTACCGCACCTCGGAGCGTTCGAGGATCTCTTCGCGGTGCTGGAATCCCCCAAACAGGATTTGGGACTGCTGGTTGTGAATTGCTCGCTGAAACTCCGGTACCTGCAGGGCCTCAAACAGGGTCATGCCTCCGGTGACCTTCGCCAGGGGATGCTCGGGGTGGTCCCACAGGTAGGCGAAGTAGGACAGGGCTCGGGCGACCGGGTCCCGCATGACGCTGATCAGCAGGGATTGGTCTCGCATTTCGGGGGGCAGATTTCTGAACCGGACATGCCCCCCGCACATGTCGAACCGACGTCCCATCTCCGGAACGATTTGATTGAGTTCGGTGAAATGGGCAATACCGCCCGAATTTTGCTCGGAAATCGTGTTATGCCACCAACTCAGTCTCTGTCCCACCGTTTGAATGCAGGCCAACTTGAAAGTCGTGCCGGCTGTCTTGGGGATGTGGATGAACAGCGTAAAGTCGTGTTGCGGAGACATGGTGGAACTGGGAACAAAGATTGGCTCGAATGGATGACACCCCCGGAGTGCGGACTGGGCGGTCGCTCCCCGGGGTTCCGCCGACGCTGACGCTTGATGTTACCGGGTGGCACTCACCCGATGCGAGTGGTGCGTTGGCGACATGTTCCTTCCGTCGGGCCGGGCGTGTCGGGACCACCTGTCCCCGGAGGGGGCTGAACACCGGCCTGGGAATCACCGGGGAGGTGGAAATTCGGTCCCCAGCAGGTTTTGCACAACCTGCAGTGCTTCAAACCAGGCCGTCGCAGGCGTTGGATAATAATTGTCCCACGGTTTCGGCTGGTCGACGAAATGCAGCACGACCGCGTCCCGGAAAGCCGCCGATTCCAGCGCCTGCGCCGGCGGCAGAAAATGATTGAAACGTTCGGGCAGGGGGTCGACCTGCTCCTCGAATCCCAGGTTCAGCGCACACTGGTCCTGAAACAGCAGTCGGCGTCCCGGATCCAGCGCGCATTGCAGGGACTTGTCGAGCGCCCGGCCAATTTCGGGGTGTTGGAAATCAAACCGCAGCACGCCACTGTTGAAATACCAACCCCTCAGTCCATGCTCTGCGACAGCCCTGCGGACCTCGGGACGGTCCACTTCCGGGCGGGCCATGAGGGGATTTTGCCGGGGGCATTCCAGCAACTCCGCCAGGCCGGGCCGAATGAGGGTGTCGGCATCCAGATACAGCGCTTGCTGATACACATTCCGGGCGAGCAGGTGCCGGGCCAGGAAGATCCGGTAATACGCGGCCAGCGAGAGGGTCGCTCCCCCGGTGAAAAATCCGTAGTCCGCCCGCAGTTGACTGGGATCGGGTACCAGGTGGGCGGCATTGACGACATCCACTGCGGCCCCCAGTGATGGCCCCAGGATTCCAGCGAGTCGGGACGCTGTCTCAAACACAGCGGCGTCCGCCGCGAGCGTGATCCGTGTGTTTCGAACCAGGAGCGGATTCGAGAGGCACAGGGAAACCAGCGAAACCAGCGTGGGACGCAGGAACCCGGCATCGGTGCAGTACAGGATGGCAATGCGGGGAGCGGTGGGCAAGCGGACCACAGGTTGGGGCGCCTTCAGCCGGATTCGGTCGGCACGTTCCTGCAGCAGTCGATCGGCACCGTCCAATCCCTCGATCTCGATTCCTGTGTCCGCCAGATCCTCGAGCAATGTCCGCCGGACGCGTTCCATCTCCGGCGACCGGGGGCCGGGAAGTGCCGAAAGCCGCTCCCACAAGTCGCGAACCCGCCCCGTCTTACGGGCCGCGCGGACCAGGACGTACAGGACATGGGGGTTGTTGGGCAATTCGGCAAGTTGGCGGATGGCCAACTCGTACAGGTCGGCATGTTCACCCCGCTCACTGTGAAAGACGCAAGCCACTCCCAGCAAGTGACGCGGGTACAGACCGTCGACCCGTTCCCGTTCGAGCAGTTCACTGGCTTCCTTGGGACGGCCGGTATTCACCAGGATCCGGATTCGCGCAAGCCTCAGATTCTCATCCTGCGGCTCGCTGTTGGCGAGGTCGCGCCAGTAGATTTCGGCGGCACGGGGCCAGTCTCGGTCCCGCAAAGCCGCCGAAAGTTCCAGGGTGGCGATGTCATTGTCGCCCGGAAACGACTCCCGCAGAATCCGAAAAAACTCCGGCTCCAGATCGGACCTTCGCTCTCGGACCAGCCCTGATCCCACTCGCAGGGCCGCGCTTTTGGGGAGCGTTCCCAGGGTCGCCTGGTGCTCGCGCAACAGTGTGACCGCAGTGCCGAAATCCCCCTCCTGCAGTCGCTGATCGACGTGGCGCTCCACCGTGATGTTGGATTCGTCCTCGAGTTGTTTCAGGACGATTTCCAGGCCGGGTGTGCCCGCCTTCGACAGACGCGAGAACTCCATCCAGAGTTCACGCGATTTCCCCGTTTGCCGGGCCGCCTCGACAACCGGCTCCAGGCCCCCTGCCTGTTGGCTCAGGTTGGCCAGGTGCGGAATTGCCAGCCGGTAGACATCGGCCCAGCGTTGCCCGGCTGCCAGTTGCCGCAGCATCCGCGGACGCCACGCGGGGATCCGCAGGCAGGTCGTTGTCGCCAGCTCGCTCAGGCGTGTTTTCCAGCGCTCCATGACAACCGCCAGTGACTCAACTTGGCTGACCCCCTCCCTGCGGGGGGCGGAGGGGCGGGCCGACTCGGGGCCCCGGGAAACAATCTCTCGGATCAGCAGGGTACCCGGGGGCGTGAGGGAGGAACAACCAACCGCTGCTTGCCACTGCGGAAGTCGCGGGACACCGCATAACCGGGTTCGCTGTCCGGCCGGCACTCCGGGGGATGCGGCCCGCCTGGAACAGCGCTGGGGTGACAGTCCTCCATGTAGCCGGTCGGATCGACGTTGTCATCCGGTCACTCACCAGCCGCTGACTGGCCAGCCGCTGCCTCATCAGAAGAGACGCTGGGATGGCGGTTCCGCAGGGCTGCAGACATGAGCCACTGGGGAAACGAATGGAAGAATTCGAGATCCTCGGTGTTCAGGTGGCGAAGGAGATCGAGGGCCTCTTCGTAGCGGGGCTGAGCTCCCAGAATCTGGCGGTAATCCGGGCGTGAGCGATTCTCGTCCGACTCGATCACCAGGCGTGGCCCCCCCGACTGCTCGAGGGCGTCGAGAAAACTCGCCAGGTGATCGGTCTTGCCAATCAGGTATTTCACGGATGAACCTTCGAGGATCTGGTCCCGATGGCGCAATCCACCGAACAGATGACGGCATTGCTGGTTTTGCACCGCCCAGCGGAACGCGGGGACCTGCAGAGCCTCAAACAGGGTCATCCCCCGGGTCTTCTGGGCCAGCGGATGCTGGGGCTGATCCCAGAGATAGGCGAAGAACGAGAGGGCTCGGGAGACCGGTTCCCGGATGAGACTGATCAGCAGGGCCTGATTCCGGATCTCGGCGGGCAGCATGCTGTATTGGACGTGGCCTCCACACATGTCAAAGCGCACGCCCATCTCCGGAACGATCGGCTGCAAGTCGGTGACATGCAGAATGTCAGATGGCGGACCCGGAAGGGGCAAGCGGTGGACCCACCAGCAGAGACGTGGCCCCAGCGCCCGATGGCACGCCAGCTTGAACGTTGTGCCGGCGGTTTTCGGAAGATGCAGAAAGAATGTGAACTGCAAGGGGACGCTCAAATCCTTCGAGAGGCAGACGCTGGATAGCGTTCGATTGGAAAACGGAGTCGCACTGTTTCCAGTGGTCATTCATGCAAGTCGCGTGGGAAACCGATTCGCAATGAATCCGGAGGAAAACTTGTGTGGCTGAATGCGGGGATGGATTCCTGAGTCTTTCCGTCGTTGTTCAGAAGAGTTGATCCGCCTCCTTTCCCAACAAGTTGTGCACGATCTGAAGCGTTTCGAACCACACTTTCGCAGGATGGAAAAAAAAACTGTCCCAGGGTTTGAGTTCACCCAAAAAGTGCAGCACGACTCCTTCCATCGAGCCCAGATTCTCCGACATGTCCTTGGCGAACAGAAACTTGTTAAATCGCTCGGGGAGAACCTCAACCTGCCCGTCAAACGCGATATTCATCGCACATTGATCGTGGAAGTGCAGTTTCCGGTGAGGATCCAGGGTGTTGTCCAGAGATTGCTCCAGGAGTTGGGGCAGTCTTGGATGTCGAAAGTCGAAACGCAGGACACCGCTGTTGAAGTACCAGTGCTTCATCCGGTGGTCAGACACAGCGCGGCGGATGATCGATCGGTCCGGTTCAGGCCGCGCCATCAGGGGTTGGGACATGGGCTGGGCAAACAAGTGTTCGAGGCCGGCCCGGATCAAAGTGTCTCCATCCAGGTACAACCCTTCCCGGTACTTTTGTTCTCGCATCAGATGTCGCGCCATGAAAATCCTGTAGAATGCGGCGGGCGAGAGAGTTCGGCCACCAGTGTAGATCCCATAGCGAGACCGTAGCTGGGCCGTGTCGGGAATCAGATCGGTGGCCGACAGAACATTGATGTCAACTCCCAGCAGCGGTTCCAGGATTCGGGCCAGCCGGCTGAGTTTGGGAGTCACTTCCGGAGCCCCGAGCACACTGATACGGGCCTTGCGGATCAACAGGGGATTCGCAAGGCAAAGCGAAACGAGGGAAACGATTGTGGGACGCAAAAATGCCGCATCACAGCAATAGAAAATCCCAAATTCACACGCCGGTTTGGATTCGGCAGAGGGGCGTGTCTTCAGCCGAATCCGATCGCGGCGAGCCTCCTGCGGCAGTCCGGACCCCTCGGGAAGTGCAGGGGTGACGCCAGACACTGCCAGGTCCTCCACCAACGCGTCGATCATCTGCGTCAGGTGAGGTGCACGGGGAGCCGGCGTTTCCAGCAGTTCCTGCAACAACAGGGGCATCTGGCCGGTCTTTCGGGCGGCCAGGATCACCCGGTACAGCAGGAAAGGATTCGGGGGGAGCTGGGGCAGATCCTGCGTTGTCAGTCGATAGATCGCTGACCAATTTCCCTGCTCGCTCCATAGGCCGCAGACCACCCCCCACAATTCCTGGGGATAATTTCCCTTGGGAAATTCCTCTTCCAGTATGCGTCGTGCGTCTTCACTGCGATCGTTTTGAACCAGCAGGCGGATCTCTGCAGATCGCAGGATGGCGTCCTGCGACTCCAGTGACGGGCCCAGACGCTCGTAGATCTCCCAGGCTCGGTCCCAGTCCCTAGTACTGACGAAGACGAGCATCGCCTCTCTGTCAACATCGGGGTCCATCGGGAAGAGTTGGGTGAGGTGGTGCGCGACTTCGCTCCGCTCGGGCACGAAATTTGAATTCCGCAGGTGCTTTAACAATTCGATCCCAAGGGATCGGGGAACAGTGCCAAATCGGCTTGTATGCTGGCGAAAAAACTGAACCGCAGCGAGAACCTGACCCTCCCGGAGTGACTGTGAGAATTGCGTGAATAATCGCTGCTCTGCATCTCGGGCAAGTTGGCTCGCAGCCTGTGTCACTGCGACCGGATGTGGCTGTGGCAGGTCCGTCAGCCGGCTACACAGATCCGCCTCCTGACCGGACTGCCTCGCTGCCTGGCAGACCAGGTCCAATCCTTCCGGCAAACGGGAGAGTTCCGGCAACTCGGCCACACCCCGGCGATACAACTCCTCCCATTGCCCCTGGCCTGCGAGCGTGCGCAGGGGCCGAATTTTCAGAAACGGGATGCGTGCCTGGGCCTTCGCCAGGAGACTGCGCCAAGAAGAACTTGCAGAATTCACGGCGATGGTGACAAGGGCCTCTCAGGAGGGAGTGCAGCCAGGCTGGCCGCGCCAATCTGATTGCTGTCGATGCGACAGACGATCGTATTGATCCCCTTCAGATTACCTGTGGCTTCCAGCGCGAGACAACCAATCCCTCGCGGCAATTGCGGACCATGGCCGACTCCCAGGGTCCCCCTGGTACAACCCCTACCTGTGGCAATCGCTTCCCTCGGACAATCCGTGGACGCTGTCGGGCGAACCAGTCCCTCGCGGGAGAATCTCGGCCTCGTCGGGGTTGCACGTCACGCTCTCTGATACGAGTCCCGGAAAATGACCAGGGGAGCGGGGGCGGGCCGAACCCCCCCCGGCTGGCAAGAATTCCTCCAGTCCAAAGCTGGCAATCGGAGACATTCCCTCGGGAATTCACGGCCAAGGGGCTCCGCCAACCATCATCCCTCAGTCGACGTTTCAGGCTGGCAATGTCGGCCAACCCGATCTCAGCCAGCCATGGTTGATGCCGAATGACCCATTCCGATGGGATTCCGATCGGATGTGACTCACAAAAACAAACCATAGACACTAATTTGTATACTACTGCTATTGCAGGTTATGTGGTCTGCAGTATAAATGGACATGGTTTCATTTTTTCTGGAGACACACCACCATGTCGCGTTACACCCGTGCATTGCGCAAGGCTGCCAAGGTTGCGGCCCAGGCTCCGGTTCCCTCTGACGGCCCACAAAATCCCGAGTTGAATTCCGTTTCGGCAGGTTCGCTCACTCCTCGGGAGATCGTCCCCGCCACTGGATTCCCCATCAACAGCCCCGAGTCTTCCCCTCACGAGCCCCCCACGGCTTAGACGGGAACCACCTCGGTTCCGGGTTTGGGGAGTCCAATAACTGAACGGGATACCACTGGAGACCGTTCTGGCCTCAATCTATGTGGGACTGCGTCCACCATTCCCGGGCGAGATTGGGTTCCCGACAGTCGGCCGGGCGCGCTTCGGCAGCCGTTCAACGATGGCTGGCTCTGGCGCGACCGCATTCGAGCGGGAGATCTGTCTGTCATCGTCGCGAACCATGGTGTGGGGGCTTCGACCGTGGCCTGCGACTGGATCGCCCGCGTCACGACAGGCCGGGCTTTCCCCGGTTGTTCTCCCGGCGATGCACTCCCCCCGTCCGACGTCCTGCTGCTCAATGCGGTGGAAGATTTCTCCCGCACCGTCATTCGTCGGATTGTCCAACAGGGAGGCAATCCCCAGCGGGTCCTGCTGGCGACGAATCCCCTGCTCGAGTGGGGGGAGGGAAACCGTGATTTCCCGCCGGATCCCAACCCGTTTCTGGTGCCGGGAGAGTCTCGCGTCCGGCTGCAAACGACGGCGGCGATGGAAAAACTCGGACGGTTCCTCAGGCAGCGCCCCAGCATCCGCCTGGTCGTCATCGACCATCTCAAGCAGCACTTCCGCTGCGACAGTGAACGGGCTTTCGAGGGGCTGATGCACGACCTGGTCTCACTCGCCCGCGAACTCGACATTGCGTTTGTGCTGATCCAGCCTCCGGACGCCTTCCGCAAGGCCGAGGGGACCGCCCAATACCTCAAGAGCGATTCGCTGCGCCAGGTGGCCCGCAGTATCTGGCGGCTGGCCACTCCGGTCCGTCGTTCGTACGGCGAACGGGTGCTGCAATGCCTCAAGCTCTCGCATCCGGTGGAAGACCAGGCTCGCCAGAATTGGCGGATTGATCGTCAGCCCAGTGGTCGCCTCGAGTGGAAACCCGGCACTGGAATGGAACTCTACGCGCCCCTCGATGAGATCCGCCAGGCGGCCCTCAACAATGCCCACCATTACCTCATTCACCGACTCAACGTGAACGACGGCACGATGGACATCGAAGACCTGCTGGCCGACGGACGTCGCTGCGGAATCGATCCGAAACATCTCCGTGATGCGGTCATTCAGAATGCACTCGAGGCCCTCTAT
>Ga0315902_10005821_pt1 | contig 17272 bp, 18 predicted proteins | sample LakEriMetagenome_9_FD_203523 | JGI IMG/M metagenome (GOLD analysis project Ga0315902, IMG submission 203523) | Freshwater fungal communities from buoy surface, Lake Erie, Ohio, United States - Buoy 12 MA117 | ecosystem: Environmental > Aquatic > Freshwater > Lake > Lake biofilm | place: USA...
TGTGCACGGTGTGTATCGCAAACGTCTCCTTCCCAACTACGACGTGTTCGACGAAGAGCGCACGTTCACGCCGGGGTCGGGCGCGCATCATCTCTACGAGATCGCGGGCGTTCGTGTCGCCGTCTCCATCTGCGAAGACATCTGGTACGCCGATGGTCCGGTGACCGAACAGGCCGCTGGTGGAGCGCAACTGAACCTCAGTCTCAACTCGTCTCCATACCATCGCGGCAAGTCGGCCGATCGTGAGATCATGCTCGCTCGCCGTGCACGCGAGAACACGTGTGCGATCGCGTACGTCAATCAAGTGGGCGGCCAGGACGAGTTGGTGTTCGACGGCGGCTCGATGCTGTTCGACGCGAGTGGCGCGCTCGTCGGTCGTCTGGCCAACTTCACCGATGGCTTGCTCGTGGCCGATCTCGACGTTCCGGTTGCCGCCACCGAGCCATCCCTGCCCGTCACCGTGTTGTCGACAGCATCACGATCGAACGGCCCGCGTCTCGACGCCGTCGTCGAACCAGTGGTCACCGACTTGGCCGAGTTGTACGAGGCCTTGGTGGTGGGCACCCGCGACTACGTGCGCAAGAACGGCTTCACCGACGTCGTCATAGGTCTCTCGGGCGGTATCGATTCGTCACTCGTCGCGTGCGTGGCTGTCGACGCGCTCGGCGCCGAACACGTTCACGGTGTGTCGATGCCGTCGCGCTACTCGTCGCAGGGTTCGAAGGACGACGCCTACGCCTTGGCCGAGGCACTGGGTATCGACGTTCGCACCATCTCCATCGAGCCGGCGTTCCAGGCGTATCTCGAGATGCTCGAGCCGAGTTTCACCGGACGCGCGGCCGATCTCACCGAGGAGAACCTGCAGAGTCGCTGCCGTGGCCAGATCCTCATGGCGCTGTCGAACAAGTTCGGATGGATGGTGCTCACCACCGGTAACAAGAGCGAGATGGCCGTGGGCTATTTCACGATCTACGGCGACTCGGTCGGTGGTTACGCGGTCATCAAGGACGTGTTCAAGACCGACGTCTTCGCGCTCAGTCGATTCGTGAACGAGCTGGCGGGCGCCGAGGTGATTCCCGAATCGGTACTCACCAAACCACCGTCGGCCGAACTGCGCCCCGATCAGCGCGACGATCAAAGTCTTCCGCCGTACGACGTTCTCGATGCGGTCCTCGAGATGTACGTGGAGCGAGACATGACCGCGGCCGAGATCATCGAGATCGGACTGCCGAGTGACATCGTTCGTCGGATCGCTCGTCTGGTCGACATCAACGAATACAAGCGACGTCAGTGTCCTCCGGGCGTGCGCGTGACCGAGAAGGCTTTCGGCAAAGATCGTCGCCTGCCGATCACCAACGGTTATCGCGGCTGATCAGACCGTCGCGCGGGTCACGATCGAGTGAACCCACAGACAAACGATCACGAGGAGCGCGCAGCCCGCACCGATGGTGGCCGGAACTTCGATGCCGTGCGAGTCGTAGGTCGCTGTCGCCACGAGCGACATCACGGCTCGACCCATCGTGCCACCACCGATCGCGAATCCGAGTCCGCGTCCGGGAGATTCCGGAATCGCGTTCGCGGCCAGTGGCAGCAGGCTCACGATCGCGAACTCGAAACCGAGTAGAAAGAGCGCGAGCAAGACGAGTCCGCTTACTTCGTTGGTGTGACCGACCCAGAACAGCAGTCCGGTGGGCACGATCAACGCGGCACCCAAGGCCGTGCTTCGCTCCTTGCCCCACACGTCGGTACGCCGAGCACTCGTGATCGAGGCGAACAACTCGAACGCGCCGAGTCCGAAGGCGACCGCGGCGATGCGGGCTTCGTCGAATCCGAATTCGTCCTCGAGCCACGAGCCGAACGTGACGAACATGCACTGGCTGGCTGCCATCAAGAAGAACATGGAGCCGACGACCCACCAGCCGTGCGACGGCATCGGCACCTTGCGTTCTTCTCGTCGTGCCGTGTCGGCTCGAACGCTGTCGTCGCGAAGCCGCGATGCGACGACGAGGGTCATGACGGCGGTTCCAGCGGCACCGGTCACGTAACCCCACCGCCACGACGACGCCGAAGCGACCAGTCCCATGACGGTCACACCGAGGAGCAAGCCGAGAGCCCACGACGTCTCGGTGATGCCGACCACGCGACCGCGGCGTTCGTAGTCGACGTGATCGTTGATCCAGGCGGTGAGCCCCACGTCGAAGACCAACTTTGACGCACCGAGCACGGCGATGGCGACGGTGAATACGACCAGGTTCGGACTGGACGCGGCCAAGGTGGTGGACGCGGTGACACCGAGAAGACCGCCGGCCATCGACGTGCGACGGGCCAGACGATCGACGACCGACCCGAGGTACGGAGCAACGATCATCATCAACTCGGTGATCATGAGGGCGACTCCGAGGCGTCCGAGACTCACGTCGAAGTCGTCGGAAATGCTCGCGAGGAACGGCGGGGCGAATCGGAAACACGCGTTGGCGTTGAGACGGGCAACCGTCAGAGCGACGACGTGCTGACGGGTCTCGGTCGGGTACGACTCGTCGAGAATTCTGTTCAGCACTGGTCGTCGTCGCTTCCGCTCTTGGCGATCAGGTAGCCGATCGCGCGCTCGGCCTTCGGATAGCGGTTGACCACTTTCCAGAACTCGGCGTCGTGGCGATCGACGACCAGGTGCGCAAGTTCGTGCACGATCACGTAGTCGAGGACCCACATCGGAAAACCGACCAGACGGGCCGACACGCGCACCTGTGCGGTGGACGGTGTGCACAATCCCCATACCGCCGTGAGATCGTCGGCCCATTCGATGGAGGCGGGCTCGGGCAGTCGATACGTGGACGCCAGCTTCCGAGCCCGGTCGACGAGATCGATCGACAAGGTCGCGGTCTTGCGCTCGAAGCGCTTGATCATCTCGCGGACCGATTCACTCTCTTCGTGCTTGCTCATCCAGGCCGGAATGGTGACGGTGATGAGTCGACCGTCGAGCCGGGCGGCCACACTCCGCTTGCGTCGCTTCGATCTGATCACTCGCACGTCGAACGCGCTGTCGAAGAGAGACGGCTGGTATGCCGGCCCCTCGGTCACTCGACGGCTCCGGTGTTCTTCAGTTCCTCGGCCACCAATTCGAGAGGGAACAACAGTGAGCCGGCGCGCCAACCGTCGGTGAGGTCGTGCTCGAACCACGATCCGCCGAGATTCGGGAAACGGTGCTCCTTACCGGCGAGATGGCGGCGCAGGATGCGGATCACGCCACCGTGCGACACCACGAGCACACAGGCGCCCTGATGGAACCGGGTGATGTCGGCGAACGCCGCGAGCGCCCGCTCGCGAGTCGAGTCGGCTGACTCGAAGTTGTCGGGACGTCGCCCGGAGTCGAGCCATCCGGGCCAACCGCTGTTGATCTCCTGGCGTGTGAGGCCTTGCCAGTCGCCGGCGGCGTTCTCGCGCCAACGCTCGTCGACACGCCGAGTGGTGCAGCCGACCGTCTCGGCGATGAGATCGGCGGTCACACTCGCGCGTTCGAGATCGCTCGAGATCACGAGGTCGAACGGTGGACATTCGGCGGCGAGAAGTTGCGCGGCCTGTCGCGCTTGCAGACGCCCGAGTGTGGTGAGCGGGGGATCGGCCTGTCCTTGCCAACGACCCACCGCGTTCCATTCGCTCTGGCCGTGTCGAAGCACGAGCACCCGGGTCGTTGTCACGGCTGTTCACGGTATCCCCATGTACGCTTCGCTCGTGGCCACTGTCCGGCTCTTCGCCCAGGCTCGTGAGGCGGCCGGAACCGGTCGCGATTCACTCGATGGTCGCACCGTGGCCGAGGTCATCGATGCTGCGGTGCGAAAGTACGGCGCCGATTTCGAGCGAATCCTGCCGACGTGTCGAGTGTGGTTGAACGGTGAGGCCGTTCCGGTCGACACTCCTGTCTCCGACCGCGACGAAGTGGCAGTATTGCCTCCGGTGTCAGGAGGATGTCGATGAGCTCTCACGCGAACGATGCGTCGAACATGCCACTCGACCAACTTCGCGCCGAGCGCGATCGCCTGCGTCACGAAGAAGACGCGGTGTCGTTCGTGCGTCGACTCGCGCAGGGTCGCATCGATCTCGTCGAAGCGGTTCGTCATCGTCAGTCATCGGGTGAGTCCACGTCGGTGGCCGACATCATTCGCTCCGGGGTCGGTCCGGCACCCAGTACTGGGTCGGCCCGTCCTCCGCGTGACACCGAGGTAGCGGCCGATCACCCGCTCGTGACCGAGTTCGATCAGTTGTGCGACGGCCTCGGATTCGACGAGATGATCGGACTCGACCGACCGGGCCTCGATCGTCTCCACGACGGACTCGTGGCGTTCGAAGCGGCCCAGAGCGGTCGCCGTCGCGACCTGTTCGAGCGCATCGATGCGCTGACTGCCGAGTTGGTCCGTCGCTATCGCGATGGCGACGCCTCGGTCGACTCGCTGCTCCAGGGCTGACCAGGCCCGGAGGGCCGATCAGGGCTTCTTCGGCGACCGCCGATAGGTTCACCCTTCTATGACGCGGGTGGCGATGCTCTCGTACCACACCTCGCCGCTGGCCCAACCCGGTGTCGGCGACTCGGGCGGGATGAACGTCTACGTGCGCGAACTGGTGGCCGCTCTCGCCCACGCCGGTGTCGAGTGCACCACCTACACCCGTGAGTGGCGCTCGGGTCTGCCGCGTGAGATCCACGTCGAGCCCAACCACACGGTCGTCCACGTGCCGGCCGGTGCATTCGATCTGCGCAAGGAAGAACTCGAAGGAGTCGTCCCTCAGTTCACCGACTTCGTACTCGACGATCTCCGTCGCCGTCCGGCCGATGTGGTGCACGCCAACTACTGGCTTTCCGGTATCGCCGGGCACTCCATCAAGCACGAGGTCGGCATTCCGCTCGTCAGCACGTTCCACACACTCGCTCGCGTGAAGGCCGAGGGTGGCGACCCTGAACCCGAGCGCCGCGAACGCATCGAGGCATCGATCATCGGTTGCGCCGATGCGATCTGCGTGTCGTGCGACGAAGAAGAAGATCAGTTCCGTCGTCTGTACGGCGATCCCCCCGGAGCCATGGAAATCGTGGCCCCCGGTGTGGAGCACGCATTCTTCACACCAGGCGATCGCCGTGGTGCGCGTCAGGCACTCGGCATGGGCGACGGACCCGTGATGTTGTTCGTGGGTCGCATCCAACCCTTGAAGGGTGTCGACGTGGCCTTGCGCGCTCTGGCGGCACTCGGTCGTCCCGATGCTTCGTTGTACGTGGTCGGAGGGTCGAGTGGGGCCGATGGCGATGCGTACGTCGACTCGGTGCACGAGTTGGTGAATCAGTTCGGCCTGCGCGATCGCGTGCACTTCGTTCCGCCGCAGGCACACCACATCCTGTCGAGCTACTACCGCGCCGCCGACGCGGTGTGGGTGCCGAGCCGTTCCGAGAGCTTCGGTCTGGTTGCACTCGAAGCCGCGGCCTGTGGCGTCCCGGTGGTGGCCAATGCCGTCGGAGGCTTGCTGTCGCTCGTCGACCACGATCGAACCGGATTCCTGGTGGCCGATCGCGACCCCGAATTGTTCGCCCGACACACGCGCGAGTTGCTCGACAACACCGATCGCGCGCGAGCGATGGGTGCCGCTGCCGCCGAACTCGGTCGCCGCTACACGTGGAGCTTCGCGGCCGCCCGCTTGCGCCGTCTGTACACCGACGTCACGTCTCGCTCTCTCGTCAACTGCTCGTGAGCGATCTGTTCGACGACGAGTCACTCGCCGTCCTCGAACGGCAGATCGACGAATGGCTCGGAAATCTGCGTTCGACCAATTCGGCCATCGTGGCCATCGATCACGCCGAGCCCGAGCCGGCCTTTCGTTCGCGCTGGTACGTGCGTATGGCGGGGGAGTCGAAGGAGTTCACCACCATCTGGATCACTCTCGGTCAACGCACACTGCGGTACGAGACGTACGTGATGCCAGCCCCCGAGGAGAATGCACTCGAACTGTTCGACAACCTGTTGCGTCGCAACGACCGATTGATTGGTGCGCACTTCTCCATTGGCGCCGAAGACGCGGTGTTCCTCCGCGGCGATCTTCCGCTGTCGGCGTTGTCGGAAGCCGAACTCGACCGCATCGTGGGCTCCACCTATGCGTACGTCGAGCAGTCCTTCCGACCGCTGTTGCGAATCGGCTTCGCTTCGCGCTTCCGCGACGAGTGACTCGCTCCCACCTTCACCCGCTCCGCCGGTGCGGTCGGGAAGTCGTACCGGCGGAGCTCACCGGGCTGATTAGCGTGAGCGCATGAGTCAGTCGACCTTGGCCGTCATCGGAGGCGGCAACATGGGCGCCGCTTTGGTCGGTGGCCTCCTGGAGAGCGGTGCGGTGGCGGCCCACGACGTGGTGGTGGTCGAGGTCGTGGCAGCTCGTCGTGAGGCCCTGGGTTCGATGTTTCCGGGCGTTCGTGTGATCGACGCGCTCACCTCGAACGATCGATGTGATGCGGCCATCATCGCGGTCAAACCCCCCGACGCCGCCGCGGCTGCCGCGGTGGGGGTGAAGGCCGGTGCCCGACGAGTTCTGTCGATCGCCGCGGGAGTCACTCTGGCCACCCTCGAGCGGGCCTGCGGCAGTGGCGTGGCCGTCGTTCGGGCCATGCCCAACACTCCGGCCCTCGTAGGCGCGGGTGCCAGTGCGATCACAGGTGGAAGTGATGCAACCGATGTCGACATCGCGTGGGCCGAATCGATTCTCGGTTCGGTCGGAATCGTCGTGCGCGTCGACGAATCGCAACTCGATGCGATCACCGGACTCACCGGCAGTGGCCCGGCGTATCTCTTCCTCGTTGCCGAATCACTCATCGATGCCGGAGTGAACGCCGGACTGTCGCGTGACATGGTCGAGGATCTCGTTAGTCAATTGTTCGTCGGTTCGTCGCAGTTGCTCGCACAGGGTCGACCGCCGTCCGAACTACGCGCGCAGGTCACGTCACCGAACGGAACGACCGCCGCTGGCATCGCCGTGCTCGAAGCGCGTGCACTGCGCGCGGCGTTCGACGAGGCCGTTTCGGCGGCGACTCGACGCAGTCGCGAACTCGGTTCGTGACACTGCTCGCACGACACGTTTCGTGTTCACCCTGCGTAGCGATTTAGCACGAAAATTCGATTTTTCTGCACGCAGCAAACATCGGAATTTTTCTTGCTCCATCGCTTTCTTTTGCAGGACATTCGTGTCTAAGGTGCGCCATAGGTCACAAGACCACCGGCTCTTCGTAGCCGGGAGACGCGCCCGAAAGGGCAGCGCCGACAGGGCCGGTGCCATCGGGGGGTTGGCACCGGCCCCGTCGCATTATCCGGCACTTCACTGACACACTGAGGCCGATGTCATCGCGTCGCTACGACACCGTGTCGTTTCTCTCCGATTTCGGACACGGCTCCGACGCGGTCGGAATCATCAAGTCGATCCTGCGCGATCTCGCACCCGACGTCGTCGTGATCGACATTGCGCACGACATCACTCCGTTCGATGTGCGCGCTGCATCACTCGCATTCGCGCGCGCGGTGCCGTATCTCCCCGAAGGAATCATCATCACGAGTGTCGACCCGGGCGCGGGAGGCAGTCGTCGCATCATCGCCGTCGAGATCGCCGGTGGTGCGGGCATCGTGATCGGCCCTGACAACGGTCTCATCGCGACGGGCGTCGCTCTCGCGGGGGGAGCCGACCGCGCGGTGGTTCTCGATCGCGACGAACATCATCTCGCATCACCCGGTGCCACCTTCGCCGCTCGTGACGTGATGGCTCCGGTAGCGGCGGCGTTGTGTGCTGGTGCTGATCTGTTCGCAGTGGGCACCGAAATCGATGCCGCGACTCTCTTGCCGAGTGTGGTTCCGATTCCACGGGAAGAGAACGGCGGACTCGCGTGCGAGGTCATCTGGATCGATCGCTTCGGCAACTGTCAGCTCAACGTGTCGGTCGACGATCTCAGCACCGTCTGGGGCGCCGTGCCGGAGCGTGTGCGTGTGTCGTGGGGTGACAACGTGCGCAACCTGCGCATCACCACCTCGTACGCTGATCTCGGTGCGGGTGCGCTCGGCCTCGTGGTCGACTCCACTGGCCTCTTGAGTCTGAGTCTCGACCGGGCCTCGGCTGCTCGCGAACTCGGGATCGGTGAGGGAGAAGGGGTGCTCATCTCTCCCTCCGACGAGCAGGGAGTCACCGTCCCGGTCACTCTGCGTGCGTGATCGGGTGCTCGACCGGCCCCCAGGGCTAGGGTGATTTCGTGCGTCCGGCTACGACCCTGACCATGGCCCTGCTCATGGCGGCGATCTTCATCGCGGGGATCGTGTCTCTCCTGCGTCTCTGAGCGGCCCGTCGTGAACCTCGCCAGCATCATCGATCAACACGCCGACGCCGCACCGGCGATCATCAGCCGAGGTGTCGTCACCGATTACCGCATGCTCCGCGAGCAGGTCGAGGCATTTCGCGGCTCGTTGGCCGAGTTGGGTGTTCACAAAGGTGATCGCGTGGCCCTTCTGTGCGGCAACGGGTCCGCATTCGTCGTGGCCTACTTGGCCGTGGTCGGCATGGGTGCCATTGCGGTTCCGCTCAATCCGCTGAGTCCCACACCCGAACTGCAACGCGAACTCGAAGTGGTCGATCCGTCGGTGGTGGTCGTCGAGGCTTCGGCGGTCTTCACGTTCGGTGGTGTGTCACGTCGCGAACTCGGAAGTCTGCGCCACATCGTCGTGACCGACGAGAAGAGTGCCGCACAGTTGAAGGGCGACGCCGAGATCCACTCGTTCGACGCGTTGTTGGCCGGTCCGGCGAGTCCGTGTGTGCCGGTCGATCCCGACCACCCGGCGGTGCTCGTCTTCACGAGCGGAACGGCTGGCGCATCGCGCGCGGCAACCTTGTCGCACGGCAACTTGTTGGCGAACATCGACCAGAGCAACTCCACCTCCGATCACATCAAGCGGGGCGACGTGGTGTTCGGCGTGTTGCCGATGTTCCACATCTTCGGACTCAACGTGGTGCTCGGCGTCACCTTGCATGCCGGCGCCTGCGTCGTGCTCGTGCAGCGCTTCGATCCGATCACCGCGGTCGAAACGATCGCCGAGCGCAACATCACGATCTTCCCGGGCGCACCGGCGTTGTGGGTGGCCATGTCACTCCTCGAAGGAGTTCCGGCTGAAGCGTTCGCGTCGATTCGTCTCGCTCTCACCGGTGCGGCCCGAATGCCCGACGACGCAGCCGACCGTCTGCTCACCAAGTTCGGTGTGCAACTTCGCGAGGGGTACGGCCTCACCGAAGCGGCGCCGGTGGTCACCAGTTCGGTGGGTGTGGAAGCACGGCGTGGTTCGGTGGGCAAGGCCGTCGACGGAGTTGACGTTCGCGTGGTCGACGAGACCGGCAACGACGTGTTGGTGGGCGACAGCGGCGAAGTGTGGGTCAAGGGCCCGAACGTCTTCGTCGGTTACTGGAACGACCCCGATGCCACCGCGCGCGTCCTCGACGAGGACGGCTGGTTGCACACCGGTGACGTCGGGACCATCGACGCCGACGGCTATCTGTACTTGCTCGACCGAGCCAAGGACTTGATCATCGTCTCGGGGTTCAACGTATTCCCGGCCGAAGTCGAAGAAGTGCTCATGAAGCACCCGGCCGTGTTCGAAGCCGGTGTGGTCGGAGTGCCACATCCGCAGACCGGCGAAGCGGTGCGTGCGTTCGTGGTCTTGAATCCGGGAGCGGTGGCCGACGAAGACACGCTCATCGATCACTGCCACGACTACATCGCTCGGTACAAGTGCCCGAGCAAGGTCCTGATCGTTCCCGAACTACCCCACAACCAGTTCGGAAAACTTCTGCGCCGCGCTCTCTGAGCGCCGTGGTTCGGTGACCGCCACCAAGAAGCCGCCGAACAAGATCACCACACCGCTCACCAGGGTGACCGCGAAGGCTCGATCTTCTCCGAGTCGACCGGCCAGCGAGCCGCTGGTGGACAACGTGAGAGTGCCGATCGCGATCAAACCGTTGGCCCACGCATGACGTGCCACGCTCACGACGTGTCGTGTCGCCGATCCGACCGCGGGAGTGCGACCACGAACGACGCGAGCGATCGACCACAGCGCGCCGATGATGATCACGAGTGCAGCCACACCTGATCCGACTGCGGCGAACGCTCGTGGTGCAGCGTCGAAGATCTCGCTCCCCTTGGGCATGTCGTCAGGCACGATCTCACCGTTGGTGGGTGCGGTGAAGACGACACCAGCAGCGGCGCCCGACAGACCGATGAGCCAGGTGCGGATGCGATCGCCCACTGCTCGGCCGGCGAGGAGATACACGGTGCCCAGGGCCAACCACGGAACATTGAGAATCGCGCCAGCGAGATAGAAGACGCGGAACGACGCCAGGCTCCAGCCACGCGCTTCGGCCCACCACAACGCGGCTGATCCGACGGCGAAGAGAACGAGCGAGATCGTCCAGGCCGCCTCGTGCGGACGACGACGTCGACTCCAGCGATCGAACGTGGAAATCGCGAACACCGTTGCGATGAGAGTTGCGGCAGCGGCGAGGGCCACGTCGACGGTCACGTCGCCAAGGCTACGAGCGGCGGCGTCCGACGGTGACGGACGACCGATGTGCGAGGCGAGCGCGAGTCATCGTCCGAAAGGGCCAACCCCTAGCGTTTCGACCGATGCCCGACCGCCCCCGTCGCCGGATCCCCGAAGCAACTGTTTCGCGCCTGCCCGTGTACCTGCGCATCCTCAACGAGTTGGCGGGTGAAGGCGTCGACCACGTGTCGTCCGATCGTCTGGCCGGGTTGGCCGGAGTCAACGCGGCCAAGGTTCGCAAAGATCTGTCGTACCTCGGCAGCTACGGAACCCGTGGTGTCGGATACGAGGTCTCGTATCTCGTGTACCAAGTGCAGCGTGAGCTCGGTCTCAACCACGAGTGGCCGGTCGTGATCGTCGGTGCCGGCAATCTCGGTCAAGCGTTGTCGGGTTACGACGGATTCGGGCAACGTGGTTTCCCGGTCGCAGGCATCGTCGACGTCGACACGTCGAAAATCGGTTCGGTCATCGGCGGTGTGCGGGTTCGCCACATCGACGATCTTCCGCAGATCGTCGCGTCGCGCCAGGTCTCGATCGGTGTGGTTGCGGTTCCCGGTGCTTCGGCCCAGGACGCGGCCGAACGTCTGGTTCGCGCCGGCGTCACCAGCATTCTCAACTTCGCTCCGATCGTGTTGTCGGTTCCGCGTGGCATCACGGTTCGCAAGGTCGACTTGGCGCTCGAACTGCAGATCCTGAGCTACTACGAACAGCGTCGCGCCGGCACGCTGCACATCGTTCCCGGCCAGGGCAAGAGCGCCTCAGCCTGACGCACCAGGCGACGTACGCTTCCGACGTGCGTCCATTCGGCCGATCACTTGGAACCCTCGCACTCGTCGTGCTCGTTCTTCTTGCGTTGCGGGCCTGCGCGCGCAGTGGCGACGACACGTCGGCCGCCCCGGTGATCGAGTCACGACGCATCGACCTGGCTGCTCTCACATCGACGGTTCGTTCGGGGGAGCCGTGGTCGGTGATCGACGGAGCCATGAACGGCAACGCCACCGTGGTATTGGCCAACGGTCGGGTTCTGCAACTGACGGACGGAACCCTCGGTGAGTCGACGTGCTTGTTCCCCGATGTCACGAACGCGTGTGTGCTGTTAGCCGACACGTTGGGTGACGGAATCGTGTGGTTCTCGCTCGTCTCGGCCCCGCCGAGTGGATCGAAAGAACTCGAGTTACCCGCGATCACCCAACTCCTCGACGGAGTGACTTACGCACGCCTCGAGAATGGAATCGAGGTGCCGCTGCTCGATCGGGTCAGCCGGCGTTGCGAAGAGGAGTCACCCAACTTGTCGTCGTTCGTTCAGCGGCATCGCGACGAGCACGTGACGATCCTCGATCTCGATCGCGGTGAAGTGTCGGCCGTGCGTTGCACGACCGGCTGAGATCAGGCGTTGGGCGCCAGACGCACGATGGCCGCTGCTGCCTTGTAAGCGGCCTCGGCCGGACCGATCTCGTCGGGCCGCAACAGGTTGGCCATGATGCGCAACACCCACTCCATGAGTGTGCGACTCTGCATGCCGACCCGACTCAACTCGCGCATGATGGCCGGGCGACCGATGATGCGAGCGAAGAGACGCGCCACCTTGAAGTACTGGCCGTACTCGTCGTCGAGCATCGACTGGTAGCGCTGCAGAGCCGCCGGATCGTTGGCACTGATCGCTTGGTGCAAGATGTCGGCGGCGATGCGCGCGGTCTCGTACGCGTAGTCGATGCCTTCACCGTTGAACGGATTGACACTGCCGGCCGCATCACCGACCACGAGGTACGTGGGCCCTGACTTCGGCCCGACCGATCCACCCATCGGGATGCGTCCCGATGTGGCCTTGCACGTGGGTGCACTCGGGTCGATCTCCCAACGATCGGCGATCATGTGCGCGTACTCGGTGAGGAGATGTGTGGTGTTGACGGTCTTGAAGTCACGGAACGTCGACAGCAAACCCACACCGATGTTCACCGTGCCGTCACCCACCGGGAAGATCCAGCCGTAACCCGGTAGCGGGTTGCCGTTGCGATCTTTCACGTCGAGCGCCGACTCGATCCAGGGATCGGCGTGACGCGGTGTTTCCCAATACGTGCGAATTGCCGTGCCGTACGGCCACTCCTTGGTGCGAAAAGTTCCGAGTGCACGACCGAAGCGGCTGTTCGCACCATCGGCGACCACCACGTATCGCGCGGTGATGTCCTTGTTCGTTCCGTCCTTGGCCGTGACGTGGGCACCACGCACGAAACCACGCTCGAGAATCGGCGCGTTCGCTTCGTGACCTTCCAGCAATGTCGCGCCGGCCTTCACGGCGTTGTATGCGACCATGGTGTCGAGTTCGCTACGACGCACGACGTAACCGTGCTGCGGGTAGATCGGATGAGTTGGCCACTGCAGTTCGAGTTCGCGTCCGTGAGCGGTGGCGCGCAGTCCTTCGTAACGGTGGTACTTCGCGAGTGAATCGCCGAGCCCCATGTCGTGAATCTGCTTCACTGCGCGCGGTGTGAGACCGTCGCCGCACGTTTTCTCGCGCGGGAACGCCTTCTTCTCGATCATCACTACGTCGTGGCCGTGTTGAGCCAACCAATAGGCGGCCGCCGAGCCGGCCGGGCCGGCACCGACGACGAGAACGTCGTGCTGAGGGGTCATGGAGTCAGTGTGCCTGGCACGACGACGACGTGCTCAGGTGGGCGAGGTGCGAATGCGGGGGTGATGCGTTCCGTCGGTCACACGGCGATCACTCGCCGCCACCGACCATCTCGCCCGCGGTCGTACCGAGACGCGGGTCGGTGCCGATGTTCAGCTCGGGGCTGTCGAACGTGAGTGATCCGCCCTCCAAGTTGGCGAAGATCTCGCTCTCGGGGCTGCACCACTTCTCGTATTCCTCGGCCCAGTCGCCGGAGGGATCGGCCCCCGACAGGTCGTACCGGATGTGGCAGACCAGTCCGAGAATCTCGTAGTCGGTGAGCGCGCCGCCGTACTTGGCCCCCTGGGCCGGCATCGGGCTGCCGTTGTACGAGTAGGGGGCGTGAGCACCACCCTCACGGTTGGGGTCGCCGTAACTGGCCACCCCGGCGGCCCGGAAGGCCTCCGAACCGACGTAAATCCAGTTCAACATGTCTTCGATGTGGGGGAACGTGAGGAGCGACTCGCCGTCCTTCAGGACGCGGCCGGCCCCACCCGAACCGTCGGCTCCGTGGCACGACGCGCAGGCTCCGTAATTTTCTTGTCCAATGAGGATTGGGCCGCTGGCCTCGGCTTTTTGCGGCTGGAGACCCCGGACGTACATGAAGACGAAGAGGGGCAGGAGCGACAAGGTGAGCATGGCCCAGGACGGAATCCGACCCCGCTTCTTAGCGGCGGCCACGTACGGCGGGTCGGGCTTGACCGGCGGGGCGGCCGGCTCGGGGGCGGCGGCCCGGGTGGCCGGGGCAGCCGCTGCAGCGGCGACGACCTCACTGCCCGTAGCGGCCGGAGCACTGGAGGAATCACCCGAACCGCCGGCTTTGCGGTCGCGAGAGCGCTTCAGGAGGTGCTCGGGAATCTCGGTCACTGACCAGTCCTTTCGGGGGACCCTGCGGGGGTCGCAACGACGTGTACGAGATTAGAGCCCATCGCACTGAACAACGGAATTTGCGCCCAAGTTCACGCTCGCTTCATTCGCCCTGGTTTCGTCCGCCCTCGTTTCGTCCGCCCTCGCGTCATTTGACGGGCGCGACGCGTGTCACCGCGCGAGCGTGACCGATGATGAGCCGCGAACTTGTGCACAACCATGCTCGCCCCCGGGGTCGGCCTGATAGACCCATCACAGGGAGCGGCCTGCCGAGCATCTCGGTCGGGACGGTCTCGTCGAACCCCCTCCGCGTGACCCGATTCAGATGCGCCGTGACCGACGTCTTGGTGCCTGACCAGGTGTGGAGTTGGGTCTGATGAGGCCCGTCACGGCTAAGGTTCTCTCCGACCAACCCCCGGCGCCATCGGCGTCATCTCAGTCCACCTCGGGCGCAGACATGGCACAGAAAGGATGAACGGCCGAATGCTGGCAATCGACATTCTCAAGTGGCCGGGAATGAATCAGGCGTTCATCTTCTCGCTGATCCTCACGCTCGCGTTGACGGGTCTGGCCATGTGGTACGGCAAGCGCCGCCCGCTCGGCACGCCGGTGTCATGGGGTGAGGCCATGCTCGGCGCAACCTATGCGTTCTTCGTCATGTTCTTGGCGTACGGCGTCGTGCCTCACCAGTGGCTCGTCCACGTTCAGAACGAACTCGGCTGGCAGTCCGACAAGATGCTCTACGGACCCGGCGACATCTTCAAGTCGCAGGCCAAGGGCGGGAGCTTCCCGTTCGACATCAACTACTCGCAGGTGGGCGACATCATCGTCACCGGCATCTACGGACTCTTCTTGGGTCTGCACATCTGGATCTGGGTCTGGTGGCAGAAGCGCGGCAAGTCGGCGTCCACCGAACTCGAGCAATCGTCGTACGGCCGTCCGTTGGTGAAGAAGGGCTGACATGGCCAAGACCGACGCCAATCCGCCGATGATGCCGTTCACCGACCAGTACCAACTGGTCGAGGTGGATGCGGATTACCTGACCAAGGCTGTCAAGCCGAAGCAGTTCATCCACATCGACCAGAGCGAATGCATCATGTGCGAGGGCTGCGTCGACATCTGTCCGTGGAAGTGCATCCACATGGTGCAACCCGATGCGGTGGCCGAAGCGGTCGGTACCGAGAAGCCGGGTCTCGACCCCAACGACAACGTGATCTTCATCATCGACGACGACGTGTGCACGCGTTGCGCACTCTGCGTCGATCGCTGCCCGACCGGGGTCATCATCCTCGGAAAGGCTGGCGCTGCTCTCGCCACCGGCGACACGCACGCGCGAACCAACAACCACGGATACGCCTACGGAATGCGTTTCTAGGAGACACACATGGCCAAGGTCATCGACAACCCCCGCCCGACTGCCAAAGAGCGTCTGAACAAGACGATCGAATCAGTGCAGGGCAGCCAGGCCTGGAACTCGATCTTCCGTCCGGGCTCCATCTTCCGCAAGGGCTACAGCGACAGCCCGCGTAACCGTTCGTACGTGATCATGAACTCGGTGCTCTACCACTTGCACCCGGTGAAGGTGAAGCGTCACGCGGTGAAGGTGAGCTACACGCTCTGCCTCGGCGGGCTCTCGTTCTTCCTCTTCATTCTTCTCACCGTCACCGGCATCTTCTTGATGTTCTTCTACCGACCCGAAGCAACGGCGGCCTGGAACGACATCAAGAGTCTGCAGACCTCGGTCGCTTTCGGTCTCTTGGTGAGAAACATGCATCGTTGGGGCGCTCACCTGATGGTGCTCACCGTGTTCTTGCACATGGCGCGCGTCTTCTATCACGGTGCGTACAAGCCCCCGCGTGAGTTCAACTGGGTGATCGGCGTCGTGTTGCTGACGCTCACCCTGTTGCTCTCGTTCACCGGCTACCTGCTCCCGTGGGACCAGTTGGCCATGTGGGCCGTCGCCGTGGGTACGAACATGATGGGTTACACACCGGTGTTCGGATCGCAGGTGAGATTCGTCTTGCTCGGCGGTGTCGAAATCGGCTCCGAAACTCTGCTGCGTTGGTACGTGCTGCACGTGCTGATGTTGCCGTTCGTCATCGTGATCTTCATGGCCATCCACTTCTGGCGTGTCCGCAAGGACGGCGGCATCTCCGGGCCGCTGTGATCGGGCGCCGAAAGGATTCATCGACATGACTGAGATTCCCGAACACCTCCTGAAGCGAGCGCAAGCCGCTCGTGAGAAGGCGGCATCCGAAGGTGGCGCCGCGGCGTCGTCGTCGGATGGCGGTGACTCGCGCATTCCCGAGCACTTGCTCGAGCGCAGCCGCGCCGCCAAGGACAAGGGTGCCGGTGGCGCCGTGGCCGTGGCCGAGAAGGCTGCTGCCGTCGTTGCGGCCGCACCCGTGGGCGGAGGCGTTCCGGTGGGCGCCGGACCCGGCGGCCACACGCAGCGTCTGCTCACCGTCGTGAAGTCCGGATCGATTCAGGACGTGAAGGCCACACCGGTCGACAAGGTCCACACGTGGCCGCACCTGCTCGCTGTCGAGTTCGTGGCCGCTCTCGCGTGCACCGCGTTCTTGTTCTTCTTCTCCATCTTCGTGAACGCTCCGCTGCTGCAGTTGGCCAACCCCAACCAGACGCCCAACCCGTCGAAGGCCCCGTGGTACTTCCTCGGTCTGCAGGAACTGCTCACGATGTTCCACCCCATGGTCGCTGGTGTGACCATCCCGGGTATCGCTTTGTTCGCGCTCATCCTCGCGCCGTACATCGATCGCAACCCGTCCAACAAGCCCGAAGATCGTAAGTTCGCAACCTCGTTGATGACCGTGCACCTCATGTTCTGGGCCGTGCTCGTGATCATCGGTTCGTTCTTCCGTGGCCCTGGCTTCAACTTCGTCTTCCCTTGGCGAGACGGTCTCTTCTTCGAGTTGTGAGGTAACCGATCACATGAGCTCAGCAGCAACTATCGCCATTGCGATCGCCGCCATCGTGGTGTTGGCCGCCATCGTCCTCGTGACGTCGGCTCGCCGTTCCGATGTTCGCGGTGCCGGTGCGCTCGCCCGTGAAACGGTGAAGCGCGACAAGTCCACCAAGGCCGAGGCTCCTGTCGCGGGCGCCGTGTACGAGAAGGCCGAAGTGCAGGCTCGTT
>Ga0315902_10005823_pt1 | contig 17271 bp, 13 predicted proteins | sample LakEriMetagenome_9_FD_203523 | JGI IMG/M metagenome (GOLD analysis project Ga0315902, IMG submission 203523) | Freshwater fungal communities from buoy surface, Lake Erie, Ohio, United States - Buoy 12 MA117 | ecosystem: Environmental > Aquatic > Freshwater > Lake > Lake biofilm | place: USA...
CTTTTCCCTCAAGCTGGGTTTGCTTCTTTTTACGAAGAAAAGAAAGAAATAAAAATCGTTGGCCGTTGGCGGTTGATCGTTGGCGGGAAGAAGGCTTCGTAGGATGGAACGGATCACCCTATGGAGATAACGTACTTTCAGCATTAAGCCTTCGGGTTGATAGTTGACAGTTGATAGTTGATAGAAGGAACACTTGATCGTAAAGGAACGTACACCCATCCCCCATTTAGGGGGGAAATGAAGGGGGGTTTCAGGTTTGAATAGTTCATTCTACGAAGCGCATTTCCCCTCAGGGGAAATTCCTTTGTGCGCTCCCCGTTATAAAGAAGCGCAGCTTCTTTCAACCTGGTTTCTTTGTGTCTTTGTGTTAAAAGCCGTTGGCCCTAGGGAGCATTCGTACATCGTACACTATACATCATACATCGAATTAGTTGACAGCTGACAAGTGAGAGAACTGGAGAAATGAGCCCTCCGCCATGTTTCGTATCCCCACTACCGAACAGTGCCTGGCGATGGTGGGACTTTGAGCTGTATCACGCCCCACAATTACCCAATCTCGTCTTGTGCATTTATGGCTTTCTATTCAACCAGTTTCATCATCATTTTACGACCGTTTGCGTCAATCTCCTGTTTCCAAAGCCTTCTGTCTGATTTGTCAAAATAATAAGTGCTTACACCGTTTTCACCACTTCCAAGTTCGTCGGAAACAGTTACAACCCAAACATCTCTGTTGCCATGTTTATCAGTCTGGCAGGTGCCGCTTGATACATTTTTAACCGATGCCTTAACGACACCCATTTTAGCAGATGGATTATAATCGTAAATGGAGATGTCCTGTTTATAATTATTGTCGAGCGGTAACCAGCCAATTAAAACAGGATATAAATTACTGTCAAAATAGTCAACTTTTGTCGTGTCGTTCACGATGGTTCTGCTTTTCTTCATTTTGTCATTGTAAAACCCTGTAACAATTTTTCCAAAATTCAAAACCATATCTCTTTGCATATTATAAGAAGCGTGCCTGATGGGTTGCAGCGTTTTTATGTAGGCAACTGTTGTGTCGACCCAGGGTGATTTCATGTTTTTCATACTTACCCGGGTTACAACAGTAAGCGTTTTTTTGTCGGTGGAAATCTGGGTGTTCACTTTTCCTATCTCAAATTTTGCCGTGTCTCTAAGAGCATACCAGGTGATTTGGTAGTTAGCATTTTTAACCCATTTTTTTTCAAAAGAATTTTTAGAAGGGGTTAATAAATTTTGAGCAGTGCCAGTTAAGGTTGCTGCTATCAGACCAAAAAGAAAAATGGATTTCATGGTGTGTTTTTTTGAAATTAATCAAGGATTTAAAAAAAATGTTGCCATTCGTCACTTTGTAAGGTTTCATTTATAGGATGAATGGGGTTCTTCTGCCAGAACGCACAAGGATCAGGATTTGCGATAATTCCTCAGTCATATACTTCCACTTTAATCGCGCTACCTTCTCCCTTTATCAGGCAGAAGGTGCTTCCGTTTTTTCTGCAGGCAACGGTTGCTCCACTGATGGTGGTATCAGTTTATACACCACCGGCGTTACAATTCTTGACAGCAGGGTGGAGGAAATCAGTCCGCCAATGAGTACGAGTGCCAACGGTGATACGAGCGGATTGCTGTTGAGGGCAATGGGTATTAACCCCCCAATGGCTGTTAAACTGGTTAGCACGATCGGCAGAAAGCGCAGCTCACCGGCTTCGCGGATTGCCTCTTCCAGTGGCATTCCGTTTTCCCGTAACTGGTTGGTAAAATCAACCAGCAGAATAGAGTTTTTAACCTCCACACCAGCCAGACCGATAAAACCGATGATGGCTACAAAGCTCATGGGGTTACCCGTCATCCACAGCATGGCCACACCGCCTATAATCCCCAGAGGTATTACACTCAGCACAATAAGCGTGCTCTTAAAGGTTTTGAACTCGAGGATAAGCACCATGATGAAGAGAAACACGGTAGCAATCACCACCGTCATAAAACCTCCGCCAAAAGCTTCCTGCTCACTCTCCGCCTCACCCGCTACCTGGTAGCTGTAGCCAGCGGGTAGTTGTACCTGCTTCATTTTTTCTTCAAACGCTTTGTTAATCGTTTGTGCCAGCACTCCTTTATCTGTGAAAGCAGTAATAACCACATAACGTTTTTTATCGAGGTGTTTGATTACCCCGGGAGAGGTTTCAAAAACCAATGTGGCCAGTTGGCTGAGCGGCACCGGGGTGCCGGCAGCATTATTCACAAAGATGCTGTTGAAGGTTTCAAGGGTGGCAAAGCGTTCGCGGGGCGTGTTCAGGACAATCTTAAAATCATCACCCTGCTCGTTGGTGTAGGTAGCCAGCTCCATGCCGCTGACAGCCATACGTATGGTACGGTCGATATCGGCAGTCTGAATGCCGAGTGCCCTTGCTTTTTCTGTATGAATCTGTACCCGCAGATCGCTCTTGAGTACATCCACATCATTATTAATATAGATGGTGCCGGGTATTGACTTCAATACCTGCTGCACTTTGCCGGCCAGCAAACGTAGTGTGTCCAGGTTATCACCGCTGACGCGTATGGCAACCGGTGCCTCCACCGGAGGACCCTGCTCAAAATCTTTTACTTCAATGCGTGCACCGGGCAGTTGTATAAACCGTTCCCTGAACTGTTCGATCAGCTTCTTTTTTGCAAGGGGGCTCACCTCTTTCTTTAACTGTACATAGAATTGCACATAGTCACTTTTTTCGTTGACCGGTATTTCATTATAATAAATACGGGGGTTGCCCTTGCCTACATTGGTGGTTACATATTCCACCTGCGGGTCTTTGAGTAACTCCTTTTCAATTCTTACTGCCATGGCATTGCTGGCTTCCAGGTTGCTTTGCAGCGGCATGTTGATGTTTACAAGAAACTGTGGTTTTTCAGAAGCAGGGAAGAGTTTGAAACCGATGATGCCAAATACTCCCAGCGATGCTATAAACAAAACAAATGCAGCAATGAGTGTAAGGACCGGGTGCTTCAGTGAGTAATCCAGTAACCGGCTGTAGCTGCCGCTGATGAGTTTCTTCAACCCACGGAGAAAGATATTGCCCTCCGGATTTTCATGTGTTTTTAAAATACGGCTGGATAGAAAAGGAATGATGGTCAATGATACCAGCAGGGAAGCAATCACCGAAGCAATCACCGCCAGCGGCAGGGAACGGATGAACTCACCCGATCCTTCGGGCATCAGAGCCAGTGGCAAAAAAGCAATAGCCAATGTAGCCGTGGTACCCAGAACGGCTAAGGTAATTTGCTTTGTGGCTTCCACTGCCGCAAATTTTTTACCGTATCCTTCACGCAGCCAGCGTTCAATATTCTCGACCACCACAATACTGTCGTCCACCAGCAGACCCAGCGCCACCACCAGACCCACAATACTCAACTGGTTGAGGGAAAAGCCCATGAAATCAAGAGACACAATACCTAATCCAAGAGAAAGAGGAATGGCCACCATCACAATCAGCGCAGCGCGCCATCCCAGGGGCAACAGTGTAATCAGTACAAGGCCGATGGCGATCAGAAAGTCGACACCCAGTCCGCCCAGTCTCCGTTCCACATTATCGGCCTGGTCAAAAGAACGTATCAGCTCAATATTTTGAGGAAGTGTTTTACGGAACGCTTCTATTAGAGGGAGGTAGGCCTTCTGTGTATGTGCAATATTTTCTCCGCTTTTCTGAGCGGCGGTAACCAGTACGGCCCGGTGACCATTGAGCCGTACGATATGCTTCTGCTCCTGGTAATGAAACGCCACATGAGCCACATCTTTCAGCAACACCGTTTTACCACCTGCGGCATACACCACTGTATTCTGAATTTCTTCGAGGCTTTTATATTTACCACTGGTTTTTACATTAAAGGTTTTGCTGCCTGCACGCACACTGCCTGCAGGAATATTAGCTGCTTCGCTCTGGATACTTCCAATGATATAGGCGAGAGGTATTTTAAGTTGTGCCAGTTTATCCAGGTTGAGGTCGATCCGCACCTGCTGATCGGGTACTCCCTGAAAATCCACCTTCTTTAAACTTTTAATTTTTTCCAGTTGCTCCTTGAGTTGCTCCGCATAGTATTTCATTTTTTGATCCGAAGCATTTTCAGAAACCAGGGCCAGTTGAATTACATTCACATCGGTGGGAGTTACTTTACGTATCTCGAGGCTGTAAAGGTCCTGCGGCAATTGATTTCTTATTGAGTTCACTTCCCGAACCAGTTCCTGGTACTTGGCATCCACATCACTGGAATATTTGTATTCCACAAAAATTTCAGCCACACCATCTTTAATAACCGTATTGATTTTTTTGAGATCCTCCAGCTCACTTACACGCTTTTCAATGGGTTTCACCACCAGCTCTTCCATATCAGCCGGACTGGTGCCGGGGTATACCACAATGATGGGAAATTGAGGGGGATTTATTTCCGGATCTTCTGCCCGTGGCATGGACAGCATGGTGGTTACGCTTACAACAATCACCATGATGAAGAGAACGAGCGTGAACTGCCAGTTCTTTACAAAGAAAGAAGTCAATTTCATTACTTACTGTTTAAGGATGATTATTGAGTGATGGTTATGGCTGAGCCGTTAGTTAAATACGGACTTCCGGAAATAACCACGTATGCGTGACCGCTAAGTCCGCCGGAAATCAGCACCCGGTTGTTGTCAATGGCTGCGATTGTAACCTCCACACGCTGTACCGTTTTACGGTCGTTGGTCACAAATACAAAGCCCTTATCACCATTGGCTTCCACCAATGCATCATAGGGAATGCTGTAGCCCTTACTGCTCTTTGACGGAACGATCGTGGCTTTCCCAAACATACCCACCGCCGGTTGCATTCCCCTAACATCTATGACCAGTTCTATTTCAAAAGAACCACTGACAGGGTCAGCCGCCAATGCTTTTTTACTCACTACTGCATTGAAAGTTTTACCGGGGAAAGCATCTGTGGTAATGGTGGCTTTGTTGCCCGGTTCAATGAGTGCCCATTCTCTGTCGGCTACGCCTGCCCGAAGCACCCATTTACTGCTGCCACCCAGCTCGCTCATGAGCAGTACGGGCGTACCGGGACCGGTAACCTCACCGGTATTGAGTAGTTTTTTCACCAGAAATCCATCAGCCGGGGCATAAATGGTTGCGTACCGGCTGTTGAACAAAACCTGCCGCAGGTTCTGACGTGCCAGTTCCAAAGCGGTTTTACTGTTCTGCAGTTGTTCCATTGTAACCACACTGTCTTTGTAAAGATTATTCGCACGTTGATAATCCCGTTGTGCTTTTTCAACAGAGAGCTGTACCTGTTGTACCTGGGCTGCAATTTCAGTACTGTTGAGTGAGGCAAGCAGTTGTCCTTTACGTACCTGCTGTCCTTCCTTCACCAGTATCTTATCGATTACACCACCAATCTTGAATGAGAGCCGTACTTCCTTTTCTGTAGTGATGAGACCCGAGGCGTTGATTGCGGTGAGACCCGTAGCTGAATCAATTGGTGCCACGGTTACTGGAATATTGTTGCTGCGTACTGCTTGCTTTTTTTCAGCATCCTTGTTGCCGCAGGCAGCCACCAGCAGGGCGATTGATGTGTAAACGATCAGAGATTTCATAACTGATTTTGTAGTTGATTGAAGAATATGCTGCATGATCATGATTATTGAATGTTATAAGTTGCGGTTTGACGTTCGTATTCAGCTAAGCCTGCGAGCAACCTGTATTTGTTGATATTGAGTTGCAGCTGTGCAGCGGTGAGCTGGTTGCGGGCATCCAGGAATTCAATAAAGCTGTTCACCCCTTCCCGGAACCCACGGTCCATAAGTTTGTAATACTGGGCAGCAGCCTGTTCCTGTTTTATGGCCGACTGATATGTTTTAAATGCATTACGTGCATTATTACGGGCCTGTAAGGCTGCCAGCTGGAGTTGCTGTTTCGTCTGTTCTGTACGGAGGCGGAGGCTTTTCAGGTCGAATTGTGTTTGTTCAATCCTGTAGAGGTTACGTTTGCCGGTATAAATGGGAATCTGGAGTTGAATACCTCCGAGGTAGAAAAAAGACTGGCGGTTTACTTTAAAGTCAAAGCCCTGTGCGGCGAAATCCAGAAAAGCGTTGAGGCGGGGCTTGCCGAAAGACCGGTGCATTTTAAGCAGGTTACCTGTAAGAGCTGTTGCCACGCCAAGCGATTTCAGCTCTTCACGCAAAGAAACAGTATCGGCCGTAACCGACAGGTTTTGCAACTGTTCTTCGGTAACAGGCAGTTCTTCCTGTAACACATTCTCAGTAAGAGGCCGGTTGAGCAGGAAGTTGACATAGGCCGCAGCGTTCTGTTCGTTGTTACGGGCGCTTTGCAACTGGTTCTGTACCTGCAGTACTTCGCTTTCAGCGCGGGTAACATAAGCAGGCAGCCCCTTGCCGTTGTTCAGCAGCGACAGATTTACTTTCAGATTTTGTTGCACAAGCGTAAGTGCCGCTTCCAGAATCTTTACGGCCTGTGTACTCATGATGTAATTGTAATAAGCCAGCTTTATTTCCTTTGCCAGTTCACGTTTGTAAACAAGCAACTCGTTTTCCTGAAGCTGTACTTCCTGTTCCCGGATGTTGCGGTTGATACGGATGTCGGGGTTGATGAGTGGCATAGTGGTTTTAATGCGCACGTCATAAAAATTATTGGGCAGAAACTGCTCTTTCACATTTTCAACCGTGGGGAACCGGGTGGAAGCTGTCAGCTGATTGAGCGTATTGTACACCGGGTTCAGCAGATCACCGATGGGAATATCAATTGTACGCCCACCCTGCGCCAATGTGTATTGTGTTTCAAACCAGGTAGTGGGCTGGAACAGGCTCCTGGCTTCTTTGATAGCCAGCAGACTTTTATCAAGCGCCACTTTTCTCTCCTGGAGTACCAGGTTATTTGCAAACCCCTGCTGTATGTATTTGTCCACCTGGGACTGGGCCGTTCCTGCGTTATGAAGCAATAACAACACAAATGCCAGCAGCATAATAAAACGTGTGTTCATATTGATGAATCATTTTAAATGGAAGAATCAGAAATAAAAAGAGTTCTATCGGCTAACCGGCAAAGGTCCTTTCGTGGCTGAGTGGCACAACCACACAATAATGTGAAAACTTCGGGCTGCTGCTCAGTGAACCGGCCTGGTATTTTGTAACTAATAAACATCATACACTTAATGAACAATGTTCAGTATATAGTAAAAAAATTATTTCTTTTTAATCATCTGGCTGAAATACTCCATTCCGTTGCGCAGCAATTCCGTTTCCTGCTCATGCTCATAAGCCTGGCACCGGTTGCGGCAGTACAGGGCACACATTCCGTGGAGAGAAGACCAGATCATAAACGAAAGGTATTCTACGTTCATTCCCTGAAAATGCCCCTTTGCCTGGCATTCGGCTAATACCTGTTTGAGGAAGTTGAGGGTCCTGTCGCCCATTTCCCATTTTTCGGGGTCGAGTTCCGCCTTAATGGGTGCTTCCATAATAAACATAAGATCATACAATCCCTTGTTGTTATAGGCAAATTCCATATACACTTTACCCATGGCAATTAAGCGCTCCATAGGATCAACCACGTGCTGAAGGGGCTGCATCATTCCCAGCAACTTGCCGAAACCCTCTTCATGCAGTGCATGAAAAATTTCATCCTTATCCTTGAAATAGAGATAAATGGTGCCGGGGCTGTATTCAATTTTTTCAGCAATGTTGCGGAGACTGGTGCTGTGAAATCCCTTTTCCAGGAAAATTTCCTTCGCTGCATCCAGAATAATCCGGCGCATTTCCTGTTTCTCTCTTTGCTTGCGTGCAGCGATTGTCATGTCTGGATTTGAAAGCACAAAGAAAATGAACAGTGTTCATTTTTCAAAATTTTTTTCCCTCTTACGAAGAAACCCGCCTGGCAGGCGGGTTTCCGCGGCATTCTAAGTATAGCTGTTTTACTTAACAATCGGGCGCTTGTACTGGCTGTACCAGACAATTTTACCATTCTTCACCATATTAACGTCGTGCCAGTACGCTGAATCAACACGGCCGTCTTTGTAGGTTTCTGTCATCTTGTACCAAACCACCACAAAATGGTCGTTCTTATCCGTGGTGCGCATTTTATGCCAGGTGTCCATCGAGATGGATACACTGCTCATACTGTCGCGGCCGCTGGTCCATAAACTGCGGAGTTCCGCATTGCTGTAGTTCCGGCTCCGGCCATCGGCATGATCCACCCAGGTGCTGTCGCCCATAGTGCCCATGAGGGCGTCCATATTACCATCGGCCCAGTACTTATAACTCAACAGCACAGTGTTCACATCACTGTCGCTCACTGCCATATCCCAGCTGCTGCTGTAATTGGCCGTATAGGGAAGGGTAACCGAATCGGAGGCCGCCACAGCGGGCGCTTCCGCTTTTTCGTTTTTGCAGGCAGAAATAAAGGCAAGGATGCCCAGTAGAAATAGCAATTGTCGCATGTTTTTTGTTTTTAAAATGATGAAAAATGGCGATGCACAGGACAGAGATCTCCGGGTGTACAGAGTAAAGGAGAGGTAAGAAGCAGGCAAAGTACACATCAGGATTGGTAAATACAAGTAAATAGCCGGATAGATTATAAGTTATAGTTACCTGAACCGCTCCCCCGCACCTGTTTATCTTTCCTGAAAGGGTTGTATGGCTTTGAACTCTCAGATTAAAGAATTAGATTTATCAGGTTCCGGCATTCAAACGGGCAGCCTGGATACCCTGTGGCCTTTGTACATTCCCTTTGAGTTCTTTGTGGTTAAAAAATACTGAACCACCAGTAACACAAGGATTTACACAAAGAGCACTACAAGTTACATTCCACCGTACCCACCGATATCTTCCTGAAAAAACAAGGATACCTGGCAAGGCGCCGGGCATGATTCTTTTAGGTAACATTTCATCAAACAAAATGAACCGTTCCTCCCGGAGTTCATTTGCAGATAAAAAAGTAAACACTGGTAACTGTTTATGATTATTAAGAAGTTCCAATACTACAATACAGGCTACTGGTTCCTGCTGTTCATTGGCCTGGCGGCTGCCGGGTTTTACACCACCTACTTTACGAGAATCCTGGAACCCATGCCTCTTGTCATTCACTTCCATTTTGTATTGATGGTTCTGTGGATAGGCATGCTGATTGCACAACCTTTTTTCATTAAGTATAAAAAACTGTCGTGGCACCGGCTGCTCGGGAAAGTCAGCTATGTGGTGGTACCGCTTTTATTGATTACCGCCTTTATTCTGACACGCAATGAATACTACAGGAATGTTTCAAGGCTGGAAGAAGCCGTAAGGAACGGTTCGCAGGTATACACCCAGCAGGAAATTTTGCACCGGGCCGCCGCCAGTCCCATCGCACTGGTATATTTTACCTGGTTCCTGGTGTTTTATGTTCTGGCCATACGGAACCGGCGCAATTTCAATCAGCATGCACGGTATATGGTGGCCACCGCACTCACCCTCACCGGACCCACGGTTGACAGGATTATTGCTATTCACCTGGGCCTTGAGACCATCGGCGGTGTGTCGTCGTACTTTATTTCGTTTTTGCTGATTGATTGTATTCTCGGCTGGCTGCTGTATCTCGACATAAAAAAGAAGCGGGATCCCCGGGCCCTGCAGGTCTGCCTGCTGGTATACATAACAGGTCAGTTGTTTTATTTCCTGTGCCCGTTGTTTGACTGGTGGCCGGTAGTGATGAAAGTGCTGATGCTGCCCCGTCCCTGAAACCTGGTGAAAAACGACCCGCTGATTTAAAAAAGATAATCCCGGCAGTTGTTTTGTGCTATTACAGAAGCAACTGCTTTTACTAACATAGAAAACAATAAAACATGGAACTACTGGAAAAACTGGTAAATCTCAATCTCAGTTACATCGTCTCCGGACTGATGGTGTTGTTTTACAGCCTGGAACATTTGCTGGATCGCCAGTTCAGCTTCCGGAACCCATCCCGCCACTGGGCCAATAATGTACTGTTCCAGTTGCTCTTCTTTGTTGGCAATATCTACTGGGCAATAGTGGTCGTATTCTGCATGGAATGGATGAATGCCCGGCAGTGGGGTCTCTTTTACCTGATGGATCTGCCCTACTGGCTGAAGCTGATCCTGGGGGTGGCGCTGTTTGATTTTGTTACCTATTGGTTTCACCGCACCGGTCATGTTGTCCCTTTATTATGGCGGTTTCACCGGGTGCATCACAGCGATACAAAAATGGATGCCTCCACCAATTTCCGCATACATCCTGTTGAGAACTACCTCTGGTTTGGCACCGGCAACATTCTGGCGGCCGGGCTGTTCGGCCTCGATCTGTTTACGTTCGGATTGTACTTTTTAATTGCAACGCCCATGTTTTTCCTGGAGCATGCCAACCTCCGGTTTCCGGCCTGGCTCGATAAAACAGCAGGGCTTGTTTTCACTACACCGAATTTCCATAAAATTCATCACGACCAGGACCAGCATTATACCGATTCCAACTTCGCCGACATTTTTATTTTGTGGGACCGGCTTTTCGGAACCTTTACCTATAAGCCCATTGAAGAAGTAAAAGTGGGGCTCGAAGAGTTTGATACTGATGAACAGCAACAGTTCTGGTATTTAATGAAGAGCCCGTTTTTGAGTATTAAAAGAAAGGTGAAGGTGTAACAAGAAGCTGTTGCAGGCAACGACAGACGACCAACAGTTCTTAACACAAAGGCACAAAGAAAGATAGCGGAAAGAGGCTGCGCCTCTTTTAAAGGAGAGAGCAAAAAGGAATTTTCCCTGAGGGGAAATGAGCTTCGTAGAATGAACTATTCAAACCTGACACCCCCCTTCATTTCCCCCCTAAATGGGGGATGGGTGTACGTTCCTTTACGATCAAGTGTTCCTTCTATCAACTATCAACTGTCAACTATCAACCTGAATACTGAAGGCTGAAAATACGTTCTCTCCATAGGGTGATCCGCTCCCATTATCCATTATCAATTATCCATTTTCCATTACCCTTTCCTGCCGGACAATTATCGTACTTCTATTACTGCTTCACCACCTTATACAGGGAGCTTTGCCCCTGGTGCTGTACCTGGATGAAATACAGTCCGCTTGCCTGGCCGGTGAGCTTGTTGCCGAGCAGGGTTTCTGCTTCGCTGAGTGTGGCCTTGATCGTCGTAACCACCACCCCGTTATACTGGTACAGTGTTACCTGCACGGGATCCTGGTAGCGGACGCCGGCCAGTTGCAGCCGTACGGATCCGCTGGTGGGGTTGGGGTAAAGCGACTGCACCTGCTCCACCACAGGCGGAATCCAACCGGTACTGCCGGAACGCAGCTGCAACGTATTGTTACGGGTGTTCACCGTAGCGGGCGCTGTATAAGTAACATTCACCCATACCCGTTGTGCAGCCTGTGTGCTGGTGGAACTGTTGACCAGGATGCTGTACCATCCGGCGGTGGTGGGCGTATAGTTCAATGTAAGAGGCGCTGTATTGGAAGAGGTACCGGTGATACTGCCTACCGTTTGATTGGCAGAATTAGTAATAACGATCCGTTGTGTTCTTCCGTTCACTTCCGGAAAAAGCAGTACAGTTACCGGTTTGTTGGCATCGGCAAAAATGCGTCCGGCGGTGCGTTGCGCCGTGGAACTGGCCGGCAATCGTCCGCCCTGGCGGAGTGATTTCGGATGGCTGTCGCCCAGGTCATCAGCCATTTCCCATTCCTGGGTGGTGCTGGTGCTGCGCTGGGGCTGGTAGGTAGCCAGGTAGTTATACAAATCCTGTACGGTTGTAAAAGTAACGCCGGCAGGAACGGGTGCCCAGATGGAGTACCCATGTCCCCTTGCACCGGGAATAGTATGGGCAACGGGTGCGGTTTTAATAAGCACACGTCCATCAGCATAAACACGGGTGGTGGTGAGGCCATGGGCACCACTGTAGTCAATGAGGTCGATATTGCGCCAGTTGGGATCGGTTACACTCACCCACACTTCTTCATCATTGGAATTATCGGCTACGGTGCTGTATTTGTCGGTGACACCAATGATGGCCCGGCCGGTACGCTCCACCACAAGATGATCGCCGCTGCTGCCTTTGGCATAGAAGGGTGCCTGTGTACCGGTTAAAGCCGTGGGTACTGCATAGTTGCCGTTCTTGAACGCCAGTTTCTGGTGCGCCTGGATAATGTTCACGATATCCTGGCGGATGGGCAGATCGGCGGCACTGTTCGGCAGGTGGGAATAACGCTTACCGGTAGTACCCACATCGAACAAATCTTCAAAGAAAACGGTGGGATTTCCATCCATTGCAAATACAGTGGCATACGCTGCATAGAGCCGCGGTTCACGCGGGTCGATATGCTGACCATTACCGCCCAGCTCGTTACCGGTGTTCCAGCCGCTGGCATCTCCGAGGGGCTTGGAAAAATTACCATCGGGTGACAGGATCGGGCGGTAGGTATCGTGGCTGTTGACAAACGGAAGCGTACGGTGTACCCGCTGGTTGGCATAATCAAAGTAACGCTTGTCCTGCTGCTCACCGGGCAACAGCTGCAGGTTATATGCACCCTGGCTCAGCACCATGCTGTAGATGCCGCCATTGGGACCATAGCCACGCAGGCTGAAGTCGAAGGTGCCGGTATGTTCTTCCGTTCCGCTGCGTACGGCTGTTACATAATTGTCGAGATCGGCTTTGCTGCCAATCCATTCACCAATGCAAAACATGGATTCCCCTCCCCTGGCAAAAGCAGGCAGGTTGTACTTGGTATTATAGATGAGGTCTTCCTGCACGTAAATGGGGAAATGCTTCACGGCATCCCATCTCCAGCCATCCACACCGGTTTGCTTTTTATACCACATAATCCAGTTGCGGGCTCCGTCGCGCATATAGTTCGAAGCCTGGGTGGGATTGATAAAAGCCCTGGTGACGGTACCGATTTTGGCTGAACCCGTGGTGGGGATATTTGAGCTTCTGCCGGTGGCATTGCTTTCGTAAGAAACATCGGGTCCGAAAAAAGGAGAACAGATGTCGCCGGTCGTGCAATTATTATTCAGGTTGGGATAAAAGTTCGTATAGTTTTTGGGCCAGCGTCCATTGCGGGTCCAGTAGTCGCTCTGCGATTCATCCAGCAGGGGCGTGGCATAGCTTACGTAGCGGAAATTCTTATACCCGTTGGCATTGGCAATGGAAAACGGGCTTTGCGGATCCCGGCCGCCGGTTCCGTTGTTGGTGCCGGCTTCGTTGATATGATTGAGTACCACGTCCTGGATTACTTCCATACCGTTGGCGTGCATTACGGCAATCATACGAAGTAGTTCATCTTTCGATCCCATACGGGTGCGGACGTTAATGGAGTCAGATCCTCCCTTCTGGTATTTGTCGCCCAGGTCGTAGTGGTCAAAAGGGCTATATCCTACAGACGACGGCGTGCCGGACTTGGAAGTGGGGGGAATCCATACCGCATCAATTCCTGCCGCTTTAAGACGCGGTGTGAGTTCGGTAAGATAATCAGACCATTTGTTTTTGAAATTGTTATTCCAGTAGTCCCACCAGAAGCCCTGTAAGAGCACTTTTTTCACCCGTTGCTGGGCGTTGAGGGAATAGGAACAAACAAAGAGAAAGGCAAGAATACCGATGAGGATTTTTCTCATGACTTGGATTGTTGTTGAGCAGTTGGTTTGAATAATCTGAAAATTAATAAAAAGCAATTAAATCAACTGTTAGTTTGCCGGATATAGGCCATGGCACTAAGTAGAATTACATAGAGATGCGCATCCCTGTGTTTATCTACACGTGTGCATAGGTTATCTCAGCAACCCCGGAACCAGAACTTCAGGAAGCCGAGTCATTTGTTAAAAAAATCCTTTTCACATACTTATGTGATAGTTCGAATTAACGGGATCAATGATCTTTGCAGCATCAAATTTCTGATTATGCGCTTCTTTGTTATTTCATTCATGATTGTTGTTTGCCTCTCCGCATGTACCGTTCCAAAGATTGCAGTGGATGATGCCGGCTGGAGTCAGAAAGAAGAACTTTTGGTGAAAGGACGTAATGGCTTTTTCCTTAAGGAAAAACTTTCCTTCGGCGAGTTTGTAACGACGAAGGTGCAGCGTTCATGGACCACAGGAAGCGGCTGGGGATGGGGTATTGGCGGCAACCACTGGATGGAACGCCTCAGCATTGAATTTGTACGGCGGAAGCAAACAGTCCGCTTTCAGCTGAGAGATGCCAACGGCAACGAATCGCAGGTTACTGCTTTTTCGAAAATAAAATGGACCGATCTCAGCATTGGTAATAATCCCAACAGCCTGGTAAATATCATCGGCGATGTGTTACAGATCGGCGACGACGGCACCAACACCTATGCCGTACGTATTGCCACTTCTCCGAAGGATACAGCCTGGGAGATGGTGATCGATAACAATGCCGCCCAGCGGAATGCCAGAAAATATACAGGCCTGCTGGCAAAAAGCAAGTCGCAGTACTACATCGTGGCACCGGTCTATCAACTGAAGAACAAACAAGGTGCAGCGGTATCGCTTCCCTTCGGCGGATCGGTAGGCTTTGAATTCAGAAGACCGGGCGGGGAAACCGTTGCAGCCGTATCACTCATTGACAAGGGTATGGTTTATTTCGACCGGCTGCCGCAGGATGAAAAATTTTTACTGGCCAATGCAGCCGCCGCACTGTTGCTGCAGCAGTTGCTGGAATGATCATCCCATTAACATTTATGGTTCGTAAAGACACGAACCACGTCGAACGCAACAACAGGCAGCACCACATGAAATCACCTATTATTTCACAACCATAAAAACACAACAAGTATGTTAAACACCCAAACCTTACGTCAGTCATTTTTTGCAACCTTGCTGACACTGTTGGTATTCAGCTCCTGTACCAAACCCGTTGATGACGTGCCCGAAGAACGCCTGCAACTTACAGAGTTCAGTGATGGCTCGGATGTTACCCGCTTTGAATACAATACCGACCGTTCTTTAAAAAAAATCATTTTGTCCAACGACCCGGTAAGTCTCGACGACAATGTGACTTACACCGTTAAACACCTTAACCAGGGAAAAATAGACGAACTCACGGGATCCAATGGTACAAAGATCAAACTCAGTTATACAAACGGGTTTCTGTCGAAAGCAGAAGCGTTTGACGGCACGATCAAAATTTCGCAAACAGATTATGCTTATAACGGGAATGTGCTGAGATCCTCCACCATTTCCATGATCGAAAATAACACAGCTGTTCCCTTTTTTAAAGGAGAATTCACCTTTACCAGTACCGGCAACATTTCCAGAACCAATGCCTTTATGTACAACCCTCTCACCAACCGGCTGGAAGCAACCGGCTACGTGAATAAACAGTACGATACGAAAATCAATCCCTTTGCAACTCTGGGCGATGTGGTGAAGGTGTTCTGGCAGGTGGCTCCTGTAAACAATGTTACAAAAGCCGAGTACTTTAACGCCACCGGTCAACCCGAAGAAGTGGTTCAAACAACCTATACGTATAACGCAAAAGGCTACCCGGTTAGCGCCACCATGAGAGAAACAGAAGCCGGCCAGCCGCCTGTAACGGCTACCCTTACCTATAAATATCAATAATCAATAGTTCAGGTTCTCCTGAAAACAAATCCCGTTATTCTTAACGGGATTTTCTTTTTGGATCCATGTAGGTTTGTTTTCCGTTGTTCGTTCGTCGTTATCCGCAACAAAGTCCTCCCGATCTTATTAGCTGACGGTGGGGTCATCCATATTCACTCATTGATTTCCCCCCACCCTGCTATTTTAAGTAATTAATTCTTGCAGGATGCAACCATCCGTCAGGCAATAGCATCTGAAAAGTTGTTAGCAGAAAACTCATGACAGTCATTAACGGTTATCCCGGGCTGACCACCCACACCTGTACTGATTTTCTGTCCTTAATTAACTTCTAAATATCACAAAACCAATGAAGAACAAAATCACACCGGGAGTAATTACAGCACTACTCCTCATCGCATTATTTTCTTGTAAAAAAGAAAGTACGGTTAACAGATCGCCGAATGCAGAATTGTCAATAAATAAGCACTCAAACGCCAGCAGCATTTTTCTGGAAATAAATCACATTTCCTTAAAGAATGCCATATCCGCAGGTAATGAAGATCAAATTGCTTCAATTGTTAATGGGGTAGCCAACAATGTTGCGAATTACTTTTTTGACAAATATAAAATTGATGTAAAATCTGAGTTTGCTAATAATCCTGAAGGCCTTGTACTATTAGGCCTGTATTATGCAGCGAAGGAAAAAAAATCGCTTTTAAACGTCTTTCACCCACAGGGGATAATGACATTTTCGAATGATGAAGACATTGAATGTTTTCTGACAGCCGTTGGTACATTCATCGGCATAACAGAGGCAAGAAACATCTGGAAAAGTATCGTAGCCGGGGCAAATGAAGAAGCCGTAATCACATCTTTAGCTCTCTTAAACAGGCGTATAACCACAAAAACAGCTGCCGGCATCATGGTTAAAGAATCGGGAAAATGTCTTGGATTTTGGTAATAAAAAGAAATTAAACTTTACTTATTATGTTTAAACATATAATAGACATTGTAGTTATAGCGCTTTTAGCAATTGCTGGTTTTACCCATTTACTAAGGCTTATTAATTTGATAGTAAAGCCTGAACTCTTTGAGAAATATAAGTTTATCTCAGAAACCACGCCTTCTAAAGCACAATTAGCTGTTTACTACCTGTTGACACTGGCAGTTTGTATATATGCGGTACTGTTCAAAATTTCAAATTTCCACTAAGCATTTCTGTTAGCAAGCGTATTTATAAAAGACGGGCTGAAAGTTGATCTTTCGGCCCTTCTTTTAATCATGACCGCATGTAAATAAACAAGCTTTATGTTACTCTCCCCCTGGGTTCGTGTCCTCACGAACCTGAGCTAATTATTAGTTGATAGTTGATAAAAATGGAAAATTGAGAATGGATAATGGATAATGTAGAACGGATCATCCTATGAAGTGAGCATACATGGAAAATCGTTGGCGGTTGGCCGTTGGTCGGAAGAAGGCTTCGTAGCAAAAAAACGTTTAACCTACGGAGCCCATTTTCGCCCAGCGAAAATCACTCTGTGTTCTCTCCCCGTTCTAAAGAGGCGCAGCCTCTTTCCGCTCCGTTTCTTCGTGTCTCTGCGTTATAATTCGCTGGCGGTCGGGATTTCCAATTTTCCATTTTCCATTCTCCATTATCAATTTTACCTC
>Ga0315902_10005825_pt1 | contig 17268 bp, 17 predicted proteins | sample LakEriMetagenome_9_FD_203523 | JGI IMG/M metagenome (GOLD analysis project Ga0315902, IMG submission 203523) | Freshwater fungal communities from buoy surface, Lake Erie, Ohio, United States - Buoy 12 MA117 | ecosystem: Environmental > Aquatic > Freshwater > Lake > Lake biofilm | place: USA...
GTGAAGGTGAATTGCGGCGCGCTTTCGGAAGACCTGCTGGACAGCGAGTTGTTCGGGCACGAGGCGGGCGCGTTCACCGGGGCGACCAAGCGCCGGCAGGGTCGGTTCGAGCAGGCCGATGGCGGCACGCTGTTCCTCGACGAGATCGCGACGTCCTCGATGCAGGTGCAGGAAAAGCTGCTGCGCGTGGTCGAGTACGGTCAGTTCCAGCGGCTGGGCGGCGAAGACACGATCACCACCGATGTGCGGATCGTTGCTGCGACCAATGTCGATCTTCCCGCGCGCGCGGCGGAGGGACGGTTCCGGCCTGACTTGCTGGATCGCCTCGCCTTCGACGTGATCACGCTCGCGCCACTGCGGGCGCGGCCGGAGGACATCATCCTGCTGGCCGAGCATTTCGGGCAGCGGATTGCACGCGAGCTGGAGGGCGACTTCCCGGGCTGGTCGCGCACGGCGCTGGAGGCGATGTGCGGCTATGGCTGGCCGGGGAATGTCCGTGAACTGAGGAATGCGGCCGAGCGGGCGACGTTTCGCACGATGGCGGCGCAGGCCAATGGGGCGCCGCTGGGGCCGGTGACACTGACGGTGGACCTGCTCGATCCGTTCAACTCGCCTTGGCGGCCCGCGAAGGATTTGTCGGGCCCGCCGCCCGTCCCCCCGCCTCCGCCGCAGCAGGCGGCTGTCGTGGTGGAGACGATTTCCGTTGCGCCGCACAAGTCTGACGGCCCGGTGGATTTCAACGCGATCGTCGCCGAGCTCGAGAAGCGGATGATCGAAGCGGCGCTGGAGAAATGCCGCGGACACCAGAAGAAGGCGGCCGAGCATCTCGGGCTCAGCTATCACCAGATGCGCGGGCTGCTGCGGAAATACGGCGTTGGACGCGAGGCGGCACAACAAGACGTAAACGAATTCTAAGAAGTTTTGTTCGGCAGACGAAACTCTTCCTCAACCCTGTTTCCCTAGCCTGCATGTGGAGCCATCCGCATGCGTCGTACTTTCTTCCTCGACATGGAATTCGACACGCTGAATGCGGACGAGGCGGCGCGTCGGATCGCGACGCGCGCCCGCAAGCTCGGGCCGTTCGCTTATGTGTCGACGCCCAATGTCGATCACATGGTGCGCGTCGACCGCGAACCACGACTGATGCGGCTCTATGACGACGCCTGGCTGAACCTGTGTGATAGCCGCATCCTCGAAGCCTTCGCGAACGCATCCTATCTCGACCTGCCCGCAGCTCCGGGCGCAGACATTGTCGAGCAATTGTTCCGTAAGCACATCGGCACTAACGATCCGGTGGTGGTGATCGGGGGCACGCAGAAGCTGGTCGACCGCCTGCGCCAGAAGTTCGCCAACCTTGAGATTCGCTGGTTCGATGCGCCGGCGGCATTGCATGATGATCCTGCAGCGCGCGCGGCATGTGTGCAGTTCATCCGCGAGAACCCGGCGCCGTTTGTCTTTCTCGCCGTGGGCTCGCCGCAGCAGGAGTTGATCGCGCATGAGGCGCGGCTGGCGGGGGATTGCACCGGCGTTGCGGTGTGCTGTGGCGCGGCGCTGGAATTCCTGACGGGCATGACGGCGCGCGCGCCGCAATGGATACGCACGCAGAGGCTTGAGTGGTTGTATCGTCTGGCGGCAGAGCCGGGGCGGCTGTGGAAGCGCTATCTCGTCGACGGGCCGCGCATCTTCCTGATCTGGCATCGCTGGCGCAGCCGCGTGCAAGTCGCTTCCGTGGGCGCAAACGGCGTGGCGGTGTCCCCGCAGTAAGGGGATTCGATTGCCGGGCAGAAGCGGCTTTACCTGTTCTGGGATCCTGCAATCGAAGCCGGACTGCGGCGCGAGCTGCGGAGTCCGCAGCGTCGTTTCCGGACGTGATTGCTTGGAGCGGCACGCCCTATTCGGGCGAGACGCGGCATGGGCGACCGCATGGCCACGGCGTGATGACTTTTGCGCGCGGTCATTCTGTCGCGGCCGGCTATCGCGGTGAGTTCGCCGATGGGAAACGCGCAGGTCTTGGCGTCGGGGTCTGCGATGACGGGCTTGCCTGGTCAGGCGAGTGGGCTGCAAAGGAAGCTTGCGGCTTCGGCATTCTCGAAGCGCCGGATGGGCGGCGGTGTGAGGGGCGCGTGAAGCCGGACGCGTAAGGAGCGCCGATCGCTGGACAGGGTTGGACCTGGTCGGCGCCGGATACAGCGCGGCGCAAAGCGGCGCATCATGCGGTGGCCCCGTCCCTGCCCGCTCCTGCTACGGAGTAGCTAGCGCCAGCAGCTGATCGAAGCCTCCAGTTCGTCCAGCACCATGGCGTGCGGGCTGATATAGGCGATCGTGCTTTCGCCGGAGAAGGATGAAAGCGCATCCCCCATGCCGTCGGCCATCTGGGCCAGCTCTTCGGGCGAGAATGCCTCGCCGTTGTTGGCGCCGGCGAGGACCTCAGACTCCGCGACGGCGCTGCTGATGACGGCTCCATCGAGCGACCAGCTACCCAGGATTGAAAATTCGAGGCTGATGACATCGCCGCTATCGGGGACTTCGACGTAGAACCATCCCTCCAGCGAACCGTCGGCATTGAAGGCAAGATTTGCATCCATCCCCGGCTCATCGAGCAGTGATGTCATCCGGCAGGACCAGGCAGCGCTGGTCAGTTCATCACTCGTCTGCGCATGGGCAGGCACACCGGCGACCATAACGACAGCCGCCACAAGCGTTGACCGAAACATCCATCATCCTCGTTCTCGAAGCGCGCAGGATGGCATGAGACTGGCTTGGCCCGCCAGCACCCTCTTTCTCATCGGCTGCAATCGCTTCATATGAACCTACACAATCCGGACGGCAGAGCCATTTCCGGCAGATGGCCGGTTGGCTGGACTCGCACTCGCGCGGATTCTGTACCGGCAGGAGGACCAGCGGATGGCTTTGCGTCTCTACATGCATCCGCTGTCGTCATACTGCTGGAAGGCGCTGATCGCGCTTTACGAGACCGGTGTTCAGTTCGAGCAGGAGATTGTCGACCTGCAGGACCCTGACGCGCGCGAGCGCTTCGTGCGGATGACGCCGCTGGGCAAGTTCCCCGTGCTGGTCGATGAGGAAGCCAACAAGGCTTTTCCGGAATCCAGCATCATCATCGAGTATCTGGCGATGAAGCATCCGGCCGCGGCGAAGCTGCTGCCCGCGGACAAGGACCTTGCGCTGCGGGTGCGGCTGTCGGACCGGTTCTATGATCTCTATGTGCATGACAAAATGCAGCGGATCGTCGGTGACCGGATCCGGCCGGAGGGCGAGAAGGATCCGTTCGGCGTCGCGCGATATCGCAGCGAGCTGGAGATCGCGCTCGCGCTGGTGGACCGCGACATGGGCGCCGGCGGATGGGCCACGGGCCTCACCTTCACCATGGCCGATTGTGCGGCGGCGCCGGCGCTCTACTACGCCAACCAGGTGGCGCCGTTCGGCGATGACCATCCGGGCGCTGCGCGATATCTCGACCGGCTGATCGCACGTCCGTCCTTCGCGCGCGTTCTGGAAGAGGCTGCACCCTACTTCGACATGTTCCCGAAGGGCTGAGCTCAGCGTTCCTCGAAGATGCTGGCGAGGCGTGGCGGTGTTGGCTTTTCGAGTCCGCGCGCCGGGCCGCTGCGTCCGCCACCCTGCCCTACCACCCGCATCAGGGTGAGAAAGACGATGCCGAGGTCAACGGCGATCGAGGCGAAGAAGCCGTAACCGAAGCCAGCGTTCCAGATCGCGAAGATGAGGCAGAACACGAAGGCGACGATGCGCGTCCACCAGGCGCGGCCGGGCTCGACCATGTTGTGCAACGCCACGACCATGGCGCTGACCACGAACAGCGTAAGGGCGATGGTGATGGCCAGTTCGAGGATGGAGAGTTCGCCGGTGTCCGTGCCTGCAGCGCGCAAGTCGGCGAAGCCAAGTCCAGTGGCCAGCACGGATAGGAGGACGAAGCCCCCGAGGGCGAAGCCTGAAAGTCCGCGCAGCGAGAACGGCGCCGTAAGCCAGCGCCAGCGCACCACCCGTACGCGCTCGATACGATCGTTTAACGCAACGCCCCCGACCAGTGGCATTAGCCTGCTTTCCGCGGGCGGGTTTCGCCCAGCTGATTCTGCCCGACGCCCGGTCAACGCCGCCCGGGCGCCGAGCCGTCAGGTTTTTTCCGGGCAGTGATGCAGCAGTGCATCAGGGGGCAAAATTTCGTGACCCGGGTGGAGCCCGTCACGTGACTGCACTATCGGGGACTGATGAGCGACCTGCCCTCGATCGGCCGTACCGTTGACCGCGAGCACCTTCTGCCGGTGCGGGTCTATTACGAAGACACGGACTTCACCGGCGTGGTCTATCACGCGACCTACCTGCGCTATTGCGAGCGTGGACGATCCGAAATGTTGCGGGTGATGGGGGTGCCGCCGGGCCAGCCGGACCACGGGATTTTCGCGGTAACGCGCGTTGTTATGGACTATCGCGCGCCCGCCCGCATCCACGACTCCCTGCTGGTGCGGACCGCATTTGCCGGCATGAAGGGGCCGCGCCTGATTTTCCGGCAGCGAATCGAACGCGACGGTCTGCTTCTGGTCGAGGCGGAGGTTGTGGCGGTTGCGATTCATGCGGATGGGCGGGCGCGTAAACCTTCCGTTGCGGAATTGGCGCACTGGGCGCCCTACGCACGACCTCCGCTGAATAGCCCCTGAAGCCCCGGGGAATCGCCGGTATTGACCTTCATCTCGCCTAATTTCGTGACCAGAAACGCTCCTAAAGGCTTGTGTTAAGGGGCATCCGCATAAGCCTGTTACCGCGCCCGACGTGTTTTGAGAGGACTGAATGCCCGAAGCCTTGCCCGAAGCGCTCGTAGCAACCGAGGATTTCTCCCTCATTGCGCTGTTCCTGCGTGCGGACCTGATCGTGCAGGCGGTCATGGCGATCCTGGCGCTGGCCTCGGTCTGGTCGCTGGCTGTGGCGATCGACAAGTTCTTCTCGATCTCGGGCGCCAAGTCGCGCGCCAAGAAGTTCGAGGAGGCCTTCTGGGCTGGCCAGCCCATGGATGACCTCACCGACCGCGTCACCGACAAGCCGGCCGAGGCGATGGCGCGGGTGTTTTCCGCAGGCGCGCGCGAATGGCGCGAAAGCCGCCGCGGGGTCGCGGGCGACGACACGAACCGTGCAATCGTCGAGCGCGCCACGCAGATGATGGACGTCGCCGTGAACCGCGAGACGCAGCGGATGGAGACGGGCCTTTCGACCCTCGCCATTATCGCGTCATCTACGCCCTTCATCGGCCTGTTCGGCACGGTGATCGGGATCATGAACTCGTTCCGTAACATTGCGGCGCAGGGCGAGACCAACCTGACCGTCGTGGCGCCCGGCATCGCGGAAGCGCTCTTCGCCACCGCGCTCGGCCTTTTCGCGGCCATTCCGGCGCTGATCTTCTACAACAAGTTCTCAGCCGATGTTTCGGCCTTCTCGGACCGCATGACGAATTTCGCGCAGGAAGTTTCCGCGCGCTTGTCCAAGCGTCTCAACGAACGACGGGACGCCTGACATGCCGATGTTGATGAAAGGTTCGGGAGGCAGGCGCGGACGGCGGCGGCCTATGGCCGACATCAACGTGACACCGATGGTCGACGTGATGCTTGTTCTGCTCGTCGTATTCATGGTGACGGCGCCGATGCTGGCGACCGGCGTTTCCGTGTCGCTGCCGAAGGTGACGGCGGAGCAGATGCCGACAGAGAACCAGCGGCCGCTGGTGGTGACCATCGACAAGGACGGCGCCGTCTATCTGGGGATGGAAGATACGCCGGTTGAGCTCAAGGACCTTGCCCCGCAACTTATGGCGCTGGCGGAAAACAATATCGAGAAGCGCGTCTATGTACGCGCCGATGAAATGGTGGCGAACGGGGTGGTCGTGAAAGTGCTCGCGCTGTTGCAGACAGCCGGCTTCAGAAACGTTGGCCTGCCCGTGGACCCGAATGTGGCGCGGCGCATCATGCAGGGAGGCTGATCCCGCTGATGACAAGGCTGCCCCCTGCTTCGATCGCGTCCCTGCCGTCTGCGTTTTTCTCCTTCCTGCTGCATGGCGGTGTGGTGATCGCAACGCTGTTGTCGATGCCGCAGGCTGAGCCGCTGACGGTGATGACGCAGCACTATGTGCCGATCGAACTGGTCGACATGTCGGACGAGACAAACCTGACTGAGATCGCTGCGGCGATGGAGAAGGCCGAGGAAGAAGCATCGCTCGAAGAGGAATCCAAGGCAGCGCCTGCCCCTGCCCCGCCGCCTGTCGAGGAAGACGCCGTCTCGTTCGACGAACCGAAAGAGCAGCCGAAGCAGGAACCCAAGAAGGACCCGCCGAAGGCGGCGCCCGCGCCGTCGAAGTCGCTGAGCAGCGAGCTGGATGACATTCTCGCCGGCATCGAGAAGGCGCCGAAACCATCGAAATCCAACAGCAATGTCGCGCCTGCAAGTGCTGCGAACGAGGCGCCGCGGATGAGCGTGGGCGATCGCCGGCAGATGACCGCGACGATCATCGACATCCTTGTCTCGCAGCTGAAGGACAACCGCTGCTGGGCCGACCACAGCGACATGGCTGACGCGAAGCGGCTGCGCGCGACGTTCCGCATCGCCTTTGGCCGCAATGGCAAGTTTTCGATGCAGCCAGAGCTGGTGTCGCCGACGCGCAAGCCAGCGAACGACCCGCCGCTCAACACGTTCATCGTGCACGCCGAGCGCGCGCTCAGCATGTGCAATCAGAAGGGGTGGATCGTTCCGGAAGCCTATTTCCGCCTGCCGGAGCCCAGGACAATCGACCTCGAATTCCTGCCCAAGATCGGAGCCGATCAATGACCAAGAGAAAGACTGCCGGGGGGATGGCCGCGTTGTTCAGCAAGCTGGCGATGGCCGTGTTCAGCGCGTTTGCGCTTGTGTCCGTGGCGCCGCACGCGCCGGCGCACGCGCAGCTTCGCGCGCAGGTGGTGGGCGAGCAGTATATCCCGCTGCGCATCGCAGTACCTGACTTCGACGGCACTGGCCCGAACGCCGCGCAGATCGCGCAGGACATTTCCAATGTGCTGCGCGCCGACCTCGGGTCCTCCGCGCCCTTCCGCGTGCTCGACAAGACGGCCTTCATTGAGAAGGATCTGGACATCACGCTGCAGCCGATCTTCGCCAACTGGACTGTTGCGGGTCTCGAAACGCAGGCGCTGGTCGTTGGCAATGTCGTGGTCAACCCGACCAATAACTCAATGACCGTGCAGTTCCGGCTGTGGGACGTCTATGGCCAGAAGCTGCAGTACGAGATGGGCTATGAAGTTCCCACACCCCTCAACTGGCGGCGTCTCGCGCACAAGGTCGCCGATGACATCTTCACCCAGCTGACCGGCGACCCGGGCTATTTCGACAGCCGCGTGGTGTTCGTGTCAAAGACGCCGGGCGATGAACCTTACAAGGGCCGCCTCGCCATCATGGACCAGGACGGCGCGAACGCAGAATTCCTGCTGTCGAACTATGCTGCTGTGATCAATCCGCGCTTCTCGCCGACGGACCAGGTCGTGCTGTACGGCGCCTACATTCCTGATCCGCGTTATCCCGGCGCGACCTTGCTGCGGACATATCTCTACGACCTCTCGACCGGACGGCAGGAAATGCTTGCGGAGGGCGCGGGCCAACTCGACTTCTCCGCGCGTTTCTCACCGGATGGCAAGTCGATCGTGTTCAACCGCGCCGAGCGGGGCAACACGGACATCTACAAGATCGACCTCGCCTCGCGGCGGCTGACGCGCCTGACCACGGACTCCTCGATTGACGTGTCGCCATCGTTTTCGCCGGATGGAACGCAGATCGTGTTCCAGTCCGATCGTGGGGGCTCGAAACAGCTTTACATCATGAACGCCGATGGGTCGCGGATGAACTGCCCGCGTGGCGGATCGGGTGAGGCGTGCAGGATCACCTTCGGCGAGGCTGGCTACAGCTTCACCGACCCGGTCTGGTCCCCCCGCGGAGACTGGATCGCCTTCTCGCGTCAGGGCGGCGGCCAGTTTGTGGTCGGCGTCATCCAGAAGGATGGCAGCGGCATGCGCATCCTGACCGATGGTTATCAGGACGAGAGCCCGACCTGGTCGCCGAACGGACGGGTGATTGCCTTCGAACGGACAGCTTCACGAGCGGCAGGGCCGAAGATCCACAGCATCGACCTGACAGGCCGCAACGAGCGCCGCCTGCCCACACCTCGCGACGCCACAAATCCGACGTGGGGGCCGGTGCTGAAGATGCAGTAGCCCGTAGCCGAATGGGACCTATGCAGCTCGTGTGGCGACAGAAACGCCCCAGTCATCAAAAATTGTTGCGAAGTTGACATTACTATATTGCAATGACGCCTCGTCTTCGTCACAAAAACAGCTCAAGTATATTGGAGCTTCGCAGCTTCTAAACGCTTCCCGGCCTTGCAATTGTATTGCAATTCGCAGGTAATACCGGGGGATTGGATATGCGCCTTCTTGGGGGGCGCGCCGGGAACAAGGAGACTAAAGACTATGCGTACACTCAGCCTGTCACTGCTCGCCACAGCGACGATCGCCCTCGCGGCTTGCGCCTCAAATCCTCCTCCGGAGCCGCCGCCCACGCCGAGCGCTTCGAACACCACGACGGTGACGCCCCCGGTCCAGCCGCCGGCTCAGCCGCCGCGCGTTACGCCGCCGGTCCCGACCGGTCCTTCGGCCGGCTCGAAGGCTGATTTCGCTGTCAAGGCCACGGACCGCGTGTATTTCGACTACGACGCCTACAATCTCGATTCGGACGACCAGCGTTCGCTGGCGTCGCAGATCGCCTGGCTGAAGCAGTTCCCGTCGACTCGCGTGGAAGTGCAAGGTCACGCCGACGAGCGCGGCACGCGCGACTACAACATCGCGCTCGGCGAGCGCCGTGCGCAGTCGGTGAAGTCGTTCCTTGTCGCCCAAGGCGTCTCGGAAAGCCGCATCCAGACGATCTCGTTCGGCAAGGACAAGCCGCTGGACATGGGCCGCGACGAGGCCGCGTGGGCGCGCAACCGTAACGCCTACACGAACGTCATCGTCGAAGCGATCAGCTAGACCTGAAGTACAGTTCGCCGCCCGGGTCCGCCATAATTTCGGCCCGGGCGGCGAATACTTTCAGGACATGAGACACTCACGTTCCATGCCCTCGCCGTCCGCCTCACGCGCCTTTGCGCCATTGGCCAGCCGGCCACGTTCAATCGCCCTAACCATGAAATCTCAAGCAGCGCCAACATCCTGGCTCAGGCCGGTGATCTGGACGGTGGCCTGTGCGGCTGCCGCGTTCACGCTTGTCGGCCTCGCGCCGCGGGCTGATGCGCAGGTGTTCAGCTCGACCCCCTATGTGGCGGGTCCGGATCCGGCCGTCGAACAGCTGCGGCTGCGGCTTGAGGCGCTCGAAGGCGACCTGCGCAAGGCTGTGAGCCAGGCCGAGTCGCTGGGCGCCCAGCTCGGCGATGCCCGCCGCGTCGCCGATCAGGCCGATGCCGGACGCCGGCGCGCCGAGGCCGAATTGCAGCTCCTCAAGGACCGGGTCGAGACGCTGGAGGAAATCGTCAACGGCGAGGCGCAGCCGGGCAGATCGACATCCGGCAGCCTCAGGGCGCCGGGCGCAGCATCGCCGAACCAGCTTGCAGCGGCGCCGGCGCCTGCCGCGATCGACACGGCTGCCTTGCCGCAGGACGAGGAGGGGCTGTTCACAGAATCCCACGCCATGCTGATCGGCGGCAACTTTCCCGGCGCCGAGGAGGCGTTCGGCCTGCTGCTGACAAGATATCCGAAGGGCAAGAAGGCGTCTGACGCCCAGTACTATCTGGGTGAGTCCCTGCTCTACCAGGACAATTATCCGGAGGCGGCTGCTGCTTATGGCAAGCTGATCAAGGAGTACCCGACGTCCGCGAATGCGCCGACCGGCCTGGTGAAGCTGGCGCGGGCGATGCGGCTGATGGACAAGACCACGGAGGCGTGCCGGACGCTGGACCTGATGAGCAAGCAGTTCCCGAAGGCGTCCGCCGTCGCCAAGCAGATGGCGGCGCAGGAGCGTCAATACGCCAAGTGCGCCTGACGCGGATCCCGTTCTGAGCCCGGCGCGGCAACACGGCAGTTCTTGATTTGGATGTCCGGGGCTATGCCGAAGCAAATCCTGATTCGGGGAGACATGACGTGCGCCTGATCCGAATCCTCCCGGCAACATTGGCGGCTGCGACGCTTGTTGCAGGCGTCGCCCTTGCACAGCCGCCATCGGCCGAGCGCGTGCGCAGCGGCATCTTCGATGCGTCCGATCCCGCCGGCATGGCGCGCTTCATGGAGCGCACGGGCTATCGCGTCGAATTACGCGCGGACACGCGCGGCGATCCCGTGATTGCCGGGCGGTTCTCGACGTCGGAATACCTGATCCAGTTCTACGAATGCGAGGGCGGCCAGTACTGCAACTCGGTACAGTTCGTGTCGCAAGCTGCGCGGCCGGCGACACTGACGCCGGAGGCAGTGAACGCCTTCAACATCCGCTGGCGCTATGTGCGCATCACCTATGACGCGACGCAGGTGAAGCTGGTGATGGACCTGAACCTCGATGCAGGCGTGACCGGCGACAATCTCGAGGACACGCTCGACATCTGGCGTCAGCTGGTCGAAATCTACGAGCGTGAAATCCTCAACAAAAAGTAGCCGGGCAGGACTTTCGCCGCTGGCGCAGCGAGCGATCGCGGCGCTCGGATGCCTTGTTCCTGCAGGCTCCAGCGTGGGCGTCGCTGTTTCGGGCGGCTCCGACTCCATGGCGCTTCTGATGTTGGCGGCGGCGTACCGCGACGCGGCGGGCGTCTCGCTACGCGCAATCACGATCGATCATGGCTTGCGCCCGGAAGCAAAGGATGAGTCGCGTCTCGTGGGGCGCTTCTGCGAGACGCTTGGGGTCCAGCACGATGTGGTTCGTTGGGAACGCGTGGCGACCAATGCGCTGGGTCAGCCAGTCAGCCAGGAAGAAGCGCGGCGGGCGCGGCATGCCTTGCTAGCCGGCTGGGCGAGGCGGATTGGCGTTGCTCAGATCGCGCTCGGCCACACGCGCGATGACAGGCTGGAAACTTTCCTGATGCGCGCGCGGCAGGGGTCGGGGTGGCACGGGCTCGCGGGGCCGATGCCGAACAGCGTCTCGCCGGTCTGGCCGGAAGGGCGGCTGATGCCGCTGATCCGTCCGCTGCTTGCTTTCGGGCGGGACGAACTTCGCGAAGAACTGACGTCGCGCGGCGTTGGCTGGGTGGACGACCCTTCGAACGACGCGACGCGGTTCGAGCGCGTGCGGATGCGCAAGCTGCTGGCGAGGATGAGCCCAACGGCGCGCGCGCAGACGCTGAACGTGATGGACGGGCTGATGCGGCTGAGGGCGTCGGTCGCGAGCGAGGCGTTGTCGTTGTTCGGGCGATCGCTGGCGAGCGGCCCTTCCGGCGACATGGGCATCGCACTGGAGACACGGGCGACGACAGGCGCGGAAGCGTGGACCCGGTTCATCGAGGCCATGGTGATGGCGGCGGGCGGGGGCGAGCGCGCGGCGCGGCGCGATGCGCTGGACAGGCTGCTGGGCCGGATCGCGGCGGACGACCCCCAGCTTGCGCGTGGCGTGACGCTGGCGGGGGCCAGGATTCGTGTTCGAAACGACGCGTTCCTGTGCTTCGGGCGGGCCCCGGCGCGCCGCGGCGCACGGGCGGCGGAAAGCGGCAAAGCCTCTGAATGGGACCGGGCGGAGGCGCTGTTGACCGTGCCCGATCTACGGGTTCTGGCGGTCTGAGCCGGTCCTGGCGGAAAATCATGCAAAAAGACGCAGGTTTGTGACGTTGGCTTAACCGATATGCACTCGTTTTCCGACAATATGCCCCCTATCTTCGGGTATCCGTATCCCCGCACGAAAAGGCTGTGCGAATGAATATGCGCAACATGGCGCTCCTGGGCGTCGTCTTGTTCCTCCTGATCGCGCTGGTCACCGTGATGACCACGTCATCCGGCACTGCAGGCGCAACCGAAATCACCTATTCCGAGTTCCAGCGGCAGGTTGATTCCGGGCAGATCAAGGACGCCACGATCAAGGGCAACAAGGTGTCCAGCGTCGTGAATGGCCAGCGCCAGGTCGCCGTGTTCCGCGAGATGGAACTCGACTTCGCCAGCCGGCTACAGACCAAGGGCGTTAATGTGAAGGTTGAAGACGCCGAGTCCGGCGGCACCATCCTCAGCTACTTCATCTCGGCCCTGCCCCTCCTCTTCATCGTCGGCCTCTGGTTCTTCCTGATGCGCCAGATGCAGGGCGGCGGCGGACGAGCGATGAGCTTCGGCAAGTCCAAGGCGCGGCTACTGACGGAAAAACATGGCCGCGTGACGTTCGATGACGTTGCTGGCGTGGACGAGGCCAAGGAAGAACTCGAGGAGATCGTCGACTTCCTGAAGGACCCGACCAAGTTCCAGCGCCTCGGCGGCAAGATTCCGAAAGGCGCGCTGCTGGTCGGCCCGCCGGGTACGGGTAAAACCCTGATCGCGCGTGCGGTCGCGGGCGAAGCCAACGTTCCGTTCTTCACCATCTCGGGCTCCGACTTCGTCGAGATGTTCGTGGGCGTCGGCGCGAGCCGCGTGCGCGACATGTTCGAGCAGGCGAAGAAGAACGCGCCCTGCATCATCTTCATCGACGAGATCGACGCCGTCGGCCGTCATCGCGGCGCCGGTCTCGGCGGCGGCAATGACGAGCGCGAACAGACGCTGAACCAGCTGCTGGTCGAGATGGACGGGTTCGAGGCAAATGAAGGCATCATTATCATCGCCGCGACCAACCGCCCCGACGTGCTCGACCCTGCCCTGTTGCGCCCCGGTCGTTTCGACCGTCAGGTCACCGTGGGAAATCCGGACATCGTCGGACGCGAGAAGATCCTGAAGGTCCACATGCGCAACGTGCCGCTGTCGAAAGACGTCGAGCCGAAAACGATCGCGCGCGGCACGCCGGGCTTCTCCGGCGCCGATCTCGCCAACCTCGTCAACGAGGCGGCTCTGCTTGCAGCCCGCCGTGGCAAGCGTTCGGTCGGGATGCGCGAGTTCGAGGACGCCAAGGACAAGGTCATGATGGGACCTGAGCGCAAGTCCATGGTGATGACGCAGAAGGAAAAGGAAGCCACCGCTGTCCACGAAGCGGGGCACGCCATCGTCAACATGCTGGTGGTCGGCAACGATCCCCTGCACAAGGTGACAATCATTCCGCGCGGCCGTGCGCTGGGCGTGACCTGGTCGCTGCCTGAGGCGGACCGGCTGAGCTACACCAAGACCTGGGCCGAGGCGAAGATCGCCATGGCGTTCGGCGGACGTATCGCCGAACAGCTGGTCTATGGCGAGGAGCACCTCAACACGGGCGCATCAAGCGACATCACGCAGGCGACGAGCATCGCGCGCAGCATGGTGACCGAATGGGGCATGAGCGAGCTGCTCGGCCCGCTGCGCTACTCGCCCAACGAGCAGGAAGTGTTCCTGGGTCACTCGGTCACGCAACGCCAGAATGTCTCGAGCGAGACGGCCCGCATGATCGACCAGGAAGTGCGCCGCATCGTGACGGACGGCGAGAAGAGGGCACGGCAGGTGCTGACGGACAACCGTCACCTGCTCGACCAGCTCGCGGCGGCGCTGATGGAGTATGAGACGCTGAGCGGCGATGAAGTGAGCGAGCTGTTCAAGGGCAACCGCCCGGATCGCCCGGATGACACGCCGTCCGGCCCGACCTCGGCTGTGCCGGTTATCAAGAAGAAGCCGCCCCGCGAAGGCTTTGGCGGAGAGCCGGAACCACAGCCGACCTGATCGGCAAGACGCTGTTAACTGACCAGAAGCGGCGGCGCGAAGGCGTCGCCGCTTTTGTTTCGTGACGCGCTTAACGCGCCAGGTGCCTGATTTAATCGTTGCGTTGGGCGTTTCGTTTACGCGGGATGGCTAATCTCCGGGACGTTCGGAGACACGCCCATGATGCGCACGCTTTTCGTTGCTTCCCTTTTCGCCGGCGCCGGCGCCGCGCTTTCACCCGCCGCAGTCGCTCAGAACTCCGACTGGAGCGGCCCATATCTCGGCGTCGGCTTCGGCTATTCGTTCAAGTCGGACGACGAGATCGTGGTGTTCGACACCGACCGCGACGGCGTGTTCGACGACACGGTGCGCACGAGCGGAGGCGCCAACGCATTCTCGCCCGGCTTCTGCAACGGCGCAGCCATGGGGCCTACTCCGGCGGCTGGGTGCCGCACCGGCGATGGCAGCATCAAGCTGTCGGTGCGCGCGGGCTACGACCTGCAGTTTGGTAACTGGGTTGTCGGCGCAGTGGCGGACTATGGTGCGGTGAACCTTGGCGACGACGTCACAGCGTTCTCGTCGACGCCTGCGTCGTCCTATACGTTTACGCGCGATCTCAATGCACTGACATCGTTGCGTGCGCGCGGCGGATGGGCGGGCAAGGCCGGGCTCTTGTATGCAACCGCAGGTATGGCGTGGGGCGACATGGACCAGTCGTTCACCACCACCAACACGGTGAACACCTTCACGCCGTCGGAAGACAGCGAGATCGATGGCTACCAGGTCGGGCTCGGCTATGAGGTGAAGCTGGGCGACGTCTGGCTGGTTGGATCAGGCTGGTCGATGGGACTCGAGTACATCTGGACGGAACTTGATGACGGCGATTATCCGGTTGCAGTCGGCCCCGGCACGGCGACGGCGGGCAACCCATTCATCATCGTCGATTCGACCGGGACCGCCATGAAGCGCACCAAGGACTTGTTCGAGTACAGCACGGTGGGCCTCACGCTGAACTGGCGGCCGTAGTCCGCGTCGAAGGCGGGGACTTCTGTTGTCGGCGGCCAACGCAGGCCGCCGATTTCTTTTTCTGCCCGCGTGAGTTTCAGTGATCCGCTGAGCGAATGACCCGCAGGGACTATGTGCCGGAGGTGTCGGGGGGACTGACGCTGACCCGGAGCCCGTAGATTGTTTGTTTTCGGTATGACACGCGGCGGCCCGACTGGGCCGCCGTTTGTTTTTTGGCTCAAGCGACCTTCACCATCCGCTTGCCGACATTGTCGCCGGCGAGCAGGCCGATCAGCGCGTTCGGCAGGTTGTCGAAGCCGTCGATGATGTCTTCGCGGACCTTCAGCTGGCCGGAGGCGACCCAGCCTGAGAGATCGGCCAGCGCCCTTTCATTCTGCTCCTCGAAATCCATCACGATGAAGCCGCGCATGGTGAGGCGCTTGGTGACGATCAAGCCGGGCACGCCGCGGGGGCCATGCGCCTGCGGGCTATCGTATTGCGAGACTGCGCCGCAGCACGCGATGCGGCCATTGTTGTTCATGTTGAAGAGGCAGGCTTCGAGAACGTTGCCGCCGACATTGTCGAAATAGACGTCGATGCCCTGGGGCACGGCGGCGCGCATCGCTTTCGAAAAGCTTTCAGCCTTGTAGTCGACGGCTGCGTCGAAGCCTAGGTCGCGCGTCAGCAGCTCGCACTTGGCCGCCCCACCCGCGATGCCCACCGTACGGCAACCCTTGATCTTCGCGATCTGCCCGACGATCGAGCCGACTGATCCGGCGGCGGCGGAGACGACGACCGTCTCGCCTGCTTTCGGCTGTCCGCATTCGAGCAGACCGAAATAGGCGGTGAGACCAGCAACGCCATAGATGCTCATGAGATAGGTGATCGGCTCGCCCGCCGGCGCCTTGCCGAGCTTCGTGACGTGCTTGCCCTTGAGCACGGCGTAGTCCTGCCAGCCCGTGTCGCCCCAGACGAGGTCGCCAGCGGCGAAACCCGCAGCCTTGCTTTCGACCACCTCGGCCATGCCGCCGCCGGCCATCACATCGCCGGCCTTGATGGCGGCGCGATACGTTGCGCCCCACATCCACGCCCGGTTGGCTGCGTCGAGGGAGATGTAGCGCGTGCGCACCAGAACCTCGCCATCGCCCGGGCTCGGAATGGCGCTTTCCGCAGCCTTGAAGACGTCGGGGGTGAGCTTTCCAGTGGGCAGGTGGTCGATCACGAACTGTCTGTTTGTGGGCATTGGCGCTTCCCTCGGATGTCTGCTGCGCAGGCTCGCCAGCCCACGCTCTGGCCTGATAGTCTGCGCTTCCACAAGAGACGCAACAGGATTCGCGGGAGCATCGCATGGGACGCTGGATGAAGGCCACGCTTGCCGCCACGGCTATGGCGCTGACGGGCGGGCCAGCCCTGGCGCAGTCCAACTGGAACAAGCCGGCCGAGCCTTTCCACGTCATCGACAATGTCTGGTATGTGGGGACAGAGGGGTTGTCGGCTTTCCTGTTCACGACGCCGGAGGGACACATCCTGCTCGACGGTGCGACGCCCGAGGGCGCGCCGATCATCGAGGCGAACATTGCGAAGCTGGGGTTCAAGCTGTCGGACGTGAAGATCCTGCTGAACAGCCATGCGCATTTCGATCATTCGGGCGGGCTAGCAAAGCTCAAGCACGACACGGGCGCGACCCTGGCGGCGATGGAGGGGGACGTGTCCGCACTTGAAGGCGGCTTCTATCTCGGCAGCGAGGACGTGAAGTCCATGAATGCGCCGCCAGTGAAAGTCGATCGCGTTCTGAAGGATGGCGACACCGTGAAGCTTGGCGAGTTCACGCTGACCGCGCACCTGACACCTGGACATTCACGCGGATGCACGTCGTGGGGCGCGACGCTGGGCGACCAGGGCAAGTGGTATGAGGCGATGGTGTTCTGCTCGGCGACGGTTGCGGCCAACCGCATTACGCCGCCCCTGCAGTATGAAGGCATTGTCGAGGACTACCGGAAGACCTTCACGAAGACGAAGGAGATGAAGGTCGACATCCCCCTCGCCCCGCATCCGGAATTCTTCCAGCTGCGCGAGAAGGCGGCGAAGGCTGCGGCGAACCGACAAGCCCTGAACCCCTTCATCGAGCCGGGCGCGTTCCTGGCGCTGATCACGAAACTCGAAGGCGATTTCGAGCGGACGCTCAAGGAGCGGTCGGCGCCGAAGCAGTAGCGCCTTGTCCTAGAGCGGGATCATTTCGCATTGAAGCGATATCCTGAGTTGGCGACGTAGTTGGCGCACTCTTCGGGCGAGAAGGTCGTGAGCAGCTGGCCGATCCGGTCCCACGCGTGCTCGCTGGTGCGTTCCTGGGCCTTGCGGAGCAGATGCTTGAGCTTGGCGAAGACCTGCTCGATCGGGTTGAGGTCGGGGCTGTAGGGCGGCAGGAACCAGACCCGAGCACCGGCCT
>Ga0315902_10005826_pt1 | contig 17267 bp, 19 predicted proteins | sample LakEriMetagenome_9_FD_203523 | JGI IMG/M metagenome (GOLD analysis project Ga0315902, IMG submission 203523) | Freshwater fungal communities from buoy surface, Lake Erie, Ohio, United States - Buoy 12 MA117 | ecosystem: Environmental > Aquatic > Freshwater > Lake > Lake biofilm | place: USA...
GCTAGAGGGCGTGGATTACGAAGAAATCCGCTACGAAGGCTACGGCATTGGCGGGGCTGCCGTAATCGTTGACTGCTTAACTGATAATCGAACGCGCACTGTGGCGGAGGTTCGGCATGCATTTTCCAAGCATGGCGGTAACCTGGGAACGGATGGCTCGGTATCCTTTCTCTTTAAGCACTGCGGGCAATTTGTATTTGCGCCCGGCGCCTCTGAAGAGCAGATTATGAATGCAGCCCTTGATGCGGGCGCAGAAGATGTGATCACCGATAGCGATGGCGCAATTGAGGTTCTCTGCGAGCCAAATAATTTTCAAGCTATAAAGAGTGCACTTGAGAAATCAGGGCTTAAGCCCGAGGTTGCCGAGGTGACCATGCGAGCCTCAACCGAGACAGAGTTAATTGGCGAAGATGGCGTAAAGATGCAAAAGCTTCTCGATGCGATTGAATCCCTTGACGATGTGCAAGAGGTCTATACAAATGCCGTTATTCAATAACGGTTTCGCGGGTCTAGCTAGCCCCCCGATCGCGCCATGAAGGTGTTAGTGGTGGGCGGTGGTGGCCGAGAGCATGCAATGGCCTGGTGTATCGCCAAATCTGAGCGTGTTCAAAAGGTCTACGTGATGCCGGGTAACGGCGGAACTGCTAAGGACCCGAGGCTTGAAAACGTTGCGATAGATCCGGCACGTGACCCACAGGCGGCTGCAGACTTCGTAAAAACTAACGATATTGCTCTAACTGTGGTAGGGCCCGAGGCGCCTCTCGCCGCAGGCATCGTAGATATTTTTCAAAAAGAGAACTTGCCAATCTTTGGCCCCGTAGCGGCAGCAGCCCGCCTTGAATCTTCCAAAGACTTTGCCAAGCGATTCATGCAAGAGCATCGCATTCCCACCGCAGAATTTGAAACCTTCTCAGACGCCCAAAAGGCACACGACTATGTCAATACCAAGGTCGCACCAATTGTAATTAAGGCCGATGGCTTGGCCGCTGGAAAGGGGGTCGTCGTTGCCATGAATAGCGAAGACGCCCACAAGGCTATTGACATGATGCTGCTCGATAACAAGTTCGGAGATGCTGGAGCACGCGTTGTTATTGAAGAATTCTTGGAAGGCGAAGAAGCAAGCTTTATTGTGATGTGCGATGGTCAATCGGCGCTTGCCATGGCCACAAGCCAGGATCACAAGCGGCTTTTTGATCACGATCAAGGACCAAACACCGGAGGTATGGGGGCCTATTCGCCTGCGCCTGTCATTACACCGCAGATCCATGCACGAGTAATGCGTGAGGTGATCGCACCCGTACTCAAGGGTATGGCGGCCCAAGGCACGCCTTATACCGGTTTTCTTTACGCAGGGCTGATGGTTAGCCCAAACGGCGAGATTAAGGTTTTGGAGTTTAATTGCCGTATGGGCGACCCTGAAACCCAGCCGATTCTAATGCGACTTAAGACTGACTTTACAGTGCTTCTCGAAGCTGCAATTGAAAAAAAGCTCGCTCAGACGGATGCTGAGTGGGATTCGCGGACAGCGCTTGGGGTTGTTATTGCGGCACCCGGCTACCCAGATTCACCAGAGCTTGGCGGCGAGATCAGAAAGCTACCTACTGATACGCCAGAGTGCGTCATATTTCACGCGGGAACAACATTACAAGACTCGAATCGGCTCAAGACAAGCGGCGGCAGGGTACTCTGCGTCACAGCACTTGGAGGAACACCGAAGCTTGCGCAACTGCGCGCCTATGAGGCGGTGGAACACGTGAACTTTGAAGGGTTGCAGTATCGGAGAGATATTGGTCACAGAGCTATTCGGTAATCACTTCGACACGAGATCAAAAACCCATTATGAAACGCTAGGCCTAATCTAAATTAATAATGCTTCTTCTATGGAAATCAATATCTCACCCCTTCGTGATTTTTTCTTAGGCCTTCAAGATCGAATCACCACTCGAATCGCCTCGGTTGACGGTAAGCCATTTATCGAAGATGCATGGACTAAGGCAGAAGACTCTCCGCTTCAAGGCGATGGCCGATCACGGTTACTTGAGGGAGGTAATATTTTTGAGAGGGCTGGGGTTGGATTTTCTCATGTTCGGGGCAACAAACTCCCCCCTTCTGCAACGCAGAATCGTCCGGAGCTTGCCGGACGCGGCTTTGAGGCAATCGGCGTCTCCCTGGTCTTTCATCCGCGCAACCCCTATGTTCCTACTGTTCATATGAATGTCCGCGCATTTGTTGCAAAAGCGCTTACCGCAGGTGCAGAGGATATCTGGTGGTTTGGCGGGGGGATGGACCTAACACCTTATTACCCTTTTGATGAAGATGCGGTTCACTTTCATGCAACCTGCCGCGATGCGCTAGCCCCCTTTGGGGATAGCTACTACCCACGGTTTAAAAAATGGTGTGATGAATACTTCTATCTAAAACACCGCGAGGAAGCCCGCGGAATTGGCGGAGTTTTCTTTGATGATTTTTCAGAATTAGGCTTTGATAAGAGTTTTGCTATGACGCAAGCCGTAGGCAACGCTCTTTTAGATGCTTATGTACCGATTGTAGAGAAACGCAAGACTCTGACCTGTGGTGAGCGGGAGCGGGAATTCCAATCCTACCGCCGTGGGCGCTACGTAGAATTTAATTTGGTATTTGACCGTGGTACGCACTTTGGTTTGCAAAGCGGCGGTCGTGCGGAGAGCATCCTGATGTCAATGCCCCCGATTGTGACGTGGCGCTATAACTGGAACCCTGAGCCCGGCTCTCCAGAGGCCAAGATCTACGAGGCAATAAAACCCCGTGACTGGGTCTAGTCATGGCACAGGCCCGACATCGGGCCGTCCACTAGGGCTGTTCGGTGGCCGGTTTGATCCGGTGCACCGAGCACACATTGCGATCGCACAGGCAGTCGCAGACAAACTAAATCTTGATGAAGTTCGTTGGATCGTAACTGGCGATCCGGCTCACAAGCCCGCAGTTGCATCAGCCGAAGATAGACTTCAAATGTCAAGGCTCGCATTGCGCGACCTTGCCGACCCCCGAATGGTGGCTGACGACCGAGAGATCATCGCTGCTAAACATGGGGGTTCGAACTACACGGCAGACACCGTGCTGAGTTTCCAGCAAGACTACCCGGGCAGTAAACTAATTTGGATATTGGGCGAGGATCAACTCCAGAATTTCCTAACCTGGTCACGCTGGCAGTGGTTAATCCATCAGGTTGATCTTGCCGTATGCGCCAGACCGAATACGATAAGTAAGAGCGTATCGGAAGTGCTATTAAACGAGGGCGCAGAAATCACATGGGTGCAGGTAGCCCCGGATGAGGTCTCGTCCACCTCAATACGAGACCGAATCAGGCTAGGAAGTGCGGTTGATGGTCTGCTACCACGATCCGTAATCGAATACATCTCCGCAAGCGGACTCTACAGATGATGAGGTTAATGATGTGAGGGTTGCCAATACGTAAAGACTTAAAGATCTATTTTGTGCGATAGACCTCCCGCCGATGACCAACCTCAATTACAAGAATCAGCAGTTCTTCGTCCTGAATATCGCAAATCACCCTTACGTCTCCAACGCGATAGCGCCAGTAGGACCCCATCTTCGGCCCAACTAGATTCTTCGCAAGCACTCGAGGGTCTGTGAGAAGAGCGATTCGCTCTTCCAGATGGTTAAGGATGCGCCGAGCTAGGGGCCTGTCTAGCTTCTTGAGCTGGCGCAGCGAAGACCCCGTAAACTTAATCGTCCAGACCAAGCGACTTTCTTACGTCTGAAGCCTCGAAAATGGTCTCCTGGCCCTTGCGAACACGCTCCATTGCGGCGTCAGCCAAATAGAAATCTTCAAGATCATCAAGACCACCCTCGATTAGTTCGCGCAGGTAGTAGGCCTTTGCTCGCCCCGTCTGGGCCGCCAGGTGTTCGAGCCGTCGCTCGATTTCAGGATTAAGCCGAATTGAGATGGCCATTGGGACCCCGCCGTAATATTTGAGATAACTGTATTACAAGTATCGCATTTGTCAAGTACGGCCAATAGGGGCGAGATGGGGATTTAGCAGGCCCCCGGCTTCTCCGCTTTTGTCAGGCTGATCTGCACTGGCCGCCAATGTTTCCCGAGGGGCCACCGAAATATAGCCAAGTGAACTCAGTCACCGTCCGAACGAGGCCACTGTCGAGCTGCATGAAGGACACGCAGCACTCTCACCAAGTCGGCGGTCTCGTCATAGACCAAGATGTAATTGTCATGGACCACGAGCTCAAGCGTGCCAGGTTCACGTCCAGCCCGACCCACATGCCAGGGTGGTCGAGTAAGCGAGCCGCCTTCTCTTGAAACAGCTCATCGAGTGCGAGGGCGGCGGCAGGTTTGTCGCTCTCTATGTAGTCATAAATGTCTTCACGATCTTGTATTGCCTCTGGCGTCCAAAACAGCCCCATCATTCGGCAGAGGCTTCAATCCGACGTCGTGTTTCTGCGCGCTTGGCCTCAAACTTGGCCTCAACCTGGGCCGATGGAATTAGGTTACCGGCGTTTGCTGAGTCAAGACCCACTCTCACTTGTCGGCGCAACCAAGCGTCATGCTCGGCGGCCTCTTGTTGCCGCTGAACGAAGTCACGCATAAAGTCGCGCAATAGCTGCGCTGCGTTGCGGTCACGGCTTTTGGCGGCGTTTGAGAACTCGGATTTCAGCGCCTCGTCGACCCGGAAAGTAAAGGTTGATTCGCTCATCGCTTGACCCCTCATGTGTTACACGGTACGTTTATTTTAACACTTTTACACTCGCCATCAAACTCCTCGATGCCCGGGAGACCATTCCCACAGCTCTGCGCCCAACGACGCCCAGGTCGGATGGTCTCTTGGTGGTCAAGCGAAAACGATGGGTTCGTTTTGTAAAAATTGGGGCTCACCGTTGCTCTAAGACCTTAAAGAGCTGATTGGCTGAGCGTCTTAGGTGACGGTCCGCGTTGCGCAGGACCCGAAGCGCCTTGTCGTGCTCCACCTTGAGATCCCGGTAGGCGATTTGGCGAAAAAACTTCGCTATCTCGACGTCGAGGTTTTCATCAAAGATGGGCTTGGGCCTGTTGGAGGATGCGGGCTTCGATTTTGATTTGCCCTTCTCTTTCTTGCTTTGATTTAGACGCGTCGCGATAGCGAGATCTGCAAGCACCGAAGGCGGTGTCTCGTATTGCAGAGGTGCCCCCGCTTTGAAATCCAGAAAACGCCTGCGCTGATAGTCCGCATTGCGCTCATAGTCAAGAATCTTTCTAGCGAGATCGCCAGCTTTGTCTGCCTCGAGCCCATCTCGAATTAATAGATCCATCAAGGGTTGCAGGTGCTGACCCCAGGGTAGCGCGTCGATGGGTCTTGTAAGGGAGTGCTTAACCGAATTGACAGAAGACTGTCGCTTGCCCGCCAGAGATCTTGGGCCCGTTGATTTAAGCGCGTTATTTCGGTTTGCGGCGCGCTGCTTTAGGCTTATCATGATCGACAGTTCTGACATCCGATACGTCTTGATTAGGGACGCTCTTTGGCGCCTCAACTGCGGCCAAGTCTCTGCGCATCAGATCATTTTGAAGCTTGAGTCGCTCTGTGTTGAGCTTGCGATTAAATGCGAGCTCAAACGACGCCTGAAAACCAGCAAGAATCTTTGCCTGAAGCGCAATCTGCTGATCAAGCTGCATGATCTCTTCTCGCTTCTTATTATAGGCAGACTGTTTGAGAGACTCCGGCGTATGACCAATCGCTTCAAGCACTTTCAAGACCCTTTGATTGACGTCGTTTGCCATAAACGCCTCTCGGATTTCGACCTCCTCTTGGGTCTTATCCGATTGATAGCCCAACTTGGTCTGCCGCGCCATCTCGGCAATGATCGTGACGCGCTTTTGGTCCTCGTAGCGCCGAATCCACCACAGGCAGTCGTAAATTTTTTCTACGAGATAAACCTGAAGCGTTGTCTTTGCTCCAAGCTCATTCACCATGACAGCGAGGCCCGCCTGATAAAAATCCTCTGACTCCCCGGGAAGAACGGAAGTCGTGCCTAAGAGCTCACCGATGGTAAGAAACTCAGCCCCTTGATGCTCAGTATTCGCAAGTTTTTCGAGATCAGCTGCCATATAGCAATCCTCTTACTTTTGAGTCCTTAAACGCACGCCGGGCGAGTCATTGGGGCTTCCAATGAACTCAACACCCGCCTCCTCCAGCGCCGCCTGAATCGCGGATAGGGTTTTGATATTGCCAGCGGGGACACCCTCCATCACCTCCATCCTGCGGATCGTCGCTACTCCAACGTCTGACGTGTCAGCCAACCTTTGAGCCGTCCAACTCAACAAAGCGCGAGCCGCTTTAATTTGCGCACTTGAAATCATTTTAAATATTTAATATGATATTAAAAATATCATTAAGGTTATGGATATTCTTACTATCGCACAAATTAAGCTGTCGGCTCTGCTTGAACACATCGAAGATGCCTACGCCCCCAACACCATCCGGGCCTATCGAGCGGACATGCTGGAATTTATCGACTACTGCGAAAAGGCTCGACAAGAGGCTCTTCCCGCAGAGCCGCTAACTGTTGCGGATTTCCTATTGCAGTCATCGAACTCAGGAGTGAAGGCCTCCACTATCAAAAGGAAAGAGAGCTCGATTAGCGCAATCCATAGGCTCTCTTATCTAACAGACCCGACCAAGCATCCTGAAGTCCAAATCGCCATGCGAAAAATTAACCGTCGTCTTGGAACAAGGTTTAATCAAGCTTATCCAATCAATCAAGAAACACTTCACATGATGCTCGCATGTTGTGGCGATGATCTCCGTGGGAAGCGCGACCGAATGCTATTGCTTCTCGCCTATGAAACGATGCGGCGCCGCTCAGAGCTAGTCTCCTTAAGAGTTGAGGACTGGACAACAAGCAACAACGGTTCCAGCAAAATTTTGCTGCGACAATCCAAGACTGATCAAACAGGAGTGGGTGCAGTGATTTACCTTGATCAGTCATCTACCCTCGCAATCAAGGATTGGATCGAGGCTGCCGGTCTACAAATCGGTCACCTCCTAAGAGGAGTCGCAGCCGGCGGCAGATTGACTGATCGCCTCAACAGCGGGCAAGTGGGCCGCATTTATAAAAAGCTTGCCCGAGAGTGTGGACTGCCCGATGCAGTAAATAGGCGAATTAGCGGACACTCTGCACGTGTGGGTGGGGCGCAAGATCTCCTAGCCTGCGGAGCTAGCATTGCACAGATCATGGCCAAAGTTGGATGGACTAAGGTAGATACCGTTATGCGGTACGTTGGATACACGCCAATACAGGCGATCAATGCTGAGGCGGCACATCGTCGAGGGACCTGAAACTTTAACCACGAATACGATCACCTCTACCCCTACCCCAGACTGTAAGAAAAATGAAGCAGAGATAACTGAACACGTTTAGGCTCTTCAGCATCTGGGCATCTGTCTTTGCCAACCGCTCGGGAGTAGACATATCAATACCTCGAATCTGAGCGAGACCGGTAATTCCAGGGCGAGCATCAAATACCCCTCTTTTTGCCCGCTCCTCAATCAACTCCCCTTGGTTGAACAAACAAGGCCTAGGTCCTACCAGACTCATGTCACCCTTGAGTACATTCCATAGTTGAGGCAATTCATCAAGCTTGGTTCGGCGCAAGAAACGTCCAAAGCCCGTGACAGCGAAGGTGTCTGCCAGATGTGTTGCTACTGATGCTGTATCAGGTCGCATGGTCCGAAATTTCACCAGCACGAATGGCTGCTGATGCCGGCCCACCCGCTGCTGACGAAATATTGGTGAGCGGTTGTCAAGTCGACCGATAAGCCACAGAGTAGATAGGACGGGGAATAAAAAGACCAATCCGATTACGGAAAATAGGATGTCAAAAGTCCGGGTCATGACTTTGCAGTACCCATGACCATCCTTCTTACACCTTCCTCGACACTCACCGGAGGTGTCCAGTCCAAGAGGCTGCGGGTGCGGCTGCTATCGACCTGCAGCGAGCCCACAAGACGATCCACCTCATTCAGCCTCCCCAGAGCCCGGCCCGCAAGTCGGAGCAGCGGCACCGGCATGGGGAATAAGCGTGCGGAGCGCCCCATTGCGTTGGCAATCATCCGCAGCAGCTCTGGCGTAGAAAGATCATGGTTATCTGAGGCCAACAGCGTTTGACCTGCAGCTTTGGGGTGATCCACACAGCGAATCAACAGATCCACCAGGTTATCGAGCCCAATAAATGAGCGCCGGTTATTCACCGCGGCGAGTGGCAGGGGTACTCCAGAGCGCACTAAGCCAAGCAATCGCGCAAAGTTACCCTTAACACCTGGGCCATAGACCAGCGAGGGGCGAACTACTACGACCTCCATCCCCGTTTGGGATGCAATCTGCCAAAGGCCCTGTTCGGCTTCCCATTTGGAAAGACCGTAGGCATCTTCGGGGGCCGCATTCACCCCGTCATTGCGAGCCCCGAAGGGGCGTGGCAATCCATCGGTGGATTCCCCATTCACCTTCACCGAGCTCAAAAACAAAAACCGCCTCACCCCCGCAGCCGCAGCCTGACGGGCGAGGTTAAGCGTGCCATGAACATTCACCCGGCGATACTCAGTTAACGGGTCTAACGCCCCATCGCGCATGATGTGGGCACGCGCAGCAGCGTGAATCACCACATCAGTATCCTTAAGTACGGAAAACCAACTCGTATTGCCATCCAATTCGGACACAACTACCGCTTCAGGATAACACCTCACAGTCAAAGAAGGACGACATACAGGACGAACAGTACCACCGTGATCTACTAGAGCTGGCAGAACTGCAGATCCAACGAACCCCGAAGCTCCAGTTAGCGTGACTCGCATTTCTCAAGCAATTCTTCATAAATTTGTAAGTGGGCTGCAACTACTTTCTCAATGCAAAACTCTCGCTCTGCCAGGGCGCGACCCGCTTTGCCCATAGATTGACGCAAGGAAGAATCCTTGATTAAGCACTCTACTGCATCCGCCAAAGCTAAAGGATCTCGTGGCGGAACCAACAACCCGGTTACCCCAGGTTCAATTGCATCTCGGCATCCAGGCATATCTGTGGTGATTACTGCTCGACCACACGCCGCTGCTTCAATTAAAGCTTTAGGCAACCCCTCACCGTAATATGAGGGAAGCGTAACGATATGAGCCTTTGAATAAAGCGACAGGACATCGCCTCGATGACCGAAAAATTCGACAATTCTCTCCGACTGCCACGATAGAATTTCCGCGGTTTTTACGCTAGCTGGGTTAGATGAATCGGGTTCGCCGATGAGCCAAAAATTCGCTTGAGTACCCCGACTCCGGAGAATCCGTGCTGCTTGAATAAACTCAAAGACGCCTTTATCACTCAGCAAACGTGACGCCATGACGACAATCGGAACACCCATCGACTCAGGCAAAACCGGGCATGCGGTTAGTTCTATCCCCGATCCGCGAATCAATTTTATATCCCGAGCAGGAACAGGAGTGATGCTTAAGATCCGATCACGATCACTGGCGTTTTGGAAAATTAATTTTTGGTTTTTATGCACAAAAACAAGTCGGAAGATGCTCGAGACAACATAGCGTATGAAGGCCGCTTTCAAACCCGGTCTTCGGACAAAGACAAATCCTAAACCTGCCATAGCAGATACAAGCGCTGGCACCCGAACGATACGAGCAGCAATACCGCCGTACAAAACAGGTTTTATAGTTACTAAGTGCACAATGTCCGGCCGGATGCGCAAAAACAGCGCAGACAGCATAATAACGGAACGGAAATCCACCAATGGATTTGTTCCGCCACGCCGAATCGGAACGAAGTGCAACTTCAATCCAAGATTATTTATAGAGCCTTGACTTGCACCAGCAGGCATCCCGTAAGCGACATGAACCTCGTAGCCACACTCTTGTGCAGCCTGAGCAACCGGCAAACGGTGGGAAACAAAAAAACCCAAGTCGTTAATAACAAACAGAAGTTTCAAGATTAAAAAGTTAGCGAATTGCTTAATCGGAAACTACTACCCCTCCTCTTTGCCTCCGTGTAGCAGAAACAAAAAAGAATAGCTAAAAAACCATAAAAACCCTGTCGGTAACGCAGTGCAGACCCAGGGTTTAAAACGCCGACCGGGTAATGAACAAAAAGTATCCAAGAGGCTGGAATCGCAAATAAAGCTACAAGAAAAATGTTTAAGCGACCTTTTTTTAGTGAGATATAGATGAATCTAATAACTAAATACACAAATACAGACACGATTAATAAACTCTCCAAAAGGACAAGCAAATGTGTCGGACGACCCAAACCCTCCGAAAGCGTTGGCCCAATAAATGCAATCATCATCCCAAAGAACGCATTTCGAAAAATATCATAATCTTTCAACCACATCGTATTTACACGGGTAGCAGAGGCCCCTTGATCAAAATGATCAATTATTTGAAAACTCAAAACATTTATTTCATTTTTAAATATATATAATAAAGCGAAAGAAAAGATGTAGAATAAAACGAAAAGAATTAACTTTCCCTCTCCTTTTAGATTTAATTTTTTTGATGTATATATGTAAAAGATTAAGGAAAAGATACCAATTAAGTAATGCGGCTTGAAAACTCCGCAAAGATAAAAAGCGACGCCGACCAATAAATAATCTTTATTTCGGTTATTTTTAATTAGATCAATTGCAAATCCAAGGATTACCCCAAGAAAAAAAACAGTCACTGCCTCTTTAGAAGCTATGGATGTCCAAATTCCGAAATTTGGCAAAGACAGCATCAGCAACAGGAATAGAAGTTCATTTTTTTCTAAGTCCAGTTTTTTGACCGCATAGTAAATACCATAGGTCGAAAGGCACACGAATGGGATATTCCCCCATATAGGACCAAGAAAAAAAGCTGAACTACCGGCTATAGCATCCATCATCAAAGTTGAATTAAAAAGCCAGAGGTTCAGACTTAATATTTGACCACTCAAATACCGGTCAGTGTCTCCAAGAGTTGTAAATCTCGAGTAGACAAAAAGCGCAAGAAACATGTATCCGAACTTAAGCGCAAAAAAGGATATCCATAGTTTGTTCACCCTCATGCAATACCCCCACAGATAATCCCTTACGTCTTGCGTAAACGATTCCACGCTTGGAACATCAAAACATTCCATAGTTGAAAGTGCCAACGGCGTTTACCACTCAAATGTTCTTTCCACATTTTTTGAATTGGTGCCGCGTTGAGAAGACCATCTTCTTCCAATCCATTTTCGTCAAGCAGTTGGCTAGCCCAATCCCTAAGGGGCCCCCTTAGCCAGTGTTCGATCGGTACCCCAAAACCCATTTTAGGTCGTTCAATTAGTTTTCTCGGAATATACCGGTACAGTACCTGCCGGAGCAGCCACTTACCCTGACCGTTCTTGTACTTGAAATCTGTTGGTGTGTTCCAGGCAAACTCCACGATACGATGATCAAGAAACGGTACCCGGACTTCTAAACCTACTGCCATGCTTGCACGATCTACCTTGGTGAGAATATCATCGGACAAATAAGTTTTTTGATCCCAATACATCATCCGTTCACGCAAGCTTGGGAGATCGGGGGTCTCAGTCGACCATACGTTATCCTGAAGCAGAGGAGTTTCACGCAACCAGTTTTCCTTTAGAGGCTTATCACTCGAAGTGAGAGAGGCGTAAAAGCAGGCTTCATCTGGGGATGAGACACTGTCTGCAAATTTTGGCAAACGATCAGGAAGACTTGATACTTGCATTCGCTTGGGCAGTTGCCGCTGCAAAGAATCTAATAATTGAGCCGGTAAAGCACGCAAAGCCCAAGCCACTCCGCAACGTGTAACCGGTGGCAGAAAGCGAATCGTATTCCAAATGTTGTATCCCGATAAGTACCGATTGTACCCACAATAAAGTTCATCGCCGCCATCACCAGATAAAACGACAGTAACATTTTGACGTGCTAATTGACTTACCAAAAAGGTGGAAATTTGAGATGAATCTGCAAAGGGTTCATCGTAAATCAAGGGAAGCATCGGGATAACGGTCAACGCCTCCTTATCGGTCACCTCGAGTTCCGTGTGATCTGTGCACAAATGGGAAGCTACTGCCTTAGCGAAGACGCCTTCGTTAAAGCTAGGCTCTGAAAATCCTATTGAAAAAGTTTTTATCGCACGACTACTTTGAGCTTGCATTAATGCCACAATCAAGCTTGAGTCAATCCCTCCTGACAAGAACGCTCCTAACGGGACGTCTGCTGTCATTCGACGAGACACAGAATCGCGTAACAAAGACTCAAAGCTATCTATTAGTTCATCTGGGTTCACAGTGTGTCGTAGAGCGCCTCGCTCAGCAATTTGAGCGAGATCCCAGTAACAAACAGGTGCACTTATTGATCGCCCCTCATCACCAATTACGATGTAATGCGCTGCTGGCAATTTAAGAATTCCCTGATAAATACTGTTTGGCGTTGGAACATGACCGTGTTGCAGAAAAAGTGCTAACGACTCCCGGCTAATTTCTCCGCGCCAAGATGGATGCGCCACTAAGGCTTTCAACTCGGAGCCGAATAAAAAAGTGTCGCCGATGAGACCGTAGTAAACCGGTTTTTCTCCCATCCGATCGCGAGCTAAAATTAGCTGCCTTTTTTCGCAGTCCCAAAACGCAAACGCAAACATACCATTAATTCTTTGAATACAGTTCTTTACACCCCAATGCCGCAACCCTGCCAACAATATTTCAGTATCAGAGTGGCCTTGCCAATAGAAACCCCCACCCTGTTCATCTAACTCCTTACGAAGCTCAGCCTGATTATAAATCTCTCCGTTATAAATAAGCACATACCTCCTGCAAGGTGAAATCATCGGCTGATGACCTGCGTTAGATAAGTCGAGGATTGATAAACGTCTATGGGCCAGAGCCAGGGCGCTTTGGCCGTCTAACCAAATACCAAAATCATCAGGACCACGGTGATGCAGCGTTTGTAACATTTTGGCAGCAACGTATTTATCTGCGGTCCCACTATATTGCCAAAAACCCGCTATTCCACACATACTGATTTCGCCTCATTCCAAATACGCTGATAGTTTTCAATCATTTGATCTATACCAAAGTTGTACCTTATACGACTTCGCACTGCATTACAGCGAGTACGCCAAGCAGGGTCACTTGTTTCGTGAAGAGCAATTTCAATAGCGGTTGCCAACGCCAAAGAGTTACGCGGCGGCACAACCCATCCAGTATCACCAACGATTAAGGCAGCGTCGCCTACGTCGGTTACGACAGCTGGGGTGCCGCATGCCATCGCTTCCGCCACCACATTTGGAAAGCCTTCTGCAAAGCTTGAAAGTATATGAAGATCTATTGATCCCATTATCGTAGGTATGTCGTCTCGCTGCCCAAGCAAAAAAACTACATCGTTGAGACTTAACTTAGCGATCAGGTTACGCAGACACTCATTCTTCGTTTCAATCCCTGCGCCAACCAAGACGCATTTTAGATTTATACCTTTCTTGCAGAGAATGGAAACGGCGTGGAGCAAGTTGCTGTGATCTTTGTATGGATCAAATCGAGCCACCATACCGATTAACTTTGTTGAGAATTTAATACCAAGACTTTTTCGTAGGTTTTGTCTAGAATCCTCTTGAAAATTTGAATTGACAATCTCATAACCATTAAAAATCACTCGCATTTTTTTGCGATCGTATCCGATTGTCACGTGTACATCCATTGCTTTCTGAGCACAAACAACAATCCGGCACGGTATCCAATAAGAAAGTAATGAAAGGAGCCTGGAGACAATAATTGTGGCTTGCTTCGAATGCTGAGACACTAGAATAGACGAACGAATACCCCACACGACCGATTTAATGCCAGCTATTCGCGCGGCGCAACCCCCAAAAAAATCAGCGTGATACATCCATGTTTGAACGATTTCTGGCTTGTATGCCCGCAAATAAAGAACTAATCTTAAAAAAGCCAACGGCGAGGGGAAGCTTCGTTTCATATTTAAGGCAAGAACATCAACTCCCTTCGCTCGGAGTAAAGGGCCGTATCTACCTAGGGCAGTTAAACAAATAACATTGTGTATATTTTCTTTGTCGTAGTTACAAAGGCGAAATAAGACCCCTTCAGCACCCCCATCATTGAGGCCCGTGATGACATGCGTCACTTTCATTCTATTTTTTGCTCCGATTAAATGCAATCAACTCCCTCATTCTCGTAGTTAGATTTGAAAAAACCGCTGAGCCGTCATCACCGTGAGCAACGGTACTATCATTTCGCCAAGACTTGCACCTGCCCACCACCGCCACCGTCTCTTCAATCATGACCGGTTCAACGTTTAGTGTCCGCGAATAGGCAGAGATCTGACCTTGAAGCCACCGACTATTCCGGAAATCCATGGCGTTCAATATAAGAACAGTTGCGCCAGCCTCTCGCGCCGCAAGCAAAACGTTTGAAAAGTGTCCGATTACGAGCGAAGAAGGGCCTAGAGATCCAGAAGGAACGCCAAAGGAAAAAGAAAACTCATGTGCCCATGATGGAATTGATGTAATGGAAGTCTTTGGATGAAAACACAAGTCAAACTTTATCGAGTAATTTTTTAATTTGCGAAAGAGAGCTAAACAAGAATTAAAATATTGTTTTAAATCAGGCTGCCGCTCACCGCAGCGCAAAAAATCATAATCGGCGAAGAGAAAATTCTGAAAAATAAACATAATTTTTTTCTTCGGAGCAGTTTCGATTACAGAATTGTTATCACGGATCATCAAATCCGGATGAATATCAACTATGGCATTGCTATCTGCACAGCGGCTAGATCCAATTGAAGTGCTTATATAGCAGGTAATGTTTAGAGCTTTTAAAGTTTTATAGAAAAAAAAGGAAATAATTTTATCTATTATCCTTTTGACCAGAAGACAAATATCTATGCTAGTTTTTGTCCCCATATCCGAAATTGAGTAATCGAAGGTAATACAATGCTTTTTTCTAAAAAGAACCCAAGCCTTCAACTCGGAAAATCGATCGCACAAGTACAGAAAAAAAAAGCAATTTAAATTTTCAATATATGTTTCGACATCGGCAACAGATTTGAAAGTCTTAATTGTAAAACTTTGACTTTGGAGTTTTTTTCGTGATATGCCAGGATAAGGCTTATCAAGAAAGACTTGAGTTAAGTCTAAAACTATAATTTCGAAATCGTTATGATTTCCATAAAAATACAACTCAGGAAGCCGCTCCAAATCGACATAATAAGTAAATATCGCAACTATTTTCATAAATGACTCGGCGGGATCAAAAGTTGAGCGCAACACCCTGATAAGGTGCTGTGATGAAGAAACGATATGGGCTACCCCTGACGGTAATCATCCCCTTTTTAACGGAGGCGAGTTCAAGGGGTCAGTGCAACACTGATTTTTGAAGTTCTAGAATCAGGAGGTTGCAATGACTAACGTTTACGGCCCAATGACCCCAGAGAGGAAATCGAGGATCTGGGAGCTTTGGCGGCAAGGACAGCCTATGAGCTTTATCGCTGGCGACATCAACAAACCACCTGCAACGGTTTATTCTTATCTGCTTTATCACGGTGGGATTGAACCAGGGTCCAGGATTCGCCGTCTCGGCGCATTGTCCTTTGAAGAACGGGAGCTGATATCCCGAGGTCTTGCGTGCGGGAAAAGTATCCGGAATATTGCTCGGGATATCGATCGAGCCCCTTCGACGGTCTCACGCGAAATTTCCAGAAATGGAGGAGTAAATCGGTATCGAGCTGCTTTAGCGGAAAAGGCTTTTTTAATGCGATCGAAAAGACCCAAACCACTGCTTCTGGCTCAAAATGTAGCCTTGAGGGAGATAGTAGGTCGTTTACTACAAGCCGACTGGTCGCCAGAGCAGATCTCCGGTTGGTTGAAAAGACAGCAATCTGATGGGCAAAAAATGTCCGTATCCCACGAGACGATTTACAAATCTTTGTTTATTCAAACAAGGGGCTTGTTTCGCGAGGAGCTCAAAAAGCACCTGAGAACAAAACGAATGTTCCGACATGCAAAAACCCACAGAGTATCGACTAGAGGGCAAATCGCTGATGCGATCTCGATCCGCGAGAGGCCTGCTGAAATCGAAGATCGCGCTGTTCCTGGGCATTGGGAAGGGGATTTGATTATCGTAGCGAATAACAGTGCAATCGCAACGGTCGTGGAACGACAATCAAGATTTACTGTGCTGTGTAAGGTTCAAAACCGCAAAGCGACTTCGGTGGTGGGAGCGTTAACTGAGCAGATGCTGCGACTTCCCCAACACTTATTGAAGAGCCTTACGTGGGATCGCGGGCAGGAAATGTCGGCGCATAAGATCTTTACGCTAGACACCGAGATGGCAGTCTATTTTTGTGATCCAAGTAGCCCGTGGCAGCGAGGGACAAACGAGAACACTAATGGATTGTTACGGCAATACTTTCCCAAAGGGAAATCGATGGGGGTATATACTCAACTCCAGCTTGATGAAATTGCTAACAAGCTAAATACCCGGCCTCGCAAAACGCTTCAGTTCAAAACACCGGCAGAGGTCTTTAACGGAGTGTTGCACTGACCCCTTGAACTCGCCGAGATCGGAAGTAGAGTTCATGCGGCCATAGCCAACCGCTGTTTTGGTGTGACCCCGCCCAAGGCCATGTTTGGACGATCGTGATTGTAGTACCACATCCATCGGGTGGCGAAGTCTCGGACTTCGTCTAAGTCTCCCCAGTAATACTGGCTTAGCCATTCATAGCGTACTGTCCGATTGAACCGCTCAACATAAGCATTCTGCTGAGGCTTACCCGGTTGGATGTATTGGAAGGCAATACCAGCCTCGCTTGCCCAGTTTTGGATTGCGCCACTGATATTTTCCGGCCCGTTATCGCACCGAATAATGTTTGGCCTACCTCGCCACTCAATGATCTGTTTTAAGGCTCGGATTACTCGTTCAGACGGCAGCGAGAAGTCAATCTCTATGCCCAAGGCCTCTCGGTTGTAGTCATCAATGACATTGAACAATCTGAAGCTTCTGCCATCAGATAGCTGATCGTGCATGAAGTCCATCGACCAGACTTCATTGATCGCTTCAGGAACAGCCAATGGCTCCGGCTTTTCTCTGTTTAAACGCTTGCGTGGCTTGATCCGAAGATTCAGCTCCGGCTCCTTGTAAATCCGATAAATCCGCTTGTGGTTCCATTTAAAGCCCTTGACGTTGCGCAGATAGAGGTAACACAGGCCAAAGCCCCAGTTGCGGTGGTTGTCCGTCAGCCGAAGCAGCCAATCCGC
>Ga0315902_10005827_pt1 | contig 17267 bp, 19 predicted proteins | sample LakEriMetagenome_9_FD_203523 | JGI IMG/M metagenome (GOLD analysis project Ga0315902, IMG submission 203523) | Freshwater fungal communities from buoy surface, Lake Erie, Ohio, United States - Buoy 12 MA117 | ecosystem: Environmental > Aquatic > Freshwater > Lake > Lake biofilm | place: USA...
TGCGACACCTTCGCGCACGTCTCGCCGAACTCCGCGGTGTACCGGAGGTCGTGGGTGCGCGGGTAGGCGAACGGGATGTCGATCGATGCGATGATCCGTCCCGGTCGCGCCGACATCACGAGGACCTTCGTGGACATGTAGACGGCCTCGGAGATCGAGTGGGTGATGAACAGGCCGGCGAACCCCTGCGACTGGAACAGTGACAGAAGCTCGTCGTTCAGGCGCTCGCGGGTGATCTCGTCGAGGGCGCCGAACGGCTCGTCGAACAGGAACACCTTTGGGTGCATGACGAGCGACCGCGCGAGCGATGCCCTCATGCGCATGCCGCCCGACAGCTGGCGCGGGTACTTGTCCTCGAAACCGGTGAGGCCGACGAGCTCGATCGCGGCGGCCGCTCGTTCCGCCCGCTCGGCCTTGTCCAGGCCGTGGAGCTCGGCGATGAGTTCCACGTTGCGGCGGACGTTCCGCCACGCCATGAGCGTGGCGTCCTGGAACACGTACCCGATGCTGTCCCGGTCGACGCGGCAGGTCCCGCCCGTGGCGGACTCGAGGTTGGATGCGATCCGGAGGAGCGTGGACTTGCCGCAGCCGCTGGGGCCGACGACCGTCACGAACTCCCCGGGAGTGATGGAGAGCGACACGTCCTCGAGTGCCTGCGTCCCGTCCGGGAAGCGCATCGACACCGTTTCGAAGCTCAGTGCGGGTGGTTTGGGCTGCGTCATTGTTCCGCCGATCTCGACTTCAGACACCCGGTCGTAACGCACGCGATGAACATAAACGATGGTTCCCCCGCACGCGTCACGCCAGTGTTTACTTTCTGTTTCGTTTGTGTGAGGCGGAGGTGCCAGGGTCCTCGACGCGACGGTCAGGGGCTCCGGTCGCCAACGCCTCCCGAACAGTAGTTGCCCGAACGGAGAGGACGGGGGAGGTGCCGGAGGCAGTCACCATTCCCCGGGCACCGATTGCGTGCGCTGCCGATGCAGTGACGCACTCGAGAGCCTCCTCCGGTGAGAGATGGGCAACCGTGACGAGCAGGTTCGCGGCCTCGAGCGGGTCGGCTCGCCCCATGGGGTTGAAAGGGTCCTGCAGGTTGTCACCGCCGGCGCACACGTTGACACCCTCCTCGAGGAGGACGCGCACCGGCGCGAGTGCACGAGGCGGAGCAGTGCGTATGCCGTTCGACTGCAGGTACAGGTTCGTCTGCGGCAGGCAGACCACGGAGATGCCCGCCTCCGCCACCTTGCGGGCGACCGCTCTCTGCTCGTGCTCCGGGCGCATGGACAGGCTGACGCAGTGGCTCGCAACCGCGCTCACCGTGCTGCCGCTGCCCAGCATGAGGTCGGCCAGCAGCTCGAGATCGCGCGAGGCGAGGTCGAGGTTCTCGTCTGCGTGCAGGTCGAGGGGCAGCCCGGATGCGGCCGCGAGCGAGTGGAGGTACTCGACTGCACCCGCGGGGTCGTCATCCAGGTGGGGGCAGCCGCCCACCACGTCGGCCCCGGCGGCGACTGCACGGTCCGCCAGCGCCCTCAGCCCGGCCGACCCGGGTCCCGTGACGGGCCACGAGAGGAGCATCGCGACCTGGACGTCGATGATGCCCGCACAGTCCTTCTTCGCGGCGAGCAGTGCCTCGAGCGACTCGATTCCGTTCGCGAGCGTGACGTCGGCGTGGGTGCGCACCGTGGACACGCCGTTCGCCGCGTACATCCTGAGGGCGCGCACGGCCCGTTCGTGGGTGTCGGCCTGCGTGATGGACTCCCGCGCCGCATCGAGGGCGACGATGGCCCCCATGAGGTCGTTGGTCTCGTTGCGGACACGCTCGGCGAGGAATGCCTTGTCGATGTGTGCGTGGGGCTCCACGAGCATCGGCAGGTTGATGCGTGCCTCCGCGCCCGGCGCCGCGGCGGCGCCCGGAAGGTCCGCCGTGCTCACACGAGCGGGGAGAGGGACGGCAGAGGCCTGCGCTCCATCTTCTCCCCGAGGCGCGGCAGCACTTCCTCGGCCACGAGGTGCATCTGCTCGGTCATCTCCTCGCGCGTGACGCCCGGGAAGTCGAAGAAGAAGCAGATGTGCTTGAGGTCGAGGAGGTCACGCCAGAACCCGAGTGTGTCGACGGCGTCGTCGATGGAGCCGACGATCTGGATCTTCTGCTCGTTCGACTCCTCGACGGTGGGGTTGTGGTTGAACGCGACCTTCGAGCCGTCGGGGTTGCGGTAGCTGGAGAAGCGGCCGTAGGGGGAGAGGAAGTTGCAGAACTCCACGTGGCCGGGCCGGCCCTTCACCATTGCCTGTTCCCGGGTCTTGCCGACGTGGATGTTCATCACGAGGCACCTGTCCTCGCCGGGCCCGACGGGCTTGCCCATCTCCTCGCGGATCTCGGCGTAGCGGTCCCACTTCTGCTTCTGGCTGTCCGCGTTCTGCAGCCAGTACACGGCCTTGTGACCCGCGCGGGGCACGTACTCGATCGTCTCGGGGCTGGTCACGGGCTGGTACACGTCCACGTGCCGCTCCGGCCGGGGGATGAGCGTCAGGTCGTCCACGTAGCTGCCACGGTCGGGGATCTCGTCGGGCGGGAAGACGAACTGCTTGCCGCGGTAGCTGAACCGCTCGTTCGCCCACGCGAGCTTGATGACCTCGAGCGCCTCCTCGAAGATCTCGCGGTTCTGGCGGTCGTGCTCCGCCGACATCTCGTTGTCGCCGGAGGCGACGACCGTGCCGAGGCTCCAGGCCTCGCGCGGGACGGTGCCGCGGCCCACCCCGAACTCCATGCGCCCGCCGGTGATGATGTCGGCGATCGCGAAGTCCTCGGCGAGGCGCAGCGGGTGCCACTGGGGCACCACGTTGAACATCTGGCCGAGACGCAGCTCCTTGGTCTGGGTCGCGAGGTGCTGGCCGAACTGGATCAGGTTCGGGAGCACCTCGTAGCCCTCGTACTGGAAGTGGTGCTCGGTGAGCCACATCGTGTCGTAGCCGAGCGAGTCCATGGTGCGTGACCACGCCAGGAGGTTGCGGTAGCACTCGATCACGTCCGAATTGCCGTACCGCCTGTCCGTCGGGGCCACCTGGCCGGCGTCCGGCATCGGGACAGTGCAGAAAAAGTTCGCATCAACTCGCATGTCCACACCGTAATTGCCCGCGGGGACCCGGCCGTCAGCGCCGGGTGAACAAGTTGTAAACGGTGCGTGCGGGGCTCAGTGCCAGAGACCGCGTGCCGAGAACACGTCCCGCAGGGCCCGGGTGTCGTCGGACATGATGCCGTCGACACCGATGTCGAGGAGCCTCGCGATCTCTGCCGGGTCATCGACCGTCCACACGTGGACCTGCAGCCCGAGCGCGTGGGCACAGGCCACGAACGAACGGGTGACCACGGGAATGGGGCCCTGCGACACGGGGACCTGGGCGGCACGCGCCGGGCCGGTGCGCGCCAGGGAGTGCCGCGTGCGGCTGGCGAGGACGAGGCTCGCCACCTCCCGGGGGCCGGTGGAGGTGCAGAGCGCGTCACCGAAGTGGCCGCGGAACCTGCGGAGCCTCCCGTCGCTGAACGAGCCGACGCAGACCCGGTCGAGACAGTCGAGCCTGACGAGCTCGGAGATCAGTGCGTCCTCGGCCTCTGTCGTCTTGCAGTCGATGTTGACCCGGAGGTCCGGCCACGTGGTGAGGATGTCCGCGAGCAGCGGGATCGGTTCCCGCCCGTCGACCCGCGCGTTCCTGAGGTCGGACCACGTGGTCTCCTCGATGCGCGCGTCGATGCCGCACGTGCGGAGGAGGCCGTCGTCGTGGAACGCAACGAGCACGCCGTCGGAGGTCACGTGCGCGTCGGTCTCCACGTGGGTGTAGCCGAGGGACACGGCGTCCTGGAAGGCCGCCATGGTGTTCTCGGGCGCGACCGAGAGCCCGCCACGGTGGGCGAAGGCGATCGGACCGTCGGCGTCGAGGAACGGGTGGGGTGACGTTCCCAACGGCGTGCGGCTCAGATCGAGCGGCCGGCGGCCGCCCAGTACTCGTCCTTCAGGAGGCGCTTGTACAGCTTGCCGGTCGGGTGACGCGGGAGGTCCGGCCTGAAGTCGACGCTCCGGGGGCACTTGATGTCGGCGAGGTGCTCGCGGCAGTAGGCGATGAGCTCCTTCTCGAGTGCTTTCGCGGCGTCCGCGTCGGCGGGCATCTCCTTCGGCTGCACCACCGCCTTGACCTCCTCGCCGAAGTCGTCGTTCGGCACGCCGAAGATCGCGACATCGACCACCTTAGGGTGGTTGACGAGGATGTTCTCCGCCTCCTGGGGGTAGATGTTCACGCCGCCGGAGATGATCATGAACGCCTTGCGGTCGGTGAGGTAGAGGAAGTTGTCCTCGTCCAGGTAGCCGACGTCGCCGAGGGTGCTCCAGCCGCGGCCCTTCGGGTCACGGGAGTTCTTCGTCTTCTCGGGGTCGTTGTGGTACTCGAAGGTGCCGCCGCCCTCGAAGAACACGGTGCCTGACTCGCCGCGCGGCAGCTCGTTTCCCTCCTCGTCGCAGATGTGGACCACACCGGATATCGCTGTCCCCACGGTGCCCGGGTGCGCCAGCCACATCTCGCTGTTGCAGTACACGAAGCCGTTCCCCTCGGTGCCCGCGTAGTACTCGTGGATGACGGGGCCCCACCACTCGATCATGGCCTTCTTCGTGGGCACGGGGCAGGGTGCGGCGGCGTGGATCGCGACCTCGATACTCGACACGTCGTACTTGAGGCGCACGTCGTCATCCAGCTTCAGCATGCGGATGAACATCGTGGGGACGAGCTGGGTGTGCGTCGCGCGGTACTTCTCCGCGAAGCGCAGGTAGTCCTCGGCATCGAAGTGCTCCATGACGACGGTCGTGCCGCCGTGCGAGTGCACCGACATGTTGAAGCGCAGGGGCGCCGCGTGGTACAGCGGGGCGGGGGAGAGGTACACCATCCCCTCGCGGAACTTGTAGAGGCCCTGGGTCAGGGGCGCGCCCAGACCGGCAGCGGTGCCGAGCGGCGTGCCGGGGAACGGCTTGGCCACGCCCTTCGGCATGCCGGTGGTGCCGCTCGAGTAGAGCATGTCGATGCCGTCGACCATGTCGGGCAGTTCCGTCGCGGGGGCCGGGTCGACGGTCTTCTCGAACGAGTCGTACCCGTCGACGGCGCCGTCGAGCATCAGGCGCAGCGTGACACCGGGGATTTCGCCTGCGACCTCCAGCGCCTGGTCGGCCTTGTACTTGGAGGTGATGAACGCCTTCGCCTTGCAGTCGTTCAGGATGTAGGCGAGTTCGGCCTTCGTGAGTCTGCTCGAGCACGCGGTGTAGACGGTGCCCGCGTAGTGGCAACCCCAGATGACCTCCAGGTACCTCTCGTGGTTCTCCATGCAGAGGGCCACGTGGTCACCCGGCTGGATTCCCGCCGCGCGCAGGACGTTGGCGAGACGGAGGGCCGCCGAGTGCAGCTCCCCGTACGTGGTCACCTTGCCGGTGGAGGCCTGGATGATCGCGGGTCTGTCGGGGCTGCTTGCTGCGTAGACGGCTGGGTACATGCCCGAGAAACTAGCCAATGACGGGAGTCACAGGGAGGGTCAGGGCCCGGCGTTGACCGGCCGCTGGGCCGGAGACATAGAGTTCCGGCAGCAACCAAGGGGGACCACCATGGCCGTAGACACCGCAACCATCGACGAAGCTCGGATCCTGGAGCTGACCGAGGAGCTCCTCGTGAAGTTCCCGCCCAAGTCCGTGTCGGTCGTCGAGTTCCTCGGCGCACAGTTCGACATGGGCCTCGCGTGGGTCCACTTCCCCGTGGGCCACGGCGGTCTCGCCGCGAACCCGAAGCACCAGAGGGTGGTCAACGAGCGCCTGGCCGCGGCCGGTGCGCCGTTCTCCATGCCGCGCAACCCGATCGGGCACGGCATGTGCGGCCCGACCGTCGTCGAGTGGGGCAGCGAGGAGCAGAAGAAGCGCTACCTCCGCCCGCTGTTCACCGGCGAGGAGGTCTGGTGCCAGTTGTTCTCGGAGCCCGGCTCGGGCTCTGACTTCGCAGGCCTGTCCTCGAAGGGTGTCAAGGACGGTGACGAGTGGGTCGTCAACGGCCAGAAGGTCTGGACCACGCTCGCGCACCTCTCGCGCTGGGGACTCCTCGTCGTGCGGACCGACCCCGAGCAGGTCAAGCACCAGGGTCTGACCGCATTCGTGGTGGACATGAAGGCCCCCACCGTGGAGGTCCGCCCCCTGCGCCAGATGACCGGCGAGGCCGAGTTCAACGAGGTCTACTTCACCGACACGCGCATCCCCGCGGCCGAGATGCTCGGGAACCCGGGCGACGGATGGCGAGTGAGCCTGACCACGCTCATGAACGAGCGCGTGTCGATCGGCGGCAGCATCCCGCAGCGCGGCAGCGGCACGATCGCCCATGCCGTGAAGACGTGGAAGGGGCTCGACGCGTCGCAGAAGGACGCCGCCACCAAGGACGAGCTGATGAAGCTGTGGATCCGCGCCGAGCTGCTCCGTCTCACGAACATCCGCGCCAACCAGAACCGCAAGATGGGTTCGCCCGGCCCCGAGGGCTCGATCGGCAAGATGGAGAGCGCCAACCTGAACAAGGACATCTACTCGTTCACCATGAACATGATGGGCGCCGAGGCGATGCTGTACGGCAGCTACGAGATGGTCCGCCCGGAGACGGCGATGGGCTTCGACAACCTGCAGAAGGCGTTCCTCCGTTCGCGGGCGAACAGCATCGAGGGCGGCACCACCGAGGTCATGAAGAACATCCTCGGCGAGCGCATCCTCGGCCTGCCCGGTGACGTCCGCGTGGACCGCGAGCTCCCGTGGAGCAAGGTCCCGCGCAACTGAGCTAGCCGGCGCTCGTCAGCAGCACGCCGAGCCACATCACCGCGAGCGACGACACCAGCCCGACCGCGCCCCCGAGCGCCAGGGCCAGCTTCGACCTGCCCATGGAGTGGATCACTGTTGCCGCGGCGGCGACGCCCACCAGGGCGAGCTTCAGTGCGAGCGTGACCATGTACGCGCTCCCGCTGCCGGCGGCGTCCACCGCGAGCAGGTTCCACACCCCGGTCAGGAACGCGACCGCGAATGCCGTCCAGGCGACCCTGCCGAAGGCGTTGGCGATCGTGCGGAGGGCCTCCGGGTTCGTGCGCCGCACGCTCGGGACGAGCCCCGCGAGGACTATCTGCCCGCCGACCCACACCGAAGCGGCGAGGACGTGGACGAACAGCCGGAGGGACTCAAGAGTGGGGGAGATCACGCCCGAGAGAGTGCCTCAAGCACCGTGCTCGCCGCAAGTGCGCGGTCATCGAGCGGCGGGGCGGTGCGGACGTCTGCCCCCGACATCGACGCAACGGCGGCACCGACGGCGGACTGGAGGTCGCGGATGTTGCGCGGCGGCGGGAAGTACTCGTCCTCCTCGGTGACGAAGATCTCCTCCACGCCGAGTCGCGGCGCGAGGGCTGCAAGCACCCGGGACACCAGTTCGTCCGGGGCCGATGCACCTGCGGTGACGCCGACGGTCCCCGAGAGGTCGTGCGGCAGTTCGTCCGCGGAGTTGATGCGCAGCACGCGGGAGCAGCCCGCCTCGCCGGCGAGCCGCTCGAGCGCCCGGGTGTTCGACGAGTTCGACGAGCCGATCACCACGAATGCATCCACCCGCGGCGCGATCTCCATGAGCGCGGTCTGCCTGTTCGTGGTGGCGAAGCACAGGTCGGACCTGCCCGGTGTCCACACGTCGGGGAAGCGCCCGCGCACGGACACCGCCACCTCGTGCCACTCGCGGTGGGAGAGCGTGGTCTGGGCGAGCATCGCGACCGGCCGGTCGAAATCGGGCAGGGCATTCACCTCGTCGACCGTCTCGACGCGGGTGATCGCGTCGGGTGCCACTGCCATGGTGCCGACCGCCTCCTCGTGGCCCTCGTGCCCGACGTAGACGATGTGGAAGCCCTTCCCGGCGCGCACCTTCACCTCGTGGTGGACCTTCGTGACGAGCGGGCACACGGCGTCCACCACGTAACTGCCGCGCTCGCGGGCCGCGGCGACGACCTCGGGGGCAGAGCCGTGCGCCGACAGCATGATCGGGTTCCCCGGCGGCACCTCGGCGATGTCGTCCACGAAGACCACGCCGCGCTCGCGGAACCTGTCCACCACGATCTTGTTGTGCACGATCTCGTGGTAGCAGTAGACAGGGCCGTCGAACGTGCGGACCATCCACGAGAGGGCCTTGATGGCCATCTCCACACCGGCGCAGAATCCGCGCGGTGACGCGAGCAGGACTTTCTCGACGGCCATCAGGCTCCTCAGGCTAGTGACCGCCGCAGGGATAGCCTGAGGCACCGATGGACACGGTCGACCAAGCACCGATCGTGGCCGGTGTGGACCCTGCCTCCGCCGCCGCCCGCGCGGGCCTGCAGGAGGGCGACGTGGTGCTCTCCGTGAACGGCGTCACGCCGAGGGACATCATCGAGTGGCAGCGCCTCGTGGAGGAGGACACCGTGTCGCTCTCGGTGGACCGCGGAGGGATGACCGTCGACATCGAGGTCGAGCGCCGTGCAGGGGAGCCCTTCGGCGCGTCCGTGACGAGCGCCGTGTTCGACCGCATCCACACCTGTGACAACCACTGCGAGTTCTGCTTCATCTACCAGCTGCCGAAGGGCATGCGCCGCAGCCTGTACACCAAGGACGACGACTACCGGCTGAGCTTCCTCTACGGGAACTTCACCACGCTCACCCGTTTCACCGAGGCCGACCTGGAGCGCGTGGTGGAGGAGAGGCTGTCCCCGCTCTACGTGAGCATCCACGCATCGCAGCCGTGGCGCAGGGCAGAGATGCTGCGCAACCAGCGCGGGGGAACGAGCCTGCGGTGGCTGCGCCAGCTGCTCGACCACGGGATCGAGGCCCACGCCCAGGTGGTGCTGTGCCCCGGCGTGAACGACGGTGACGTGCTCGACTCCACGCTGCACGGTCTCCTCGAGAACTTCCCCGAGCTGCTCTCGGTAGCCGTGGTGCCGCTCGGCCTCTCGCGCCACAACACCGAGGCGCGGATGCGGGTGCACACGCGGGAAGAGGCCGCCGCTGCTGTGTCGCTCATCGAGACGTGGCAGGAGAGGTACGGGGCGGTCCTCGGGCGCACGGTCGTCCATGCCGCCGACGAGCTGTACCTGCGTGCGGGCCTGCCACTTCCCGGGTCCGCGCGGTACGGCGGCTTCGAGATGCTCGAGGACGGCATCGGCATCGCCCGGTCGTTCATCGATGCCTTCCGGGGCGAGCGCAGCGACCTGCGCCACCACGACGGGGGGTTCTTCGGCTCGATCGACGCGACGTCGTACGTGCGTGCGGTCAACCCGGCCGCGGAGACCTCGCTTCGCCACCGCACGGTTCCCGTGTCGATCACCGCGCGGGCGCGCACGCGGCACGAGAGGCTCGCCGTCGTCACGGGCGAGCTCGGCGCGGAAGTGATCGCGCCGCTCGTCACGGAGGCGGCGGGGGACAGGGTCGAGGTCGTCGCGGTGCGCAACGAGTACTTCGGCGGGAACACCGCAGTGGCCGGGCTCCTCACCTTCGCGGACGTGTCGCGTGCGCTGCAGGGGGCCCCCGCCGGGACCCTGCACCTGCTCCCTGACGTGTGTCTCAACGGCGATCGGTTCCTGGACGGGCATACTGTCGGGGACCTCTCGGCGCTGCACAGCATCGAGATCGTCCCGACGTCGGGCACCGCCCTTCGCGCCCGCATCGAACAGTTCCTCGGAGGCCCATCGTGACCAAGCAGCACCGCGTGCCCACGGTCGTGATCGTCGGTCGCCCGAACGTGGGCAAGAGCACGTGGTTCAACCGTGTCATCGGCGAGCAGGCCGCGATCGTGGAGGACCGTCCCGGCGTCACGCGGGACCGCTTCACCCGCCGTGCGTCGTGGCTGGGCCGCGATTTCGACATCGTGGACACGGGCGGCTGGCTGCCCTCGGGCTCGGAGCTGGACGACAAGGTGAGCCGGCAGGTGGAGGAGGCGGTCCGCTCCGCCGACCTCGTGATCTTCATGGTCGATGCCTCCGTCGGCCTCACCGACGAGGACGAGGCCGTGGCCGACTGGCTGCGCCGCACCGACGTGCCCGTCATCCTTGCCGCCAACAAGTCGGACAACGACAGGCGTGAACTGGAGCGCTGGTCGTTCATGTCCCTCGGTCTGGGCGAGCCCTACCCCGTGAGCGCCCTCCACGGCCGCCGCAGCGGTGACTTCCTCGACCTCGTGGTGGAGCGGCTCGACTTCGGCCCCGAGAACACCGACGACGTTGACGAAGACGAGTCGTCCACCGAGAAGCCCTCGGCTGCGGACGGGGTGCCGCGAGTGGCCCTCGTCGGCCGGCCGAACGTGGGCAAGAGCACGCTGTTCAACCGTCTCGTGGGTGAGGAGAGGTCGGTCGTGCACGACATGCCCGGCACCACGCGCGATGCCATCGACACGCTGGTGGAGACCGAGGACGGCCCGCTCGTGTTCATCGACACGGCCGGCATGCGCAAGCGGAGCCGCATCGACGACTCCGCCGAGTACTTCTCGCTGGTGCGCGCCCTGCGCGCCATCGACGAGGCGGACATCGCGATGCTCGTGATTGACGCGACCGTGTCGGTCACGAGCCAGGACCAGCGCCTCGCCGAGCGCATCGACGCGGCGGGGTGCCCCATCCTCGTTGTGCTCAACAAGTGGGAGCTGCTCGAGTCCGAGGAGCGACGCAAGGTCGAGGCCGACATGGCCCGGATGCTGTACTTCCTCGCCGACGCGCCGGTGCTCAAGATCTCCGCGCTGACGGGCAAGGGCGTGCACAAGATGAGGCCCGTGCTGCAGGAGACCATCGAGCAGTACCACCGCAAGGTCCCCACCCGTGACGTGAACCGCATCATCGCCGAGGCGCAGCAGAAGCAGCCGGCTGGTGGCGGTGCGCGCGTGCTCTTCGCCGTGCAGGGCGCGATCGACCCGCCCACGTTCACCCTGTTCGTGAACCGTGATCTTCCCGCGCCGTACGTGCGGTACCTGGAGCGGGCGATCCGCGAGGGGTTCGGTTTCGGTTCGGTGCCGCTGAAGCTGCGGATGCGCCGCAAGGGGGACTGAGTGCCCTGGTGCGAGCCGTGCGCGCGGTACCTGACGCAGTCGTCGGTGCGCGGGGACGGGACGTGCCCGGAGTGCGGTGCGCGCATCGATTTCACGGGCGTGAACGGCGAGAGGGTCACCGCGGACACGCTCGACCTGAAGAAGCTCGCAGGGGTCGAGAACGAGAAGCTCCCCTGGCACTTCAAGCTCCTCGTCTTCCTGCTCTGCGCCTACCTGGGCTGGCGCGTGGTGCAGTTGTTCGCGTGAGGTGCCCCCTTCGGCGGCGCCCCCGATAGGCTCGTCATCCGTACGGGCTGTGGCGCAGCTTGGTTAGCGCGCTTGTCTGGGGGACAAGAGGTCGTGGGTTCAAATCCCGCCAGCCCGACCATCGGACCACGGCGTCTCGCGGGTCCTGTCCCAGTGCGATCGGAGGCTGCGGCGTGTGCGGGAGGTTCGTCGGCAATTTCGCGGTCAGTGACCTGCTGGACGAGTTGCGTGACGCGGGCATCGAGGCAACAGTCGCCGGGGGCACACCGGAACGGATCTCCAACTTCAACACCGCGCCGACGCACGACTGCCTCGTGGTGCGGGCGGGGGAGATGGGCCCGGTCATCGGGCCTGCCCGTTGGGGGCTGCTCCCAGTGTGGGCCAAGGACCCGGCCATGGCGTCGAAGCTCATCAACGCACGGTCGGAGACGATCACCGAGAAGCCGTCCTTCCGGAACCTGGTCAAGGGCCACAGGGCGATGATCCCGATGACCGGCTTCTACGAATGGGACAGGACGGATGCAAAGAACAAGCGCCCGTACTTCGTGCCCCGCGCCGACGGGCGCACCATGTGGGCAGCCGGTCTCTGGACGCACAGCCCGCTCATCGGGTGCGACACGTTCACCCTCATCACGCGGGAGAGCCTCGCGGACCTCTCTTCCATCCACCACAGGAGCCCCGTGCAGCTGGACGTCGGGGACTGCATCTCGTGGGCGCTGGACGAGGACGCGCCGCTCGGTCTCCTCGCGCTCGACGAGCAGCCGCTCCTGGCGCCCTACGAGGTGGGCAGGGCGGTGAACGCGGTGCGCAACACGGGGCCGGGGCTCATCGAGCCGGTCGGCGGGCCCGACGGTCCGCGCGACACGCTGTTCTGACTCCGTCTCAGCCGGCGGACAGGGTCGCGAGCGCGGCGGTGATGCGGTCGGCGTTGTCCTGCAGGCGGGCGCGGTCAACCGAGGCCGCCGCGTTGCGGAAGTCAAGCTGCGACATGTCGGTGGTGGGCACGAGGTGGACATGGCAGTGGTTGACCTCGTACCCCGCGATGATGACCCCGACCCGCTCGCACGGGAAGGCGGCCTGCAGGGCACGGGAGATCCTGTGCGACACGGCGAAGATGTGTGCGGACAGGGCCCGGGCCATGTCGACCCAGTGGTCGACCTCCTCGCGCGGGATGACCAGCACGTGACCGTCGGCGAGCGGGTTGATGCTCAGGAACGCGACGCAGAGGTCATCCTCGTGCACGAACGTGCCGGGGATCTCGCGGTTGATGATGCGCGTGAAGATCGTCGTCATCCCATGTACCCCCCGGACACCTTGAACACGTCCCCCGTGCAGTACTTCGACTCGGGACCGGCCAGGAACCTGATCATCTCGGCGATGTCCCCGGGCTCGCCCATGCGGCCCATGCCGATGCGCATCGTAATTGCCGCCTTCATCTGCTCCGAGAAGGGCGTGAGGAGCGGGGTGTCGATGTAGCCGGGGCACACCGCGTTCACCCGGATGCCGATGCCCGCCACTTCGTCCGCGACGGCTTTCGTCAGTGCAATGATCGCCGCCTTGGCGGTGGAGTAGTGGGGCGCCCCCGCCGACGGCATCAGGCCGAGTATCGAGGAGATGTTCACGATCGAGCCCGAGCGCCGCGGTGTCATGTGGCGCAGCGCGGCGCGGGTGCCGTGGAAAGCCCCGTAGAGGTGCACGCGGATCATCCGGTCCCAGTCGTCGTCGGAGAGGTCGACGAGGTTGTCCATCGGCTCGAGCGACGCGATGTCGCCCGCCATGCGCCGCCCGGCGTTGTCAATGCTGCGCTGCATCTTGGAGGAGGCATTCGCCGGGGCGATGCCGGCGTTGTTCACCATGATGTCCAGCCGCCCCAGCCGGGCGACCGTGTCGTCGACCGCGGCGTCGAACGCGGATGAGTCCGTGACATCGAAGCCGTAGCCGATGCCGCCGAACCGCGCCGCCGTCTCGTCCGCCGCCGACCCGTCGAGGTCGTTCACCACCACGATCGCGCCGTCGGCGGCGAGCCTCGCTGCCGCGGCCGCCCCCAGGCCCGATGCGCCGCCGGTGATGAAGGCGACCTGGCCCTCGAGCTGTGTTCCCATGCCGCAACACTATGCGCGGGCGCCCGGCGGGAGGGATGCTCATCGCCACGCCCGACGGGGCCCGCAACTACCATTCGTCCGTGACCGAGGTGACGAGTGACGGCGGCCTGTTCGACCGGGTGTGGACCGTGCCCAACGCCCTTTCCGTGGTCAGGCTCGCGTTGCTGCCGGTCTTCGTCTCCTGGATGGCGGATGGCCGGATCGTCGCCGGTGCATGGTTCTTCGGCGCTCTCTGCTTCACGGACTTCGTGGACGGCTGGATCGCTCGCCGGTTCGACCAGGGCAGCGAGCTCGGCAAGGTCCTCGACCCCGTGGCCGACCGCACGATCTTCTTCGTGGGCGTCGTGACCGCCATGTGGCTCGACGCGTTCCCGGTGTGGCTCGGTGTGCTCATCCTGTTCCGTGAGGGCGCGATCGCGCTGATGATGGTCGGGGCCACCCTCCTCGGGATGGAGCGGTTCCCCGTGACGAAGGCCGGCAAGTGGGCGGCGTTCCTGGTGATGTGCACGGTCGGCTGGCTGACCCTCGGTTCGGTGGGCGGGTCGTGGACCGTCGCGCGCTGGATGGGATGGGCGGCGGCGGTGCCGGGCATGGCGCTGTCCTACTGGACTCTCCTGCAGTACGTGCCTCTCGTGCGGGCCCACTTGGCCGCGGGAAGGGCCGCGAAACGACTACCGTGAGGGGCGTGAGCGTCCCCTCCCATCTCCAGTACACGAAGGACCACGAATGGGTGCAGGTCACCGGTTCCGTCGCGCGGATCGGCATCACCGACTTCGCCCAGGACGCCCTCGGTGACATCGTCTTCGTGCAGCTGCCCGACGTCGGCTCGTCGGTGTCCGCCAACGACTCGTTCAGCGAGATCGAGAGCACCAAGAGCGTGAACGATGTGTACGCGCCGGTCAGCGGTGTCGTCTCGGCCGTGAACGAGGAACTGTCCGCCGAGCCCGAGCTGCTCAACTCCGACCCGTACGGCCGCGGCTGGATCTGCGAGATCGAGATGTCCGGCGGGGCCGAGGGGCTGCTGTCGCCGGAGGAGTACCAGGCCCTGATCGGCTGACATGTCCTACGTGTTCTGCAACCGCTGCGGCCACCGCAACCCGCCCAACAGCGGGTTCTGCAGCGCCTGCGGGTCGGTCCTGGACGTGGCCGACGACCGCACGATCACGATCGCCAAGGTCGACCCGCTGATGGACGCCCCGGGGCGCGCCGACGACGTGGTCGTCGACCTGGGTGACATCCCCGCAGGGGAGGCGATCCTCGTGGTGCGCGGCGGTGACGACGAGGGTGCCCACTTCGTGCTGCGCACCCAGGTGACGACGATCGGCCGCCACCCCGAGTCCGACATCGTGCTCGACGACATCACTGTCAGCCGCCGCCACACGGAGGTCCGTCTCGTCGACGGCAGGTACGTCGCATCCGACGTCGGCTCCCTGAACGGGACCTACGTGAACCAGGAGCGCGTCGACTCGGTGGTGATCTCCCAGGGGGACGAGCTGCAGGTCGGCAAGTTCCGTCTCGTGTTCCTGCAGAGCGCGGAGAGCCTCAAGTGAGCGCACGCGACTACCTGTCCATCGGTGAGGTTCTCGCGCTCCTCCTGGAGGAGTTCCCCGACGTCACCATCTCGAAGATCCGTTTCCTCGAGAGCCAGGGCCTGATCGAGCCCGAGAGGACGGCCTCCGGCTACCGCCAGTTCACCGAGGCGGAGGTCGACAGGCTGCGCGTGATCCTGCGCGAGCAGAAGGCGCACTACCTCCCGCTGCGGGTCATCAAGGACAGGCTCGACGACGAGACGAGCGACATCAGCCGGGAGCTCAGGCTCGTCTCCGACGGCGTGATCCGCAGCGACGCCCACCCGGCGGCTCGTGCGGCGATCCCGCGCGGCTCGCGCACGACCACCAACACGCCGGTGCTCGAGCAGGACGTACCTGCCGCGGTCGTGTCCCGCGAGCAGCGCAAGGTGGCCGCGCGTCACGCCGACCAGACCGAGTCCCTGCCGCGCGACATCCTGCTCGCCAGGTGCTCGATCGAGGCCTCCTTCCTGAAGGAACTCGAGCAGGCGGGGCTCGTGAGCGGGCACGACGTGGGCGACACGACCTTCTTCGAGCCGCACTCCGTAGAGATCGCGCGCGTCGCGGGTCGCTTCCGCGAGCTGGGCATCGACATCCGCCACCTGCGCGCGTGGAAGACCAGCGCGGAGCGGGAGCTGAGCCTCTTCGAGCAGCGCATCCTGCCGCTGCTGCGTGCGCGCAGCTCGACCGGCAGGGAGGAGGCCATGGAGATGCTCGACGAGCTGGTCGACCTCGGTGGCAGCCTCCGCAACGCCCTTCTCGCTCGCGAGACGGCGCGTCTCACCGAGCCGAGGTGACCGTGAGGGCACTGTCAGTCCGCCGCGTGGAGCGCAGCCGCGCCACCAACAGCTTCGTGGTCACCCTCCGCGAGGACGACCAGCCGAGGAGGCAGTTCGACATCTTCATCGGCCTGAACGAGGGGATGGTCATCCGAATGATGCTGGACGGCGAGGTCTCGCCCCGGCCGTTGACGCACGACCTCTTCGTGCTCGCCCTCGAGCGCATCGGCGTGAGCGTGAAGAGGACGGTGCTGACCCAGGTGAAGGAGAGCACCTACTTCGCCGAGCTCGTGCTCCTCTCCGAGTCGGGCGAGGAGACCACCGTGTCGTGTCGTCCCTCGGACGGCCTGGCGCTCGCGCTGCGGGCCAACGCACCGATCTTCGCCGCCGAGAGCCTGCTGGAGGAGGTCGGCGCCGTTCCCCAGGAGTCCGCCGACGACGAGGGCGAGATCCTCGACGAATTCAGGGATTTCATCGAGAACATCAACCCCGACGACTTCAATCTCTGAGGCCGGCGGGGGACCTCTTGCGTTCCGGGGCGGGTGCCCCTAGCGTCTTACATCCGTGTAGTTACCCGGGTGTGACCCCCGGGGATCGCCCGACAAGGTGGGACCAATGAACAACGAGACGTACAGCGGACACAGCGCGGCAGAGATCGTCGGCATCACGTACCGCCAGATCGACTACTGGGCGAGCACCAACCTCATCCGGCCGACCGCCGCTGACGCCTCGGGCAGCGGGTCCCGGCGCCGGTACACCTACAAGGACCTCCTCGAGCTGAAGGTCATCAAGAAGATGCTCGATGCCGGAATCAAGCTGCCGAAGATCCGTGACGTCTTCGCGTACATGCGCGAGCACGTGGGCACGGAGATCGCATCCGCCCACATCGTCATCGACGGCAACTCGGTGATCCTGTGCGACGGAGACAACCTGATCGACGTCGTGCGCCACGGCCAGGGCGTGCTGAACGTGCTGCCGCTCATGGGCGTGAAGGACGAAGTGGACCGGACGCTCGTGTCGCTCTCGGACCGCATCCGCGAGATGGAGGCGAAGTCGCAGGAATCAGCGTCAGAACCCGGTGCCGCGCGCCGCACGGGCGCAGCCGGCGACGCAGCGCTCTGATGGTGCGGCTCTCGCCGCTCGACGCGGTGCACCGCGGTCTCGGCGCCAAGATGGCGCCGTTCGGCGGGTGGGAGATGCCGATCGCGTACCCCTCGGGGACACTCGCCGAGCACGCGGCATGCCGCACGGGCACCGCCGTCTTCGACGTCAGCCACCTGGGGACCGTGCGCGTCGAGGGTCCCGGTGCGCTGGACAGCCTGCAGGCGGCCCTCACGAACGACCTCACGAGGATCGGCCCCGGCCGGGCCCAGTACACGCACCTGCTCGACCCTGACGACGCGAGCGTGCTGGATGACATCATCGTCTGGTGGGTGGACGACGAGGTGTTCGACGTGATGCCGAACGCATCCAACACCGAGCGT
>Ga0315902_10005828_pt1 | contig 17265 bp, 14 predicted proteins | sample LakEriMetagenome_9_FD_203523 | JGI IMG/M metagenome (GOLD analysis project Ga0315902, IMG submission 203523) | Freshwater fungal communities from buoy surface, Lake Erie, Ohio, United States - Buoy 12 MA117 | ecosystem: Environmental > Aquatic > Freshwater > Lake > Lake biofilm | place: USA...
CCAGGACGAGGTAGATGCCCTTATGCAAAACCCACCTAAATATATTCAATATGTATGTGCTAAAAATAGAGGTTCAAAGTATATTATAGGGCGAAACTGTCCAAACGCAGGTGGAACTGACATATCATCATCATCATCCACAAAAGTTAGTGATAGAGACAAATTCCTACAAATAATGAAAAAATATAATGAACTAATGAATACTAACTACCTAACTGAATTTATTTAGTAAATTTAGAAGTTTTTTATGGTTAAGTGTTGATAACTGTAATTATCCAAATATTAAAAAGTACTAAAATCCAATTCTAATACTTTTTAATATAACTTTTTATATAGAGATGACCATGATCATACATTGTTTTTTATCTCAGATAGCAAAAATTCAGAAGAGTTTTTCTTCTCAAACTTAATATATTCTCTAAAACTAGGTGAACGAGGTTGCTCTCCCAATAAAGGCGGACAACATCGTCGTGGTTTGCTATCAGTGTCAGAAGGAGCATTTTCATCTGTCGGAGATAGCATTGCTGCTTGTTGTATACTATGCTGGCGATGTTCTACCCAACTTACATTTAATATAAGTGGTATTAGCCAACATTCTGTAGCCCCTAAACCTTTAAAATATAGCGTTTGTTTTGTTGCATTTAATTTTACATAATGAACACTCAATATTTTATATGTTTCTGTATCTACTAATATAGATCCCAATTCACAATGTTGTTGTAAACGTGCAGACAAGTTCACTTTACATCCCCACACATGAAATCTTGGCATTACGTGTTCTGTAATTCCGCCAGCTAAACTACCATATGATATACCTATACGCAACCCCAGTGTATTGTATTTTTCATTGTAGGTAAATATACGTTCAGCTACCTCACCCATCCGCAAAGCTAATTTATATATTTGCAGTAAACCTTGTTCTGCTATGTTAGGAGTATTTACTATATTAGAAATAACCACATAACTATCACCTGCTGTTTCTATTTTATAAACATCTGGATATGATAATACCAAGTCATCAAAACTACTATATAAATGGTAAAACATTTCTGCTACTATCCTATTTGAATGTTTTGTGGAAAATAGTGTGAAACCACTAATATCAGCGAATAATATTGCTACATTTTCATAGTCCTTTAAGCTAACAGTTAATATAGAACGATGATTGTTATCACCAGCCAACAAAACCTCATCTGCCAAATTCTTTGGCACTAGACGCTCTATTAATTTATCAGGTGAACATCTATAATTATAGTATCTCATATAAGATATAAACCTACAAGTATCATCATCTACATCATTAATTATTTGGTAAACTTGTATAATATTATTAGCAAACGTACGCATTCTAACTATACGCAATTTATCCAAAATGCACTTTGAACCACTCTTAAGATAATCATCTATAAAACTTGGATGACTTAGACTAAGAGCAGCTGGAACTATGTCGTTTATAGATTTGTTTACACAACTATCACATTCTAACATAATGTTGGCATAGCTGTTACTATAAACAATTATACTTTTTATATCAACCTTAATAATCGCAGTATTTTCGTCTGATATATTTTCCATATATTATTAATTGGCGAATATAATTACTCTGTCATTTGGCTTAGATATTCGTCTATTACTAATAAAAGTATATTCTATATATTTTTCACCATGTAAATATTTTTCTCGGCTAATAACATTATAGTCAAATGTCTTTAGAAAATGACGAAATATAGTAACCACTTTATGTTCATCAATATTTTCTAAATAAATTTTGGCTTTACATGGAAAATAAAACTCTTCTAAGTCTGATTTTATATCCTTTATTTTCTTCACCGTCTCATGATATACAAAATCTTTTTTCCTAAAAGAAAATTCATCTCTCAAATTCTTCAAACCAATTGTTTCTAAAATTTTAGAAAGTATATCTAGATTAGTTTTTTTCTTAAAAACCTGTGACATGAATATATATTATTAATATATTTTCTACAGTTTTAGCATATTATATGCTATACGTTCATACAGATCATTTTCTATATTAGGTAATACAGCAAAACATTCGTGATAATATTTTTTGTGTAGTGTAAGTAGTTTAAAATCCGTTGGAAATAGATATTGATATTCTGGATTTCCTAAAAATTGCCGTATTTTTTTAGGAATAAGTTTATGGCTATGGACTGGTAATATGATAGCCATTTGAAACGCATTAAATATACTATTATCAATAGTATCACGATTAAATACAATTTCTGACTCTCCATCATAATCACATAATAATTTAATAGATGGAGCTATTGGATATCTATAGTACCAAAACCAATCAACACATTCGTTGTTAATATAATAATGTAATATCCACTCTAACCCTTCACAATAATTATGTGTCATATTCACTAACATTTTATCATCATATTGTCCTAACCAATATTTATAAAAACGTTCCTGCCACTCTGCGTCTTTACCTAACTTTATTACATCAGTAGTCTTTACAAAATAGGGATAGTAGTTTAATAATACCAATCGTCTTTCATATTCATCTAAACGAGGATTTATAAATGGCTTCCATTTACTATAGTCGTCATTTAATTGTATAAGTAACTCTCTCTCTATTTTTAATAATTTACCTAGAAATACTTGTAAAAATTGGTAATTAATCCTTGTATTTTCTATTATTAAATTCTCCCCTAATTTTTTACATGTTTTTTTATAAAATTTTTTTATATATTCAAAACCCGATTCTTGTATTTTAAGTATAAATAGATTAGGTATAAAATCATTTCCCAATAGAAAGGTGAGAAATATGTAATCCACAAAATGAGAATCATTAGTAATATTAAATTCGTATTTAATTATGTCTCTTAGTTTTTTTACATCTAGAAATAGATATAGAATATTATCAGGTACTTTAAATGGAAAGTAGCTACTCTCCCTAAATAAGTAAATGTTTGGCACATTCTTTAATAGAGCTAATACGATAAGATCAGCATCTAAACCATATATCACCTTATTGAATTCTATATGACGGTTAATATTAGCCTGAATATGTTTCATTAGTTTATGCTCTCCTTCACCAGGTTTGCTACTATCATCTAATATAGTTGTTATATTTGGATATAGTAGTTTTATATAATTAAGATAGAATGTTAGATGTATTGTTAATTGCTGCATAAATTTAGTACCTGGTGATATAGCATTACTATCCCAACTAGGTTTATCTAGGTTTCTCTGATATTTATTATTTATTTCTGTTATAATATGTTTTTCTTTAATAGATTTGTAACGGCGCTGTCTCTGCTGCATAATTTTAGCCATGGGAGCAACGCCATCAATAGCAATATAAATAGTATTTATTTTTAACAAATTTATACTATTTATTTTATCATTTAATAAGTCAATTGTCTTTTCTATTATTAGATATTCATATATAGTCTTATCATTTATTGGTTGTATTTGATTTTTAGCATCATAAATTATACTATTAAAATCAAAGTATAGTATTATACTTTTAGAATCAAGTTCTGATATTACACCATCAGAAAAATTACTAACCAGATATTTAAAATAATGTGGTACACCCATATTTATTTTCTATACCGTAATATTTAAATGTATTTTTCAATTTTTTATATTTTTTTTAATTTAAAACAGCCATTTTTTGTCTAATCACTATCAACATAAACTATTTCCACCTTTTTAGATTTTTCGGCTCGTTTTTTTGGAGAATACTCTAATTTTTCTATATTTTTCCTATAAAATATAACATCATTCCAGAAATTATAAAACATAGGCAAAGCATTATCAAACCATATATGATCTCTATATACGTTAAATACAGAGTATGTATTTATGGCCCAATATTGGATAGATATGTCTACATCTATATTATTAATATATTCATATAACCAATCATTAAGTCCTTCATATGTATGATTTTTTATATCAGAATATATATTTATTCTATTTGTGTTTTCAAAATATGAAATAATAGCACCAAAATATTCATGTGATGTTTCAAATAGTTGGTCTATATTAGGATAAAAATTATAATTACACTCTACAAACTGGCATCTCTCCAAGTCACATACTTCCATCTGTATTTGTGTCTGTACCCAATAAGCATCTTTTGGTACACCAACTATCGCTCTAGTTGTTGGATTTTTATACTCTATTAGAATACCATCGCTAGATATTCCGTCTGGACTAGCTGCTAAAAATGTATATTTGGGATGTTCTATACTCTCAAATTCATAAATAGTTTTTCCTATTTTATCACTATGTATTAAATTTGATATATATTCAAATGTATTCCCATGTGCGAGTGAGTTACTAGTACCAGTATTATGTATAAGTGGATTTACCTTATGATATAGTATATTTTGCCTAGAACTACCTAAGACACTAGAGGCTTCACTAGCATTAATATGATTATGCCGATAGTTAAGCCATTCTATTGATTTTTGCGCTTTATTTTTGGGTATTTCTAACAATGCTAGTAGTCTTTGTCTTTGACTATTTTCATTAATATTAAATTTAAATTGATTTAAATTATATTCCATAAATCTAGAACAAATAATCTGATCTATTACATTTATACAATAATCAGACCGTTTATATAAATATGATAATATTAGTAATATGTATGTCTTGTACTCATCAAATGATACTACGCCAATATTATATGTAATATCATCTATAATTTTATGTATGTCTTCTTCCATAATATATAAATACTATACTATTTATATATTATATAATATGTTTACTGGAAACGATTGGCATAGTAGTTGCGGAGCAAGTTTACTGCTGATTTAAGGCTTACAGCACGAGCTCCACCTTTTTGATTATTGTTTTGTTCATCCTCGGTCTCAGTCTCGGTTTCGGTTTCAGTCTCAGTTTCGGTAGAATGCTCTTCTGCTTGACCTCCTTGTTGTTTAGCTGCTTTCTTAGCATCACGTCGAGCCTTGTTACGTGCCTTCTGTTCATCAGATACTGGTTTAATATTAAGTTGGTTATGAGTAAATTTATGTCTGTGTTTGCCATTCTGAGAACGCTTACGAGATGACCCTTTACTTTTACGTTCTTGATACACACTGTCTTTAAGTACACGCTTACCAGTGTGGTGTTTAACTTTAGCGGCAATTTCATCGGCATCTGTAAGTCCATAACGTTTGGCAACCCAGGCATTCTTATCGGGTATTTCATCAAAACTATCAGTACTCTTCTCACGCCACTGTTTAAGTAAAGCACCATTACCCGTAGATTTACTAACATTAGGCCCATAGTCAGACCAGGCAGAACTATCAGTTGGATGTTTGTAGTCAAGTTTACCAGGGTTCTTTAAGTAAGATTTGTCGTGACGTTTGCGGTCAGGATTACGTGAGTGATGGTTCATGTCGTAGGTGATAGCAGCAGCACGTCTAGCAGGACTCTTATATCTACGTTGTCTGTAGTAAGAGTTAAAGGCTGCCTTAGCACTGCGAGGAGAAATAGGAGCACGTTCACTATGCTTCTTGCGCATAGAACGAATACGGTTCATGTATTCTTTATCTCCACCCTTAACAAGACCAGCCCATTTAGGATGACCATCCGCATCACGAACAAAAGCGGCTCTAGCACCATTCTTATATACTAAAAACTTGCCATCCACAAAATCAGCAAGGCTATAATTCTCCTTAGCATTGCCAGGCTTTCCCTTTTCCTTAGCTTTAGCGTTAGCTTTTGCGCCCTTAGCATTAAGCCAATCTACATCAGCTTGAGTTATTGTAGTTAAACTACCATCAGATTCTTTGTATCCACCAATCATTTTTTTATATAATAATATCAGATTTTTTTCCTAAATATTAAAAAATCATTTAACATTTTTTTAAAAAAAACTGCAAAAAAAGGCAAAAAAATTGATTTTAATTTAAAAAATAGGATAATTTTAATATTACCATTACTCTAAACTATTATGCCTCGTGTTAAAAAAACCACTGTTACTGATATAGTTAAAGCTGTAAACAGTAGTAATAATAATGACGATAATATAAGTATTGATAATATAAGTACTGACAACACAAGTGTTGACAACACAAGTGTATATACTAGTGCTAAATCAACAACTGAAGTCTATAAAAAACTTTCGCATATAGAACATATTTTACTTAGACCAAGTACATATATTGGTTCTATTGAAAAAGTTGTTGATTTGATGCATGTTTTAGATCAAGCAACCAAGAAAATAGTAAAACGTAATATAGAATTTGTGCCTGGACTATATAAAATATTTGATGAAATTTTAGTGAATGCTATTGATCAATATGTTCGTCTATTAGAAGAACATATTACAAATGATACTGTTTTTCCAGTTAGTACAATTAAGATTGATATTAATAAAGAGAGTGGTGAAATATCAGTGTATAATGATGGTGAGGGTCTTCAGATCTATGTTACTACTGATGGTATATATACACCGGAACTAGTATTCGGACACCTATTAAGTGGTAGTAATTTTGATGATAAGAAGGATAAAATTGTGGGTGGCCAAAATGGCTATGGGTCAAAGCTGACTAACATTTTTTCAACTACATTTACAGTAGAAACGGTAGATAAGACTAGAAGTCTTAAATACATACAAACTTTTTCTAAAAATATGTTAGAAAAAACTAATCCTAAAATATCTACATATAGTAGTAAGCCTTATACAAAGATTACGTTTAAGCCAGAATATGCTAGATTTGGTTTGACTGGATTAACAGATGACATGTATGACTTAATGTGTAAACGTGTCTATGATGTTGCTGCCTGGACCGATAAATCGGTAAATGTATGTCTAAATGGTGAAAAATTGGATTATAAATGTTTTGAAAAATATGTGGATCTTTATATTGGAAACAAGATAGACTATCCACGTGTATATTTACACCTAAATGACAGATGGGACTTAATTGTAACATATAATGAAAACTCGCTATTTGAACAGGTTAGTTTTGTCAATGGTATTCATACTAAATTGGGTGGTAAACATGTGGACTATATAGTTAGTCAGATTACAACTGAAATGGCAAAATATATAGAAAAGAAGCGTAAAATTACAGTTTTAAAATCCCAAACTATTAAAAATGAACTCCTGATATTCTTAAAGGCTACTATTGTAAATCCACATTTTGATTCACAGACAAAAGAAAACTTAACTACACCTGCCTCTAAGTTTGGTAGTACTGCCGTAATAGATAATAAAATGATAGACAAAATAGCTAAGACTGGCATTATGGATCGCATTCTAAATGTTTATGAAAATAAAAACGCAAAGGACCTACAAAAGACGGATGGTAAGAAAAAACGTACAGTTGATGTACCTAAACTTAAAGATGCTGGAGATGCTGGTACTAAAAATAGTAAGGAATGTATATTGATCCTAACTGAAGGAGATAGTGCTAAAACATCTGTAGTATCTGGTTTAACTGCTGAAATGACACGTATATATGGTGTGTTTCCATTACGTGGAAAATTTATAAATGTATGTGGTACTAAAGATGATAAACTATCTGAAAATGCCGAATATACTGCTATTAAAAAAATATTAGGTTTACAAAGTGGTATAAATTATAAAGAACTGTTGGAACAATCTACCGATCAGAACTGGCCATTAAGATATGGAAAAGTAATGTTACTTACTGATCAAGATACAGATGGTAGTCATATTAAGGCTTTAGTAATGAACCTATTCAATAATCAATGGCGTTATCTTATGGAGATTGGTTTAATTGTTAGTATGTTAACGCCTATTGTTAAGGTAAGTAAGGGAAAGGGTACTAGTAAACAAACTATTAGTTTCTACAACTTAGGTGATTATCAAAATTGGCAATCAGAAACTCCAAATCATCATACATGGAGTGTTCACTATTATAAAGGATTGGGTACTAGTGATGTTGTAGAATTTAGGGAGTATTTTAAGGATATAAAGTTGGTAAACTATATTCACAATGGTGATAGTAGTAATGAGGTACTTGATATGGCGTTTAATAAAAAACGTGCTGAAGATCGTAAAAAATGGCTGGAGGACTATGATATAAATACTACTTTGGATTATAATAATCCAAATGTTACAGTAGAGGATTTTGTTAATAAAGATCTTATTCATTTCTCTAACTATGATAATAGACGTAGTATTCCAAATGTGTGTGATGGATTAAAACCTGGACAGCGTAAAATATTGTTCTCTGCTTTTAAGCGTAATCTACGGAGCCTTATAAAGGTTGCACAACTAGCTGGATATGTTAGTGAACATTCGGCCTATCACCATGGTGAAACTAGTTTACAAGGTACTATAATTGCTATGGCACAAAACTTTGTAGGGTCAAATAATCTAGCATTGTTTGTACCATCTGGTCAATTTGGTTCTAGAATTCAAAATGGTGGTGACGCAGCTAGTGCAAGATATATTTTCACACAGTTGGCTGATATAACTAAGAAAATATTTCCAGATGATGATTTACCATTATTCACATCACAAGAAGATGATGGTATGAAAATAGAACCACTATGGTATGCTGGCATTATACCAATGATTTTGGTAAATGGTACTCGTGGTATTGGTAGTGGATATTCTACCTTTGTTCCAAACCACAATCCTATCGATATTATCAATGCGTATCGTTTGTTATTAAAAGGTGAAGAGCTTAAAGTTATAAGGCCATGGTATTATGGTTTTAATGGGTCTGTAATCCTACAACAAGATGGTAAATATGCTACCAAAGGTGTGTATGAAATATTGGACGAAGAAACTATTCTCATTAAAGAGATACCAATAAATTATAGTTTTGATGACTATTCGGAGTATCTTAAATCTATAAAAATTGCTCCTGGTAATAAAAACCAATATATTAAGAGTTTTGATGATAGCGCTAATACATTTGATTCAGTACATATAATAGTAAAAGTGAACAAAGAGACACTATTTGATTGGGAATCAGAACCAGGTAAAATAGAAGAGATACTCAAATTGGTAGATACTTCTAATACATCTTATAGTAATATGTGGTTATATGATAGAAATATTAAGCTTAGAAAGTATGCTAATATTTATGAGATAATTCATGACTTTTATGATATTAGATATCAATTATATGTGCGTAGAAAAGAATATATGTTAGAGCAATATAAACATGATTTGGAGATATTATCAGAAAAATATAGATTTATAAAGATGAATGTTGACAATGAGATAGATTTGCGTGGAATAAAACATAGTGTTGTGGAAGAACTACTTATAAATAAGGAATTTAAGAAGGTAAATGATACATTTGATCATTTAGTGAAGATGCCAATACAATATCTAACATATGAAAAATTGTTAGAATTACAAAACAATCGTGACAAAAAACAGGTAGAATATGATCTACTGTTAAATAAAACAGTAGAAAATATTTGGTTGGATGAATTAGATGCGTTGGAGGTGGAAGTGAATAACTACTATAAAGCATTGGATGAAATTAGGAGTGAACCACCTATAAAAGTTTCAGGTAAAAAGGGTACACGCGCTAATAATAGCACTAAAAAAGCTAAAAAATAAATATTTATAAAAACTATTTATATTTATTTTGTAGATGACATAGCGTTATTTTCTAATATCTCAATTCTGTTCTGTAGTCCAACAATAATACTATATAGTTGTTGATTAGTGAATGGCACAAATCCAGTATCACGGGTAACATCCACAAGTTTAAATGTTGATAACCAGTTAGTTATAGTAGATAATCGCAAATAAAAGGCACTAGTTTCGGTTTGTCTATAAAAAATGCCAATTAGCTGATTATCTATAAACAGTGGAGTACCAAAATTTAAAATAAGATTGGTGTTTGCTATTATACTATAATTATTTACAGAATTTACTACTGTAGTGGATCTATTAGTATAGCCACTAAATGTATACATTAGGTTTCCTATTTTTTCTAAACTTAAGTAATTTTCATAGGTAATAATGTTAAATGTAAATAGTTCATGTGTACCCTCTATAGTAAATAATATAATAAAATATTTAGTTTCTATTGGATTAGAATTAGTATGAATATCTAATATGTTTTGTTCACCTTTATCTGTAATAAGTTTAAAGTTAATCTTTGATTTTAGCATAGTATTGTATATTTCATATGGTAATATAGTTATAAAATAGGTATGGCCAACATAGATAGCTTCTGCTATAATATTTGTTCTATTAGTGACATTTATAAGTGGATATGTAAAACCATTTGTAGATATAGGTAATTGTTTTGTTTGATCCTGATAATGTGCCATTTCCAATTGTTTTTTATTAAATTTGGCATTATTTGTAGATAGTAGGTCTGTTAGTGATTTTGGTGTATTTTCCATTTTAGTATGTATATCTGTATATACATAAAAAATTGATATTTTTTTAATATTTTAAATGTGAAATTAATAATGTTGATGGATACAACTTTTAAATCTATTGAGAATTTCCTGGATAGTTTACATAATAACAAGCCAGTGGTTATAGAAGTATTAGAAGAAGTACTTGAAGATAAACCACCCATAAAACCTATTACTAATGTGGAACCACTTGAAATTAAAATTTTAAAACAGCGGATGGATAGTGTTTCTATTGTAAAATATTATAGGGATCTTAAAAATAATAAAATTAAGGAAAATGACGTTAGTGAAACACTTAACAGTGTTGAAGAAATGTCTGATTTTATTACTAAAAATATGGAAAAAAAACCATGGCCTAGGATGGATAAGTTTACGAAGATGAAGAAAATTCGTGCCTTTGTAGAAAAACTATTAGGTGCTGGTAGAATAACAATAATAGATAAAAAGCCTGTGACTGACTATTTAATTAAATTACTTGATGATAAAAAAATATGTAAGAAAAATATAGAATTTGACGTTGATAATAATATAGTTAGATTAGATAAATATTCTATTTTAGATTCTTAAAATTTCTGATGCCTATTCAATAACGAGGATATAGTCAGTATATTTTATTATTTATAATTTTACCATTACATGGCTATACATTGGATAAAATGTCGCAAATATTTTTATTATTTATAATGTTACCATAACAAATAATAAAAAGTGATGTATATTAAATAGTATTTTGCATTTTTTCCGAAATCTGCTAAATAGTCACTAAAGATATAATCTATAGTTTAGTGAATTTATCGTTAAATTCTGTTTTTATTTTAGTAATATCATTTTTACATGTCTCTCTAATACTATTAAAACTAGTAAAAGTAAGTGATAATATAACAGCACCATATATCATAATAGATTTAGCTAGTAATAATATATATGGATTATTTGGATTATTAAATAGATTAGTAAATGGATCTAACACTGATGGGTAATATTCTATAAGTACACAATAAACCATCAATATTATAAAAAAAATAAATGCATTTAATAAAGCGCCAGTTTTATAGGTAGTTTCGCAAGTAGTGCTTGTATTGTGCAGGTGAAATAAAAGTAAAATTAGACAGACTGAGAATACTAATATTAGATTAGTGACTAAACTAATAGGTAACTGGAGGCCAATATTATTAAAAATAAGTGGTGCTATAAATAATATAAATGGAATAAGTACACCTAATATTGTGCTATATAGTATTGTAAGCATTCTTGTATATTATTGAATATTTTTTTATTTTTTATTATATATGAATGTCTGATTTAAAACCAGATTTGATAGATATATCTACTGTATATGATTTGAGACATTACATTAAACGACAACATAAAACTAATCCTAAGATTATAAAAGGTGGTAAAAATTTGAGATCTATATTTTCTGTGTTTGATGATCCAAAAATAACACTAAGGCTATTTATTTTTGTGTTTTTTTTACTTATTTTTCTATTCTTATATACACGATATAAAAATAAAGAGGCTAAAATTGCACAAGGGCTATTAATAGCAAATTAATTTAAATAATAAAAATTCTATAATATAAATATAAGTTATGCTATTAACACTTAATAATGATGAACTTCAGAATAAAGAATTATCATTATTAATAGAGGATCTAACAAATTGTAATAATAGAATTAATCCAGCTGATTTTGAGTTTTGTTTAAAGCCAAAAGAAACTCTTAGTGAACGCGAACAGACAATATGTGATGTGGTTAAGGGTGAGTATAGATATGAAAATAATCTGGCTGATCCAGAACGTTCATCTACCAAATGTGAAAATAAAACAGCGGCTATAACAGCAGCATGTGCTAAAGATAGATTTAATAAGTACTACGAACAGCCTAAATATAGTGATAGTGGTTCGATGAGAGCTAAATTACAGGATATTAAATATAATAAAAATAGTAAAAATGTTTTATATCCAGGTGAATCTTGTTCTGAAAAATATCTTGATCCTAAAGGTGTAAAGAAATATGATGTTTGGGGTGTGGATGCTTTTCCAGAAGAATCATGTCCATTATATGCCAAGGATAGACACGTAGTGACAAAATGCTATCCAAAATCATATAAAGAAGAAGATAAGTATGGACCAGAAGCTAGTAAAAAAATAGTAGAGCCCAGTGAAGATCGTTTATATCATAAGTATTTTAGAAGAAAATCCAAAAGAAAAGGGATCACCAAAGAAATGCGTAAAAAATATGCCGAATATATAAAAAAACACTATTCTACAAAATTATCCAATAGAACTATCTCACCAAAAAGTATAGAAATATTAAAACAATTACATTTATTACCACACAACACAAAAGATCATACAAAACCTACCATTTACGAGTACATAGAGTTACAAAAAGATTTAATTGGAAACAACACTAACAAAAAAATAACACCATTATCACAGCATGGTACTAAAACCAGTTCTATACCTGTTAAAGAGCCTACCCCTATACAGGTTAAAGAGCCTACACCAGTTAAAGAACCTACCCCTGTTAAAGAGACCACACCTGTTAAAGAACCTACCCCTGTTAAAGAGACCACACCAGTTAAAGAGCTTACCCCTGTTAAAGAGCCCACACCAGTTAAAGAGCTTACCACTGTTAAAGAGCCCACACCAGTTAAAGAGCTTACCCCTGTTAATATTAAAGAGACCACACCAGTTAAAGAACCCAGCCCAGTTAAAGAGCTTACCCCTGTTAAAGAGCCCAGCCCAGTTAAAGAGCTTACCCCTGTTAAAGAGCCTACACCAATACCAGAAACTAAATACACCAATCAGGTTTATGACTTAGAAACAAGTAAGTCAGAAGACATTCCATTACAATATAATAAAGATGAGAGCGTGTCATTTACTAATGATGATGAGAGTGTAGATGACGAAAAAAGCCTACATAAAATAACGGATGAAATAGAAAATTCAATAAGTAGTTTAGATATAGATGATTTAAATGATATAATAAATTCTATACCTGGTAACAAAATGCCTGATTTAGATGATGTATATGTACCGACTAAAACTGAACCAGACGAGTCTATTTTAGAAGATATTGATGATTATAAAATAACATCTCGTGAAGCATTTAAGTATCTATCATTATTTAAATATGGAGATAAATATTATTTATATAATAAAGCTACCACATATATATATGAATTGCCTATTAATACTAGCAAATTTAGTACATATGACGAATTATCCGATTTTTTAAATGATAATATGGAAAGCTTATATGATAAATATAATGGAAAACCAATATATCCTATTGGACAGAATTTAGATGGTCATGTTGTCTTTTATTAATATTTCTAATGAAGTAAATTTAGAAATATTAATAACTCATAGTAGTAGTCATGTAATTTAAAAAATAAAATATATTTATATAAATAATGGTACAATTTTTAAATAGTTCTATCAGGACACTAATTCCAACACAATATTTGGTTGTTAATGAAGATATATTAGTTGAACTTCTCACTAATTATTTAGAACAACTCAAAACATTAGATATGTCAACTCTAACTGAGAAACAACAACGTGAATTACCCAATAGGTTAAATCGTTTTCTTAAACTATTAGGTCCAACTAGATATAGTCCAGATGATGATTGGATAGATAACTATGAACCTATACTTAACTTTGATTCACCTCTATCCGCTAATTTTGAGGAAGTAGTTTCGGAAACATTTTCTAATATTTTAAAAAAAAAAATAACTGTAAATCATAATAAACTATCCGATATCACTATATTATCATATAATTTTGCAGAAGTGTTGTATTTTACACATGGATTAGTACCAATAATAACACGAGATGAGGCACCATTAATACCACTAATGTTAAGTAAAAATGGAGAAGTTGATATGGAGCAATATATGATTTATTCATTTAATACAAAGATATTCAGTGATATTACTAGTGTAGAAGAATTAAAATTATTATATAGTGGTCTACAATTTGATAATGAACTTGATTTGGATAGATTTTTGTATTGTGCGGAAGAGATGCTTGGAATAAATATTTTTATGCTAAGTAATAAGTTTCCTACATGTGAAAACTGTAATAAATATATTTTTACAAGTATATCGGGTAATAGAATAATTCGTGAAGATAGACCAGTTTATTTTTTGTATAGACTTGTAAATGATGATAATAGTATGACGTTCCATAAAATCAAGTTTATAGATTTAACTAGTTCTAATATAGTAGATACACCTAATGTAATAGCATATGGTCGTCTAATTAATAAGTACAATGATAATAATGAAATTATTGATGTTAAAAAGGTTGAGTTTGAACCAAGTGATGTAAATCGTGATCTGCCTGTTATAGAAGTAATAGTTCCAATTGATAATGTACCTACACAAGTAAAACTTTTTGTTGGTAGTACTTATAATTTATATAGTATGAATAAAGAGTTGGTTGGTAGATTAGATATTATTAGTGTGAACAATACTAGGGGATTAGGTAATATAGAGTGGATAGAAAAATATCCTAAAAAACTTTTATTAACATTATAATATATATATAAATACTATGAGTTCATTTAAAATAGGCAAGTTATCAAATGGCTTGGAATTTATAATGTCGCCAAATGATAATATAGATTCTGTATGCTTAAGTGTTGCTATTAGAGTGGGAAGTAATGATGAGACACTTAAACTAAATGGTATTAGTCATTTAGTAGAACACATGTTATTTAAGAGTAATAGAATATATAAAACCAAATTTGAGCTATATAATGCCTTGGATAATATGGGTGCCATTTATAACGCATATACTGACAAAAATATAACCAATTTTTATGCAAAATGTCACTATTCAAAATTATCAGAACTAATAAACCTATTCTCCGTGTTAATATGTGAACCAGCTATCAATGATGAAGATCTGGATAAAGAACGTAATATTGTTATAGAGGAAATACGTAACACTTATGATGATCCAGTAGAGACACTATTTAACAAAGTGTATAAATTTACTTTTGGTGATAATCCTATTACAAAAACTGTAGCTGGCTCACCTGATAATATTAATTCTATTACTAGACAAGATGTATTAGATCATCTGCGTAAATATTACGCAGTTAATAACCTAGTAGTAGGGTTAACTGGTAAACTTCCCAGTTTAGATGAGGTAACTTCTTTACTTGAAAAAAGTAGTTTTACTAAAGTACCACAATTATTATCACCACACGAATTTAGACCAAAAATACAGCATGAACTTAAATCAAATATTTATGTTAAACATACTAAAAATCAACAAACCTATTTAGCTATAGGGTTCCCATTATCTGGTATATATAGTAATAATAAGTTCGCGTTACAAATTATTAATAGTATATTAAATGGATCTATGAGCAGTCGTTTGTTTATTAAAATCCGTGAGGAAAAGGGACTAGTTTATTCTATTTCATCTGAAATAACAAATTATGAAGAAGGTGGCGTATATTTTATAATAACTAGTTTTGAAACAAGTGATGAAAAATGTTTGGAAGTAATGCGGGCTATATTATCAGAATTACATAGTATAGCTAATGATGGAGTAACAGAAGAGGAATTAGTAAAGTGGAAGAACTATTTAAGAAGTATATTTAGTATATCACATGAGGAGACTAATGCTCTATGTGATTATTATGTGAGACAACTATTATTTTATAGAGATACTGTTATGGATTATCGTGATCTATTTAAAAATTATGAGGTGGTAACCAAAGAAGATATCAAAAAAGTATGTGCTGATGTTTTAGACTATAAAAAACTAAAAGTTGTTATTACTGGTAATTATAGTACAGATAAGGATGGTATAGCAGCTAAATTAGTCTCACTTATTAAAGATATTTATGAGAAAAAATAGAATTCTACTATATTTATAAAATAGTATTAAAATAATGGTTTTGTGCAACTAATGTTTTAATAATAATATATGGACACTCGTTTCTGGGGACCAAGTGCTTGGATAATGCTACATAGTGTAGCAATATTATACACACCTAATAAACGGTACTTGTATAAAAGTTTCTATGAAAATCTTAAAAATGTGTTGCCATGTATTTATTGTCGCGTTAGTTTTACAGAGTATGTAGAGAAAATACCTATTGACACTTATCTGGATAATAGTGAGAGACTAAGTGAATGGATATATTTAATACACAATTTAGTAAATGAAAAATTGCGAAGTCAAGGCTTATTACATGACCCAAACCCAACATTTTCTGAAGTATACAAAAAATATAAAAAAATAATAAAGAAAAAATGTAGTGATAGGTCGGAATCTATTTTAGGTTGGAATTTTCTATATAGTATTGCTTTCAACTACGCTGATAATGGTTTAACTAACTGTCAATATTCACATTATAATGGTTATTTTCAATTTTTTAACCAATTTGGTTATATGTTACCACCTAGATTGGGCAAATTATATAACTCTTATATATCAAAAAATTCTATAGTAGAAGCACTAACTAATCGCAAAACATTGATAAACTGGATGTATAATTTGGAAAACCATTTAAAAATATCAAAATGTCCAAGTTTGGATGATATAACTAACATAGTGGAGAGTTATAGAGCTGGATGTGGCGGACTTAAAAGAGATCTAAAACCAACTTGTAGGAGAATTAAATAACTAACATAGTGGAGAGTTATAGAGCTGGATGTGGCGGACTTAAAAGAGATCTAAAACCAACTTGTAGGAGAATTAAATAACTAACATAGTGGAGAGTTATAGAGCTGGATGTGGAGGACTTAAAAGAGATCTAAAACCAACTTGTAGGAGAATTAAATAACTAACATAGTGGAGAGTTATAGAGCTGGATGTGGAGGACTTAAAAGAGATCTAAAACCAACTTGTAGGAGAATTAAATAACT